>Ga0194131_10001031_pt1 | contig 48312 bp, 33 predicted proteins | sample TA2KigO120mmetaG_FD_148631 | JGI IMG/M metagenome (GOLD analysis project Ga0194131, IMG submission 148631) | Freshwater microbial communities from Lake Tanganyika, Tanzania - TA2015053 Kigoma Offshore 120m | ecosystem: Environmental > Aquatic > Freshwater > Lake | place: Tanzania: Lake...
CACGCGCACATCAGGAAGCGACTGAAAGTACAGCTTGATCGACTTGATTGGCCCAAGGGTAGTAGTAGCGACCATGCGTTCCTATCCTCCGGAAAAGAGATGGGACGGGACAGGCAAAACTCCGGAGAATCGTAGGGGCTGTACAGTAGTCAAAATCAAGCCCGCGGCGATAATTGAGGCAGAATTTGGCGATTTCGCCCTGGTGATGCCCTGCTCCGGGTACAGCACCTTGTCGGGGCTCGTGAGACGCACGCCGGCATATTCCTTCTTGCCCGCATCGTATCCTGGTTTTCCGCCTGGCGTGTTCCGCTCCGTAGCAGTACGAGAAACGGCCCTGTCCCGCTGGACGTCCCCGGCGGGCCGGTCTTCACGCAATCCCTGGAATGAAGCATGGCGCAGTCGGCCATCGCGCGTCCAGGCAGCGTACGCGACCTGGGCGACCAGCTGCGGCTCGACCCAGTAGGTCTCGGCGCTCCGGCGAGTCAGGTTCTCGAAGGGCGAGGCGGCGCGGGCCAGCGGCTTTAGGCGTTGCAACAAGGAGCGAAGCGTCGGCTCGTCAAAACCCGTGCCGACCTTGCCGGCATACAGCAGATTGCCTCTGTCATGGACGCCAACGAGTAATGCGCCGAGGCCGACGCGCGCGCCGCGCGGGGCAGAGTAGCCGCCGATGACAAATGCATCGCTCTTGAGGCACTTGACCTTGAGCCAGTCGAGCCCGCGGCCGGGCCGGTAGGGCCGATCGCGACGCTTGCTGATGATCCCTTCCAAACCCATCTTGCACGCCTGCTGACGAAATGCACGACCATTGCCTTCGAGATGGTCCGAGTAGCGGATACGGGGCAGCGCGGCGGTGCGGATGACCTCGGCCAGAAGGCGCTTGCGCTCGTCGAGAGGAACGGCCGCGATATCGCGACCGTTGAGATGCAGAAGATCGAAGGCAAAGTAATGCAGCGCAGCGGCGTCTCCACCGCCGATGGCGTTCTGCAACTCCTGGAAGTCGGTGCTGCCATCGGCGCGCAACACCACGACTTCGCCGTCCAGGATCGCCTGGGTAACGGGCAGCGCTCCGGCGGCATCCGCGAGCGCACCGAATCGCGACGTCCAGTCCTGGTGGTTGCGGCTGAGGAAGCGCACGCGCCCCTTCTCGACGCGGCAAACCATGCGATAGCCGTCGAGCTTGATCTCGTGAAGCCAGTCAGCGCCGTCCGGCGCTTCACGCGCGAGAGTGGCAAGCTGCACCGGCACCCGACGAGGAAGCGGCGCGGCGCTGGCGCCCCTGGGCATGGAGAATTGCGCCGTGCCGCGTCGGGAGAGCTTTCGCTTGCCTGCCTTGGCCGGCTCAAGCGTCTTCGAGGCGGACGCGTTCCAGACACGATCGCGTGCGGCGGCGATCTCCTCCAGGCTTCGATCGCTGAGCACGCTCAGCGGATCTTCCAAAAGGATGTCGCCCTGATCGGAAGCCTCCTCATCGCGCTCCTTGAACAACAGCCAGTTGGGTCTGGCGCTCGTGCCGTCGGCCCGGCCGGTCCGCAGCAACATCCATTTGCCGCGCAGCTTCTGCCCGTGCAAGATGAACTTGAGCTTGCCGGTTCGAAAGTTTTCCCCGGCATCGTCGAGCGGTTCCCAGGTTCCACGGTCCCAGACCATCACGCTGCCCGCGCCGTATTCACCTGCCGGAATGACGCCCTCGAAGGAACCATAATCGACGGGGTGATCCTCGACCTGGACAGCCAGCCGCTTGACTGACGGGTCGAGGCTGGGGCCCTTGGGGACGGCCCAGCTCTTGAGCACGCCGTCCAGCTCGAGACGAAAGTCATAGTGCAAGTTTCGCGCATCATGCTTTTGCACCACGAAGGACCATCCGGTCCGAGACGGCTCCTGACCGATCGGCTCGGGCGTCCGCTGGAAATGCCGCTTGCGTCTGTATTCTTGAAGAGCCATGATGCCAGAGAATCGAGCAAAAATGATGCCCGTGTCAAGAGCACAGGGCGTTCACTTCGTCGATGTTTCCGTCCTGCTGCCTGAGATGTGCGCGATCGGTCCCCCTGGATGATCGAGAAACAGTTGCATCCCCGGCTCCCAGAAGCCGCGGCGGAGATAGGCGAGGGCAATGGCGCCCAGGCGTGGCGAGACCGCGGCCGATGTCACCTGGCCGACCTCCTGCTCCTGGTGAAAGACCCTGGCCCCCGGCGTCGCGGGCTGGTCGCCGTCGATGCGCAGCGGCGTCAGCATGCGGTTGACGTGGCCACGATCGCGGGCCATGACGATGGTTTCCTGGCCGAGGTAGCAGCCCTTTGTGTAGCTGATCGCTCGGGTGCGGCCGACCTCCATGGCCAGACGCTTGTCATCCATGTCGATGCCGTAGACGGGCCAGCCGGCCTCGATGCGCAAGATGTCCCAGACGGCGTCAGTGGCCGGCGCGGCGCCGGCGGACGTCACCTTTGCCGCCAGTTCCTGTGAGATGGCCGCCGGACAGAAAACATCAAAGCCCGGCAGGCCGAGAACATCGTTGCGGCGGACAAGAATCGGCTCGCCGCCAGACCAGGCCAGCGTGCGATTGCCCAGCTCCTTCAGGTCGGCGACAGCCTCGCCGAGCGACTCGTGCAGGACGTCCTGCGCACGCGGGCCGCAGATGTGGAACTGCGCGAGCGAAGCGGTCCGGTCCGCCAGCTCTACCTGCTCGCTGATCAGGAAATGATTGAGATGGGCCAGGACCTTGCCGGCCTGACCGGCCACGGTGTCCAGCAGAACAAACGCTCCATCATCGGCCGCGGCAAAATGTCCGATCAGCACATGGGCGACGATCTTGGCCTTGGCGGTGGTGAGAAACGCCTCGCGTCCCTCGCCGACCGGCAGACCCTTCACGTCCTGCGTGCACAGGTTGTTGAGAAACATCAAGGCTTCAGGACCGGCCAGCTCGATCTTGCCATGCGCGGAGAGATCGAAGAGTGCGGCACGCTCAACAGCCTGGGGATAACTTGACATCACAAGGTCAGTATAGGACTGCAGCACGAGATGAGGGGAGGATCTTCCGAGGGCGCGGGACCCGAAGGAAAGCGCAAACCGTGATTGCTTCGATCGGCGACGATAGTCTCTTGGATCCATTCGAGACCGACGCCTCGGCGGGTCAAGTCGATATTCCCCCCAAGGCATTGGAGGCAACCCCTGCGCCGCGCGGGCCTGCCCTGAGGTTTATCCTTCCTTTTTTCCGATTCGTCCAGGTCAGGATGTGCCGAGGGGGTATATGTCACTTTCTGGACGAATCCTGGACGAATGTTGTGGACGCATGGCGTCGTGCCTGGGCCAGCGATCCGCGTGTGTGCCGGAGGCTTGCCGCGGTGGCTGCGCCAGGCCAGCGGCGTAACGTCCAGATTCAGTTATACTTACGTCGCAAGGCCCGTAGCTTCTCAATAAGGCTGGGTGAAGGCGGCCTCAATGTGTGTGCGCGAGTGCAAAACCCGCAGGCGCAATTCAATCCATCGCCACGTTACCCAGGGTTATTGAGATCACGCGAGGCCTGGATTAGCCGCGGCGCCGTGTGGGATTTGCTGTCGGCGCGGGGCAGTGGGTCTGACCCCTGTTCGGACAGTCTCTCACTTCACCACGGCCATCGTCTTGTGAGCGTCCGGAAGAACCAGGCAGCGGCCCCGGCCGGTGAGCAGGCGCTGCACCTGGCCCGGAGAGTCGAGCGGGATCGTGAACATGTCCTCGGCGGCTTCATCCGGCATGCCGCTGAGAAGATACAGGTTCGCTTGCTCGGCGGCGCTGGCCCAGAGGAACAGCGTCTCGGAGCACGGGACCTTGTTCTGCCGCAGCGCATAGAGCAGGCCGGCGACGTTCTCGTACTGGCGGAGGATTTCCGCCTCGGGGCCAAGCTCCGGCTGCCCGGCGGTGACGAGGACGATGCGGCCATTGGATTTGACGACGCGCGCGGCCGATGCGAAGGCGCGGGCCAGGTCGTCCAGCGACAGCCGCTCTGGATCGCCGCTGATGCCCGCCAGCACCACATCGGCTGGCTCGGCGATCTCGACGCGCCAGCGGGCGTCGAGCAGCCGTTGCCCAGCATCGCTGTTTTCCACGGGCCCGGCCAGAACATGCACGACGTCAGTACCGGTGCCCTCGATGATCTGAACGAGAAACGGCGCGCCGAGTTGCCAGGCCACCTCGGCGGCCTCGCGGCGAACCGGCCAGGGTTCGCTTCCGGGCGCATCGAGCGTCAGGTGCCGGAACAGCTCCCGGCGCGTGGCCTCATCGCTCAGCGCCGGGTAGATCGCCGTTTCCGCGCCCGAATATCCCAGCACCGGATCGTACGCGCGGCCCGACAGGACGACGACCTGGTCGGCATCCACCACGGTGCGATTGAGGTATATCCGCCGGCCCTTGCGCGTGCTGGCCAGGTAACTCAGGTGCCGGCGATTGTCCGGATCATGTACTTCGAGCCGGGTTTCCTCGAACTCGTCCGCGAGGTCGTCGAGCCATGGCTGTTCCACCGAGCGCGGCGGGCACAGGATGGTGATGGCCGCCGGCGCGATGTGTGCCTCTTTCAGATGCTCCAGCACCGGCATGAGCAGCTTGCCCACATTCGGCAGGCGATCGTCCAGGATGATGGCCACGTGATCGTCGGGAATGAGCGCCTGCCGCAGTGCGGGAAAATCGAGCGGGTGCTCGAGCGCCTCGCGGACCGCGCCGACAGGATCGGCCAGCGGCGCCGCCGGCGGCTGACGGCGGACCGGCACCACGTCGTGGTCCGGCACCTCCACCGGCAAGACTTCCCGGCCATAGGCGACATCGATCCGCATGAGACCTCCATGTTTGCGCTTGCACGCCAGCGCATGCCGCGAGCGGCGTGCTGTCATTCTCGCCGTCCGGCGAGTCGTAGGCAACCCGTTGGCGTATTATGGTGGACGCGGCCGCCGGACGCATCATCGGGGAAGCTGCCAGAAAGAGTCATGCTTGGCGATCTGCAAACCTTGGTATCCTCCGCGCCCGGGATGCGGCGTCGCGACCTCGTGCGGGCCGGCGGATTGGCCGCGTTCGCATTGACGTTGCCCGAACTGGTGGGCGCCAGGACGCCGCCGTCTTTGACCCACGGCCGGGCCAGGTCATGTATCTACATATTTCTCCAGGGCGGACCGTCGCAGTTAGATACTTTTGATCCCAAGCCGGACGCGCCGGCCGAAATCCGCGGCGAGTTCCGGGCCATCGCGACGAGTGTGCCGGGCACTCTCGTCAGCGAGCACTTGCCGCGCCTCGCGCGACTGGCCAACCGCTTTGCCTTGGTCCGTTCGTGCACGCATGACGATCCGGAGCACAATTCAGCCGCCTACGCGTGCTTGACGGGGCGGATGCACCCGAACAAGGGACAGATCGTGGGCCCCGGCCCCGACGATTTTCCGCCGTACGGGGCGGCGCTGGCCGGGATTCGGCCGCCGCCGCAATCGCTGCCGGCGTGGGTGACGATGCCCGCCTATCTCATCAATGCCGGCGTGCCGTTTCCGTCGCAGAATGCGGGTTTCATGGGGTCGGCCTTCGACCCTTTGGCCATTCGCCGCGATCCCAATCTAGCAGGCTTTGCCGTGGAAGGTCTGGGCCTGTCCACGGGCGTGTCGGTCGATCGACTGGATGCCCGCCGGGCCCTGTGGCAGCGCTTGGACCAGCTGGCGCACCGGGTCGACGCCGCAAATTCCGCGCGAGCCATGGAGAATTGTTACCAGCGGGCCTTCGACCTCATACTTTCGCCGGCGGCGCGGCGGGCGTTTCAGTTGTCAGCCGAGCCGTTGGCGGCGCGCGATCGATATGGTCGAACGCCCTTTGGGCAGAGCCTGCTGTTGTCGCGCCGGCTTATCGAGGCGGGCGTGCCGCTGGTGACGGTCTACTACACCAATGAAACACCCAGGCGGCCAGGCTGCTCGATCTCCTGGGACACCCACGAAGACAACTTCCCCGACCTGAAGACCAAGTTGCTGCCCGACCTGGATCGCGCCCTGTCGGCGCTGCTGGCAGACCTGGAATTGCGCGGCCTGCTAGGCGAGACACTGGTGGTGGCGGCGGGCGAGTTTGGCCGCACGCCGAAGGTCGGCCAGCGCATCACCAATGCCGGGGCGACCGGCAATGGTCGCGATCACTGGACACGGGCGTACAGCGTGCTCTGGGCCGGCGGCGGCGTTCGCGGCGGCCTCGTCTACGGTGCCTCGGACAGGCACGCGGCGAGCCCGGCCCGGCAGCCGGTCACCCCGGCCGCACTCGCCGCGAGCCTCTATCATGCATTGGGCGTCGATCCCAGCCGGATGCTGCGCGATCGACTGGGCCGGCCGCATGCCCTCACCGAAGCCGAGCCGATTCATGCCTTGTTCGCCTGAATCAACTTCATGGGAGTCGTGCCAATGCGATGCTCGTGCCTGGTTGCGTTCATTGCCGCGATGGGTTGCCTGTTTCTGGCCGCAGAACCGGTGCAGGCCTGGGGCGCGCACCGCTGGCATGCGGAACTGGTGCGGAAGATTCTAGCGCCGGCGCTGACGGCCGGCGACCGCCCTGTATTCTCCGACAAGGAGCTGGATGAATACGTCAACCTGTATGCGTACTACCCGGACTGGGGCTGGGGACTCACCGGCAAGCGACCGGACGAGCGCTGGGGCTATTTCATCGAAACGCACAAGAAGCGTTCGCTGGATGGAAACACGCACAGCAAGCGTGCCGCGCTTGAGTATTTCAAGCTCATGCTGGAAACGCTGGCGTCCGGCGAGTCGCGGCAGTCTCTGGTCTGGGCCGGCTGTCTGACGCATCAGATCGGCGATGCCGTCGCGACCAATCATCCGCCACTGCTGATGTACATGGTCTATGGCCTGATGCCGTGGAACATGACCCTCGGCGATACCGACAAGAAGATCGGCAGCCGCGGCGACTGGCTCGACCTGGCCGTCGCTGTCGATCCGGCGGGCAAGCGTTACCTGCAACAGGAGTTGCAGGACCATCGACCCCGGCTGCTGGCGGACAACGCGCTCGATGCCGCCGTGCAATTGCAGATGATTCTCGACAAGAATTTCTTGCTGGTGCTCAAGCACGAGCGTGCCATCGCCGCCGCTTACGAGGCCTGGACCGCGCGGGCTGACCCGGCGGCGAGAGACAAGCTCGCCAAGCTCATGGCTGGGGTCGTGGCACAATGCACCAGGGACGCGGCGGATGTTCTGTACACGGCCGTCGAACTCGTAAGGTCGAAGAAATCGACATTTCAAGTGGCCGAAGCGCAACGCAAGGGCGCACCGCAGGTGAAGACTCTGCGACAGGCACACCCACTTGCAGGCGTTTCCTCCTATCAGGACCTGCTGGGCGGGAAAGCCCAGCGCGGCGCCGTCGGCGTTTTCCTGGGCGTGCCGCCGTGCTACTGGGTGACTCCGGGCGCCATCGACCTGCGTGACTGCTATTTCCTGAGCGTCGTGGCCCGCACTCTCAAGAGGGAGAAGATCCCCTGCACCATCCTCGACATCCGCAAGCCCCCCGGACGCCTCGCTCCCAACGAGACACCGGTGATCGTGCTGGCGCCGTACCGGCAGGAGGACGGCCTGGTGACGGCCGACTTTGAGAAAACGTTGAGCCGATATCAGGCCGACGGCGGACGGATTCTCTTCATCGGCGGCTGGCCGAACTACCCTGCCCTGAAGCCGCTGGCGGATGCGCTCATGCCGAGTCCCAATAACGACCGCCATGACTATCCTGTGACGCCGGCGCAGATGGCTCGCGCCAGGATTGTGGTCGCCGATGGCATCGTCGCCCCACGGAATCCGCCATCGTTCAAGATCGCACGAGTGATGAGCGATTTCGACACGCGCGGCAGCGGCCGCTTGGTTCTCAAGCCGGATCGGCCGAAGTCCGTCGTGCCGGTTCTTGATCTCGAAGTCGATGGAAAAAGAATGGCAGTCAGCGCCGCTCACGTCGATAACGGCGCCTACCGAAGCATCTATGCGCCTTGGTACCTGTTCATGCCGTGCACGTTTCAGAAGAAAACGGCCGTGCAGGACGTGCACGAGCCGCGCCTGGATGCCGAAGGAACCGCCATTCTCAAGTTGCTGGTCGAGCGGCTAAAGCGGTCGGCCGTGCCGCAAGCGGATGCAGCGCCGGGCGCTGCGCTGGGCTGGCCGGCGGTCGGCCTTGTTGTCGCGCTCGCGTGCTGTCGCCTGGCAAGACGGCCCAGGCAACCGCTGTCACGGAAATTACGGTGACTCATGCTATTCGGCGCGCCGTTGAGTCGCAGGCTCCGCTTGGCGTATAATGATGAGTGCAACTGCCGGACGCATCATCTCGGACACACGCATCCCCGTTGGGCCGAAGCAGACAAGGAGGGCGTGACATGAGCAGCGTGGCCACGTCAAAAGGGCTGACCGGGCGGCATTTTCTTGGCGGTCGCTGGCTGAGTCCCACCGGTCAATCCTTTGAGAGCCGCAGCCCATCCAGGAACAATGAACTCATCGGCGTGTTCCCCCGCGCCGGACGCGAGGAGGCGGATCAGGCCGTTGCCGCGGCCCGGGCCGCGTTTCCGGAATGGCGGCGCACCAGTCGCATTCATCGCGCGGAACTTTTCGACAACCTCGCGCAGCTCGTCAAGCGCGAGACCGACGCACTCGCGGAGCTGATGGCCCGCGAGTGCGGCAAGGTTGTCACTGAGTGCCGAGCTGAGGTCGTCGAAGGCCTGCACATGATCCAGTATGTCTTCGGCACCGGCCGCATGCCGACCGGCGACGTGCTGGCCTCCGAGATCGCCGACAAGGACGCGTTCATGCGCCGCAAGCCGTGGGGCGTGGCCGCCGTCATCACGCCCTGGAACTTTCCCTTTGCCGTGCCGCTGTGGATGCTTGGACCGAGCTTGCTCGAGGGCAACACTACGGTCTTCAAGCCGTCCGAAGAGACGCCGGCCATCGGCCAGCGGCTCGTCGAACTCTTCGAGGAAGCCGGCTTCCCGCCGGGGACCATCAACCTGGTCCACGGCGACGGCGACACCGGCGAAGCGCTGGTCCGCAATGCCGGCGTCAACATCGTTCTCTTCACCGGCAGCTACGATGTCGGCAAGCGCATCCAGGAGCTTTCCGCCAGCCAGTTCGACCGCATCGTCGCCTGCGAGATGGGCAGCAAGAGCGCCGTCATCGTCTGCGAGGACGCCCGGCTGGATCTCGCCGTGACTTGCGGGCTCCTGAGCGCCTTCAAGACCAGCGGGCAGCGCTGCGTCTCGGCCGGCCGGCTGATCGTGTCGGAGAAAATCATCGACCGCTTCGCCGAGAAGCTGGCGGCGACGGCGAAACGGCTGCGCATCGGCGATCCGCTGGACGCGAGCCACTTCACCGGCCCGGTCATCAACCGCGCCGCCGTCGACAAGGTCGTTTCCTACAACGAGCTTGCCAAGCGTGAAGGCGCCCAGGTGCTGCTCGACGGCGGTCCGCTGACCGACGCGCCGCATGCCGGTGGCTACTACCTGTCGCCGTTCATCTACCGGATGGACCATCGGCCGGGTGTGCGCTGCATCCGCGAGGAGGTCTTCGGGCCGCATCTCGCCCTGATCCCTTTCCGCGACAACGACGAGGCGGCGGCGATTTACAACGACACGGACTATGGGCTATCGATGGCCGTCATCACCGAGAACTTCCGGACGATGCGGCACTTCCGCGAGGAGTGCAATTACGGCATGGGCTACGTAAACCTGCCGTGCATCGGCGCCGAGGTGCATCTGCCCTTCGGCGGCGTCAAGAAGAGCGGCAACGGCCATCCGTCCGCTGCCGGCCTGATCGAGGCCGTCACTCACAAGACGGCCTGGACCGTCAACCACGCCGAGAAAGTTAAGATGGCGCAGGGGCTGAAGGCGGATATCTGATTCGACGCTCGCATTAACCAAGGACGCCAGCATTCATGTGGCACTTCGACAACACCGCCGTGCCTGCCGTCAAGACGCCGCTGCCGGGGCCGCGCGCTCAGTCTCTGCTGGCGCGCGATGAGCAGTTCATGTCGCCGTCGTACACGCGCATCTATCCGCTGGTGGTGGCGCGCGGCAGTGGAGCGGTCATCGAAGACGTGGACGGCAACCTGTTTCTCGACTTCACGGCCGGCATCGCCGTGACCGCGGCGGGGCATTGCCACCCGCACGTCGTCGACGCCATCCGCGACCAGGCCGGCAAGCTGCTGCACATGTCCGGGACGGATTTCTACTACCAGCCGCAGATCGACCTGGCCGAACGGCTGGCAAGACTCGCCCCCGGTCCGTCCGCCAAGCGTGTCTTCTTCACGAACAGCGGCGCCGAAGCACTAGAGGCGGCGTTAAAATTGGCCCGCTGGCACACGGGGCGCTCGCGCGCCCTGGCTTTTCTCGGCGCGTTTCACGGGCGAACGTATGGCGCCATGTCGCTGTCCGGCTCGAAGCTGGTGCACCGTCGCGGTTTCTCGCCGCTGGTGCCGGACATCCATCACACCGGCTACCCGCGTGGTTGCACCGCTTGTCGCAACCTGGCCGATCCGTGCCTGTGCGTGGAGCAGATCGAGGAGACGGTGCTGAAGCGCGTCGCTCCGCCGGAGGAAGTGGCGGCCATCTTCGTCGAGCCGATTCAGGGGGAAGGCGGCTATCACGTCGCCCCACCGGGCTTTCTGCCGGCGCTGCGCGACCTGTGCGACAAGTACGACATCCTGCTGGTGGCCGACGAGGTGCAGACCGGCATGGGCCGCACCGGCAAGCTCTTTGCCATGGAACACTGGGATGTGGAGCCGGACATCATCTGCCTGGCCAAGGGCATCGCCTCCGGCATGCCGCTGGGCGCCATCGTGGCCGGCGAAGACATCATGGACTGGCCTCCCGGCAGCCATGCCAGCACCTTTGGCGGCAACCCGGTGAGCTGCCGCGCTTCACTGGCCACGCTCGATCTGCTGGAAAGTCAGTACATCGCCAATGCCGCCGAACGCGGCGAGCAGCTGCGGCAAGGGCTGGCACGCATGCAAGCCCAGTTTGACGAACTGGGGGAGGTGCGCGGCCTCGGCCTCATGATGGCCGTGGACATCGTCGAGGGGGGCGACCGGCAAGCCCTGGCTCCGCAACGTCGCGATGAACTGATCCAGGCTGCCTTCCAGAGTGGCTTGCTGCTGCTCGGCTGCGGCGAGAGCGCCATTCGATTCTGCCCGCCGCTGTGCGTCAGCGCCGCCCAGGTGAAGTCGGCGTTGGAAATCATCGCGGACTTGCTGGCCCGCGGGCGCGACATGCGCATGACCGGTTGAGGAGCCGCGGCGCCAAAGCGATTGACCCGAAAAACTCGCGGCGGCTCGCAGATGGCTCTTGACAGCGTCGCGTTGTCCCGGCAAACTTCTCCTAGACTCGCCAAGACTTGGTTTCCCACCAACCCAGACCTGGAATCGGCCAGATCGGCCGGACCATACGTTGAGTCGCACAGGGCGCACCTCGCTTTCTCTCCGAAGGGGGTAGTCATGCCCAGGCGTTTGCTGGTGATCGACGGCGCCGATCAGGGGCAGTCTTTTGTCTTGCCCGAGACGGGGACGGTGCTGATTGGCAACAGCCGCAAGCACGTGGATATCTGCCTGCACGATCTTTACGTCGCGCGGGTGCATTGCGAGCTGAGCATCGACGCCGGCCGGCTCACGGTCAGCGCGCGTGACACGCCGGGCGGCACGCTCATCAACAAGTTGCGGGTCACCCAGCAAGATTTACAACCGGGCGATGTGCTCCGTGTCGGCAACTCGCATATCTTGCTGGAGGAGGTTGACGCCGCCGCGCTGGCGAACCCTGACCATGTGCTGTCAGGCAGGCACGCCGCCGACGAGCCAGAGCCCCTGCCAGTTTTCGGACTGGATCGGCTCGGCGATCTGACTGGCCACACGCTCGGGCATTTCGAGCTGGGAACCGTCCTTGGCCGCGGCCACACGGGCGTCGTCTTCCGGGCCCGCGACACCAAGAAGGACCAGGAAGTGGCGCTCAAGGTGCTGTCGCCGGCTTTCCCAGCCGACGATGTCGAGATGAAGCGGTTTATCCAGGTGATGAAACCGATTCTGCCGCTGCGTCATGGAAACGTCATCGGCCTCCTCGGCGCGGGCAAGAGCGGACCGTACGTCTGGCTGGCCATGGAGCTGATAGACGGGACGAGCTTGGAGACGGCGATCGCACGCGTCGCCGAGTCGCGCAAGCTCAAGTGGAAGCCGGCGCTGCGTCTGGCCGTGCATTTGGGCCGTGCCCTCGAGTTTCTGCACCGCGGCCACCTGGTACACGGCAACATCGTGCCGCGCAATATCATTCTGCCCGCCGCGGGCCCGGCCCGGCTCAATGACCTCGCCTTGCTGGAAGCGCTGGGTGAATCACAACTCTTGCTTTCCGTTCTGGAAGGCAAGTTGCTGGCGGAAATGTCGTACCTGTCTCCGGAGCACGTGGACCCGGACAGGCAGCCCGACGAGCTTTCAGACCAGTTCTGTGCCGGCGCCGTCGTTTACGCGCTGCTGCTCGGCCGGCCGCCCTTTCGGGGCGATACTCCCGAGGCGACAGTGGAACAGATCCAGAAGGCGTATCCGGAAAAGCCCAAGACTCTTCTGCCAGCCATGCCGGATGAATTCCAGGGCGCCCTGTTCCGTATGCTGGCCAAGCACCCCGAAGATCGCTTCCCGACGCCGGACATGCTCGTCGCCGAACTGGAGAGCATGGCCCGGGCACGGCAAGTCGATGTTACATGAACCGGCGCTCTTTCAGCCCGGCGGCAAGCCCCTGGCGAAACCCCAGTCGGCCGGCGTGTAACGCACGTTCAGTTCCGGCGTCTTGATGAGGCGGCCCTTGTCGGCCAGGCTGTGCATGACGGCGTCGAGGATGCCGGTCGTGAGCAGCGTGCGCTCGACGGGATAGGCGGGCTGGCCGGTGTGAAAGGTGTGCTCGATGGCGCGGAGCAGATGCTCGAAATGCCCGAACGGGCGATTCTCCTCCAGGCGAAACCAGGTGGCGCGCGGCCTGGCCTCGCCGCGGATGTGCCCCGCGAACAGGAACTCGTTGGCCAGCCCGGTGCTCATGGCCACTGCCGCCTTGAGTCCGTCGCGATACTCGATGAGGAAGAAGGTGGCGTTCTTGGCGAACTCCCCGGGGCGGCCTTTCGGTGGCTTGGGCGTGACCGCGACCGCCGCGTCGAGCAGGGCCCGCGACCAGCGGCCGGCCTTCAGCGCTCGGGAGATCTCGTCGCCGCGGACCGCCTGCACGGCGGCAACGCCGGTTTCGCCCCCCTTGCGGCGCTCGACCATGCACTGCAAGCCTTCAAGCGCGTGGAAGCCGTACGACTCCTCGCCGCCGTAGCCGACGGCGATGGCTTCACTCAGGGCGCAGCCGCGCGGCAAGGTCAGCGCCGGCGCCCGCCAGGCCACGGGCACCGACGAGCCTGCCAGGAACGGGATCTTCATGTCCCGGGCCGTGTCGTACATGTGCCTGGCATCTCGCCAGGCATAAGCGAGATGCTTGTCGTTGAAGACGGGGACGACACGGCCGGTCTTGCGAAACGTCCGCGCGATCTCATCGAAGAACCGCCGCCGCGGATACATGTGCTGGTTGGTGTCCTTGGTGAATGGATAGTTGCCGTGCTCGCCGATGCTGATGACGCCGGCGACGGCCAGCTTGTCCCCGCCGAGCGTCAGTGCCTCCGGGATGGTCTTGGCAATGCGAAAGCCATGCTTCCTGGCGAGGTCGCGGCTCAGATCCCCCTTGAGGGTCTGATCGGTATACAGCGCCACCAGCCGCAGGTCCGGCCCCGCGCCGCCGTCCTGGCGCCAGCCTTCGAGAATCTTGCCGACGATGACATCGGCGTGGGTGTTGCGGCGATAGTCGGTGACCACGGCGGCCACCGGCAAGACGGGCCGCTTGCGTTCCTGGGCGGCAAGGGCGTGTCCGGCCAGCATGCCGCCGGCCGCCGCACCAGCGGCATGACGAAGGAAACGGCGACGCGTGAGAGTCGTTGCGTGAAGATTCATGTTCGACATGTCGCAGTCCTCAACAACATGTGCCGGCCGTCGTGGCTTTCCTGACAAGATATACCGTCATCAGGGGGTGCGGCCGCGATAAAAGTGAATCTGCGCCTTTTCCAGTGTTGCCATGCCTTCCTCGATCTTGGTGTCGATGAAGCCGAGGAACTGCTCGAGTTTTGCCTTTTCATCGACGATCTCGATGATGATCGGCAGGTCGAGAGAAAGCCGTTCGATCTTGAAGGTGTGCAGGCGCGAGTGGGCGCCGAAGCCCATGATGCCGCGCGTCACCGTGGCGCCGGCCATTCCCTGGGCGCGGGCTTGCAGCACGATCCACTCGTAGAGCGGCTTGCCCTCGAACTTGTCGCTCTCGCCGATGAACACGCGCAGGAGATAGCCGTCGGTTGGCAGCATCATGGGTGAGTCCTCCGGTTTCCATCCATGATACTACCATCCAGCAAGCCGCGCAGAAACAGGTCACGGCAGCGCGGCGTCCAATCCTCGCTTGCGTCGCTCGCGCATAGTCGATTACAAGAATTGCATGGTCGCAAAGGCCCGCCTGCTGTCCCTTGCCTTGCTCTTGATCGCCGGCTGCCGTGGCCGGATCGATTCCGGTCCGGGCGACGTGCCGCTGTCCGCGTTCAGCGCCAATATCAGCGCCGGCGATCTGCTCGACGCGCGCACGGCCGGGTCGCGGCTGTCACGCTATCTCGATGAGCTGACCGAGGCCGGCTACAAGAAGCAGGTGCGCATCATCTTGCCGCCTGATTGGGGGCCGATCATCCATCAGCACTGGTTTCCGGTGCTGCGTGCCCGGGGCTTCAAGGTGCTGGCTATCCTCGGCCAGGAGAAACGCGACAGCGCCGCCGACGCGCCGGCCGCCATTGCCTGGGTGAAGCACATCCTGCCGCTGGTCCGCGCGGACCTCGTGGGCATTCAGATCGTCAACGAGCCGGCTTACTGGTTCACACCAGCGGAGTATGCCGCCTATCATCGTCGCATCGCGCCGCTGGTCCGCGATCTTGCTCCCGGAGTGCCGATCGTCGCCGGCGACTTCGGTGCTCAGTTGCAAGGCAGAAACACTCTCGATATCTGGCAAGCCACGCTGGCCGGCGGCGACATCGACTACGATGTCGTCAGCATCCACCCCACCGGCAACAAGCGCCGCGGCGAGTTGCTCGCCTTCGCCAAGCGCCTCCGCGAGTTCCTGTCCCGGGACGGCGCTAGCAAGAAAGTCTGGATCACGGAGGGAGATTGGGGCCACTTGCCCTTCCTGCGCGGGCAAGGACTCGACATCGAGGAAGCGTTCATCTACACCTGGAACGACGACGCCGACGCAAAGCTGATTCGCCGTCCCGGCGGCCGCCTGCCGTGATCTGACGATTCACTTTCCCTTGTCCTTTCTGGGAAAGGTGTACACCGGATTGAAGCCGACTTCCCAGCGCTTGCGGCCAAGATCATGGCCTATTGAGCGGAAGTGGGCAAAGAGCTTGCTCTCGAGGGCGTCGGCTCGTTTGACATCCGCGCCGGCGAGGTTCTTCTCTTCGGCGGGGTCGGCATTGAGGTCGTAAAGCTCGCGTGTCCTGGTTTCGAGGGTATAGATCAGTTTCCAGCCGTCGGGCGTGATGATGCTGCGCTTGTAGGTGTATTGCCTGTAGTCGGTCTCGGAGAACACGTCACGCGTGACCGCCTTGCCTTGCAGGGCAGCGGCGAGGCTTGTGCCGCGCAGCTGCTTCCTGGCCGCATCGGCAAGCGGCACGTCCAGCAGGTCGAGGATCGTCGGCATGATATCGATGCTGCTGACGCGGTCGGCGACGGTCTTGCCGGCCTTCTGCCCCGGGAGCTTGATGATCAGGGGCACGTGCAGCGGCTCGTTGTAGAGCGTGAAGCCATGATCGAAGCGGCCATGCTCGTAAAACTCCGTCCCGTGATCGGAGGTGAGAACGAGCAGGGTCTTGCCGGCGACGCCGATGGCCTCGAGCTTGGCCAGGAACTGAGCGAACCTGTCGTCGGCGCGACGGATCTTTTCATCGTAGATGGCTCGCCAGAAACGCACATCTTCCGGACGCATGGTCAGCCGCCCTTTGTCGAGGCCCTCCTCGCGCAGCGCTTCCTGCTCGTGCTCGGCGCCGGTGTACTTGAAGTCGTAACCCTTGTCCACGAACCGGTAGTCGTAGCCGGCAGCAGGCGCATACTGGCCGTGCACGTCGTAGCCGTGCAGGAACACGAAGAACTTGTTGTCCTTGTTCGCCGCGATCCATTTGAGTGCCTCGGGGACGCTCTGCTCGAGTCCGCCGAACTTTTCCAGCTCATGGAAGTAGACATCGAAGCCCTGCTCGTAGCCGAAGCCGCCGCTCACGCCGGCGTTGCCGGTGAAGCCGCCCGTGACGTAGCCATGGTGCTTCAGGATGTCGGCCAGCGTCATGAGACTCGGCGCCAGCTGCTTGAGATTGGCGAGCTTGCGCAGCTCGGGAGTATAGACGGCGAACTTGTTGGTCAGGCCGTGCTCGGAAGGATAGACGCCGGTGAACCAGCTCATGGAAGCGGGCACGGTCCAGGAGGCGACCGAGTAGGCATGCGTGAAATTGAACGCTTGCCTGGCGACGGCGTCGAGCGTCGGCGAGGTGTTGCGTGCGTAGCCGAGGCAGCCGACATGAGCGGCCTGCAGGGCGTCGAAGCTCACCAGGATCACGTTGTGACCGGGGTATTTCATCGGCAGCAGCGCCGGGTCGATCGGTTGCTCTTCGGGAGCGACGCCGCGCCGGCAACCGCACGGGGACAGGCACGCCGAGAGAAGGACGACCAGCACGACGATTCTCGGCCTTGGCATCGCGAGCCTTTCCCGTTGCCGGTCACGGCGTGCGGGCGACGCGAAAGCCCGCGTCGAAGTGCTTGTCGGCGGGGATGAGAAAGACGCGATTTGCGGAACGGCTGCTGCCGTTGCTGACCAGCCACGACCCGCCGCGCAGCACGCGATGCGTTCCCGTAGCGGGACCGCTGGGATCGTTGACCGGCGACTGCTTGTAGTAGTCCTGGTGGTACCAGTCCCAGCACCATTCCGCCACGTTGCCGTGCATGTCGTACAGGCCCCAGTGATTCGGTGCATAGCTGCCGACCTTGGTGGTGCGCTCGAGACCCGTCGGCGTCGTGGGGACGCCGTAGCCGCCGGTCGAACCCGCGGTCTTGACGTTGGCTTGCCGGCTGGTGATCGCGAAGCCGAAGTGATAGGGCGACCTGGTTCCTGCACGGCACGCATACTCCCATTCGGCTTCGGTCGGCAGCCGGTAGCCATTGCCGCCGACAATGGTCACACGCGCGCTCTTGATCGTGCCGTCCTCGGTCTTCACCTCCGCGACTTTGTAGTACGGCTTGTAGCCGTCCAGCTTGCTCAGGCGATTGCAGAATTCGATAGCGTCATACCAGGATGCACGTTCGACGGGAAAGCGCGCCGTATCAAGTGCGGCCAACCGGTCCTTGCCCGGCCCGTCGCTGCGGAACCAGCTGGGATCGGCCTTCATTACCTTGCGGTACTCTGCCTGACTCACCTCGTGGGCCCCCAGCAGGAATGAGCTGGTGATGCGAACGCGATGCTGGAGTTCATCTTGCCGGCGCCCCCTCTCTGCTTGCGGCGCGCCCATCTGGAACTCGCCGGCGTCGATCACGACCATCGTCAGACCAGTGGACTGGCTTCTGCGTACAGCCATCATGATCGCACGAACCAGCTGACGCGCGCGCCGGCACGTTTCCAGGTCCGGGCTGTCAACCGCGCGGCGCAAGGCCGGCAGGGCCTTCTCACCGATGGCCTTGAGCGCGTCGCCCGCCGCCTCGCGCTTGACGTACTCACGGTCGCCCAGCTGCCTGACAAGGCCGGCGATCGTGCCATCCCCGTCATCCTTGGCTGCCCCGCCGGCGCGAAGTAACCCTGAAAGCGCGATTGCCGAAAGCAAGAAGACCAGCAGCGTACTGTTGCAGAGGGAACGCATGTCGAGCCCGTCGCCAAGTTCCACGCCGCCTGAACCGGAGAAAAACCACTCTAAAGCATATTCGCAGCAGCTTCATCCTACCATGTCGTTTGTCTGCCAAGTCGTCATTTCAGCCAGCGCTTGAACCAGTCCGCGTTCCGTTGCAGCACGTCGGCCTGCATGTGCAAGTCCTGCGGGTTGTGTCCCTGGCCCGGGTAGATGACCAACTCGGCGGGAACGCCGTTGCGCTTGAGCGCCTGATAGAGCTCCTGGCTTTGCGACACCGGCACGCGCTCGTCCTTCTCGCCGTGCTGGATGAGCGTCGGCGTCTTGATCCGGCCGGCGAAGGTCATGGCCGAGTTCTTGGCGTACAGCTCGCGATTCTTCCAGGGCGGGCCGGCGAAGTACTGCTCCAGGAACGGGGAGATGTCGGTGGTGCCGTACATGCTCTCGAGGTTGCAGACGCCGGCGCCGGCGGAGGCGGCCTTGAACCGGTCGGTCTGCGAGATCGCCCACGCCGTCATGTAGCCGCCATAGCTCCAGCCCATCATGCCCAGGCGATCCGGATCGGCGATGCCGTCGGCAATGAGCTTGTCGATGCCGGTCATGATGTCGTCGAACGGCCCGCCGCCCCAGTCCTTGTAGGCGGCCTGGCGAAACTTCTCGCCGTAGGCGGCGCTGCCGCGCGGATTCGGGCAGAAGACGGCGTAACCCAGCCCCGCGAAGACTTGCACCGGATAGCGCGATGCCTGCGGATGCACGAAGGGATACAGCGAGAAACCGAGCGCAAACTGCGACGCCGGCCCGCCATGCGCGTACGTGAGCAGCGGATAACGCTTGCCCGTCTCGTAGCCGTTGGGCTTGACGAGCAGGCCTTCGATCTCGAGGCCGTCCTTGCTCTTCCAGCGGATGACTTCGGGTGGGGATAGCTGCAATCCTTCGACCTGCGGATTGGAATTCGTCAAGCGCCGCGGAGCCTCGACTCCTGGGATGCCAAAATGCACTTCTTTGGTGAATTCCGGACCTTCAACGATGCATGCGATGCCGTCACCTTTGACGCTGATATGACTGTAGAGATTCTCCGGGCGCGAGAATTCGCCAACGTTGGCATCTTTCTCCTCTCCCAGCGACACCGTAATGACCTGCCGAGCCACGCGTACGTCGGCAGCCGCCAATAGGCCTGTGCTATTGGTCGCCCAACAGTAGCTATCCGCCGCCAAATACGAAATTGTACCGTTAAACTTGCGAGTCAAAAAGCGTGGCTTCTCCTTGCCGTCTGCGGCAATCACTGCGAACCCCGTCTCTGCTAGCCAGCTGTCCTGGCCGTCGCTGGTGATGAAAGCGATGTGCTTGCCGTCGGGCGACCACTTGGGATTGATGTCGATGCCGGGGCGTTGCACCAGCGGCGAATGATTGCCGGTCTTCACGTCCAGGACGTGGATGTCGGTGCGGTGATAATCCTGGAATGCCGGCGTCGGCCGGGCAGAGAAGACGATGCGCGTGCTGTCCGGCGACCAGGAGAAGTGCGTCACATCTTCCGGACCTTTCGTTAATGGCCGCGACTTGCCGGTTGCGAGATCGATCACGTGTAGATGCATGTACTTGAAGTCGCGATCGGCGATGATGACATCGCGCTTTTCCTTCTTGTTCTTCTTCTCGACTGCCGTCTCCGGTTCGGTCATGAGATAGGCGATGCTCTTGCCGTCCGGCGAGAAGTGGAAGTCCTTGATCGGCCCGGCGGCATCGGTGACGCGCACCGCCTCGCCACCGGCGATGGGTATGCGCCACACCTGCACCTTGCCGCTGCGATCCGACAGAAACGCGACGCTCTTGCTGTCGGGCGCCCAGCGCGGCGTGTCGTCGCGGCCGGGGCCGTTCGTCAGCCGCCGTGAGCGGTCGCCGCCCTTCTTGGTCGATTCCGAAGTTTCGACGGGGACGAGCCACAGGTCGCTGTCGTACTTGCCCTTCTTCAAGTCCGGCTCGGAGATGACATAAGCGACGTGCAACCCATCCGGTGCGATGACCGCCTCGGTGATGTTGCGAATGCGCAACAAGTCCTGCACAGTCATCGGCCGCTGCTTGCGCTCCTGGGCAGCGAGGGGCAGCGCGATCGCCAGGAGCAACGCCAAAACAGAATTGATGTAACGCATATGCGACTCCATGTTACTTCGCGCGCCGCAGCTTCCACGCGTCGCTCTTCATGTTGTTGCCGGCGACCATCCACAGCGCATTGTCGTACACGAAGACACTGGCGGCGTGGCGCGGGGCCCATGGCGTGTTTTTCACCTCATGCCAGGTGACGCCGTCGGCGGAGTGCCAGACATCGTTGCGGTTGCCCTTGACCTTCCCCAGGCTGTAGCCTTCCATGACCCACAGGCGGTCGTCATAGACAGCGACTTCGTGATATTGCCGGGCTTCCCAGGGGGCGGCCTTGGTGTGCTGAGTCCAGGTGACGCCGTCGGCCGTGCTCCAGACGTCGTTGTAGAAGTTGCGGGACTTGATCTTCGGCGTGTCGTAGGTGCCGCCGCCCAGGATCCAGATGCGGTCCTTGAATACGGCGCTGCCGCCGATCATGCCGCGCTTCGACCAGAACGGCTCCCTGGGCGTGATCTTGTCCCAGTTGACGCCGTCCGCGGAGGTCCAGACATCGCGATAGAAGACCTCGTCGCTCTTCGCGAATCCCGGCATCGTCTGGCCGCCGATGACCCAGATCTTGTCCTTGAAGACGACGGTGTAGTGCAGTGCCCGCGGGCCCCACGGCACCGGCTTGCCCTTGTTGACCAGCGTCCAGTTCTTGCCGTCGGTCGAGTTCCAGACATCGTTCTGGTAGTTGCCCTGGTTGACGTCGCCGCCGACGATCCACATCTTGTCCTTGAAGACAACGTAGCCGGCCGTGTGCCGGCCTTCCCAGTCCTTCTCCGCATCGAAAGTGCGATCCAGAAAGCTGTTCGGCTTGATGAGGTTCCAGGTCTTGCCGTCGGTCGAGTTCCAGACCTCGTTGTTGCAGATGCGCGGAAAGAACTTCTTGTCGCCGGGGTTCCAGCCGCCGATGAGCCACATCTTGCCCTTGTAGGTGAGGGCGCCGGCCCCGTCGCGCGGCGCGAACGCCGCCTTGAGCGTGACCTTCTCCCAGCGATACTGCGGCGTGGGGTCTTGCCCACCGGCAATGGACACCGTCGATCCGGCGAGGACAAGCACAAACAAGCGCGTGCACTGATTCATGGTGACTCCTTGGTTTCTCACTTGATAGGCGCACGGGAGGCGGAAGGAAAGCCTGGCGGCCGCGCTTGTCTCACAATCGGGCGCGTGCTAACCGCTTGCGGTTTCGCGCGCAGGCTCGCGCGCGAGTGCGCGAAACCGCAAGCGGTTGTAGCGCCGCTGGTTGGAATGCTCAGTTTTTCTTCGTGTGCTTGTTGACGAATTCCAGCGCTGCGCGAGCGACCACGTCTTCCGACTCGATGGCCCGGAAGCAGATGGAACTGTGGTTGCGGCGCGGCACCTCGAGCAGGGTCGCTTCCACGCCGCACTTGCGCAGGGCCTCGTGAAACTCGCGAGCCATGGTCGGCAATGTCGGCAGGTCGTTGTCGGCGTGCATGATCAGGAACGGCGGCAGGCCGGGGCGGACGTGGTTGAGCGGCGAGGCGGCGGCACGCTTGTCCGGATCGCTGCCGAACGCCGGCCAGTAAGGATCGATGCGCATGGGAATGCCCTTGAACTTGAGGCGGTGCTCGCGATCATCCGGCTCGGGCTCGCCGCGCACCAGGCCGACCTGCCTCAGGTGAAACGCCACCGCCGACCGGCCGCCGAGCGTGAAGTCCGTCATCCCCGGCGGGATGTTGTAGACGCCGCTGACGGCGATGACGCCGCGGATGTCGTCCGTCTTGAGCCCTTCGTCGCGCAGATAGCACTCATCGGTGGCCAGCAGCGCGACCAGATGTCCGCCGGCGGAATGTCCGGCGAGAAAGAGCTGGTCGACAGCGCCGCCGTACTTGCCGATGTTGTGCCGCGTCCAGGCGAATGCCCGGGCCACGTCCTTGATGTGCTCCGGATGCTTGACCAGCGGCGACAGGCGGTAATTGGGCAGCACGGCGCCGATGCCGTGCCGGGCCAGAAACTCGCCGACGCTGGAGTACAGCCCGCAGCAGCGATTGTCGCCGTAGACCCAGGCCCCGCCATGCACCAGGAAGACGACCGGAAAGTCGCGGCGGCCCTTCGGCAGATACAGGTCCAGCGTGTGCCGATGCGCCTGCAGTCGCGGGCCGTCGCAGTACGGGATCTCGCCGATCTTGTGCACCTCGCACGGCCCATCCGTGGCGATGCGCACTGACTCCCAGATCGGGATGTCGGTGACCCGGCAGCCGACCAGCACTGACCCCAGAAGGCACAGCGCAATCCAGAATCGGATACGTATCGACATGCGAGCGGGGTGTAACGCGGTCCGTCGAATCGGTCAAGGCATGGCAAGCCAGGCAAGCTGGTGCGAGCGTGCCGTGCTCGTGCGTGCGTGGCGAGCCGGGAGCGCGAGCGACCGGAGTAGCCTCTGATTCTCTCCTTGCTGCGAAGGTCGCCGCACGCTATGCCGGCCCAGGATTCGTCCAGGATTCGTCCAGATAATGACACACATCCCCTCGGCGCAAAATGATCACAAAGCGCATCGAGATGTAACCATCTTCATGGCATTGTCTTATGAAAAAAAAGCATCCGTCCGACCCCGGCACGTTTCGTTTGCTCCTTGGACCCGCCGGACGGGTCCTGCGCCACTGGCGCCTCCACGGGCCTGCCATTTTGGCAGGAATCGTGCTGGCCATGTCCTCTGCCCGTGCCGATCTGCGCTTTCCCGAGTCGACGATCGATCTGGCCGACATCCGTGCCGGCGTCCGACTGACCAGGGAGGTCGCGCTCATCAACGACTCGGCGGCGGCGCTGGAGATCGTGGAAGTGCGTGGCAGTTGCGGTTGCGTGTCGCCGCGCATCGAGCCGCGCGTCATCCCGCCCGGCGGCAGGGCCACGCTGCATCTGTCGATCAACACGCTCGGCGAAGGCGCCGGCCCGCACGCCTGGAAGGTCGCCATCTTCCATCGCCGGCAGCGCATGGGCGACGACGTCAAGGCCAGCGAGCTATCGATCCGGGCCAGGATCGTCACCGAGATCACCATCCAGCCGGCGTCGGTGACCATGATCACCGCGGGCGGTCTGACGCAAACGGTGCTGCTGACCGATCTGCGGGCCGAACCGATGAAGGTCAAGCAAGTCGCCGCCAGCGCGGCATTCCTGAAGGCGAAGATTGTCGAGCGCGGCGACCAGCCCCGGACGACGAAGATCCTGCTCGAGGTGGGCCGTGAGTTGCCGCCCGGCCGGCATGTCGAGACGCTGACCATCTATGCCGACGATCCCATCTACGGCGAGCTGCGCGTGCCGGTGACCATCGTCCGCCCGGCCGCCGGCGCGGTGAGCATCGATCCCCCGGAGGTATGCCTCGACCCGGCGGCCGACATCACCTCGCAGATGGTCCGCATCCGCGCGCGCGACGGCCAGCCCGTCCACATCGAAAAAGTACTGCCGGCGCACGTGGCCATTCGCTGCAAGTGGGCCGCCGCTGAGGCGGGCGACATGTTCCTGAAGATCGAGGCGGATGCCGTGCCGGTCGGAGTTTCGCGAAGCCGGGTTGAAGTCCACCTGTCCACGCCGGCGCGCGCAGTCCTCGCAATTCCTGTCCTGATCGGCGCCGGCGACCACGAAACGCCAGCGGGGAGTGGCTTTCCTCGCGGCAACATGCGATAATCTCCTCACCGATCGCGTCCGGTCCGAAACCCGCTCACGTCAAACGGGAGGTGGCGCATGCGCCGTGCGTTCCAAATCATTCTGTTGCTGGTCTTGCTGTCCGCGCCGACAGCGCTGCAGGCCCAGGAAAGCAAGAGCCTGGCGGAGCTGATGCCGGCCAAGGTCTGGGCGTACGCCGAAGTCCGGCAACCGGGGCGGTTCGCAGCAGAAATCCAGAAGCTCTTCGCCGGCTCGATGCTCGGCGATGTCCCGCGCTCGCTGGACAAGCTGCGGGCCAGGACGGGCCCCTTGCGCGGCGTGGGCGTGGTCGAGGCGGCAATTCTCAGCGTCTTGCTGGCGCCGGAGATGGCCAGGGAACTTGACCAGATTCAAGGCGTGGGCGCCGCCTTTGGCGGCTTCGCAGCTGACGGCGAGCCGCACTTTCTCTTCGTCCTCCAGCCGGGCAAGAGCAGCCTCGCTCCGTTCCTGATGCGGATGTTCTTGACCATAGCGCCGGTTCATCCCGCCGAGACTGTCGAGGGTGTGTCGATCTATCGCCTTCGCGAATCTCGAGTGGTCCGCAATCAGTTCGTGGAGGAACGGGATGGTGCAGCGCTGGCAATGGCGCCGGATGCTCTGCTTCTGGGTTCGCCCTCGATGGTTCGCGACGCCATCCGCTGTCTCAAGGGCAAGAAGACGACCGCCGCGCTGGCCGAGGACAAGAACTTTCAGGAAGCCGCCGCCGAGATCGATAACCGGCCAGGGGTGTTCGCGTTCGTCAACCCGGCCGCGGCAATCGATAGCCTGGACGCAAGTCATCCCGATGGCGGCGCGATGCTGCGGCAAAGCCCCGTCGCCAGCCTCGTCAATCCCAGGGCGGTTCGGGGCGTAGGCATGGGCCTGAGCCTGAACAGGGGCACGCTGAGCTTTCGCAAGGTCGCCCTGCTGAAGAAAGGCGAGAAGTCGCTGGTGCTGGACGCCTTGCCGTCGCGGCCGGTTGACCCCGCCTTGCTGAACTTTGCGCCGCGCGACACCATCTTCGCCGCCGCCATCAGCAACGGCGACGGTCCGGCCCGGTTCAAGAAGGCCCTGGCGGAGCTGGACACCATTCTCCTGCCGCTCACCAAGGTCAAGATCAGCGACATGCTGCATCAGCTCGAAAAGAAGGTCGAGCTGGACCTGAGCAAGGACGTGATCGGCAAGATCGCCGCCGTCGCAGTCGCCATGGGCGATCCGTCGAAGGCGCCGGTCCGCCGCGTCGAGGAGAAGGGCCCGGACTTTCATCGCGTCAGCATCAGCCCGGAGACGCCGCTGGTCGTGATCGTGCAGGCCGTGGATGAGCCGGCGGCGAATGATCTGGCGAAGGCGGCACCGCGTCTTTGGGGCCTGATCTCCGGCCAGCCGGCGGTGGAACCCGCCACCAAGAAAGCTGCCGGCCGCGACATCCAGCACCTGAGAATGGGCAGTGGCGATTCCATCTATTTCGGCCGCAGCGGCTCGACTCTGATCTTCGGTCCTTTCGCCGATCCGGTCGCCCAGTCCCTGGCTGCCGGCAGCAAGAAGAACGGCCTGCTGACACTGCCGAAGCTCGCCGCCCGCGAAAGGGAACTGCAAGACGCCGGCGCCCTGCTCGTCGTGCGCCCCTTCGGCACGGTGATGGCCGTGCTGCTGGGTCATGGCGTCAGCCGCGTGACTACCTCACCTGATTCCGACCCGAAAAACGTGCCCGAACCAAAGAAAGAAGGCCGGCAGCGCCAGCCGGACAACGCGGACCCGATCGTGAAGAAGAACGAAATCGTGCAGCCCGACGCGGAGGAGGCCAAGATCTTGCAGCAGTTCGCCAGGATCGTCGAGCTGGAAGACTGGCTGATCTTGCGTCTGACGAAGAAGGCCGACCGCATCGTGCGCGACGGCCAGGCAGCGAACCTCGACAAGGTCATCCCGCGCACGGTCGATTTCTTCCTGGAACAATGGCTGCGCTTCCAGGACCACGCGCCGCCCTTCAAGGAAATCAGGCCGGAAAAGCGGCTCAAGCAACCCATCGATGCGCCGGGCGCACGGTTCGATCTTGACCGGTCGCGCGCGACCGGCAAAGATTTGCGCGGGAGGAAGAGCAATGAGGAAAGAAAAAGCGTCGCGCCGGCCGGTATCGGTGCCAAAGACGCTCAAGATCATCGTTGAAAAGCACCCGGATGGCTTCGTCGCCTATCCGCTGGGTCTTCGCGGCGTCGTGGTCGGCGAGGGCAGCACGTACAAGAAGGCGATGGCGGATGTGAAATCCGCCATCCGCTTTCACGTCGAAACCTTTGGCCGGCAGGTCATCGAGCAGGAATCTCCCGTCCTCGAGGCGTTCGTGGACGAGGCGGAGGCGCCGGGGTGATGCAGCACGTTTCAGCGTACGCGTTTGCTGCACTTGTCTGCCTGTCTTGCTCCGGCATGCTGCTTGCCATCCCAGTGAGCATTTCGGGTAATGAATGGAAAGTGATTCTTGTCGCCCTGTGTTGGCCAACCGCAGTCGTTTCGCTCGCGCTCGGGACAGTGTTTGGTGTGCTGGGATTCATTGCTGAGAAGGGCTGGCGATTTCGTTTGCAAGCCGGGATTTCGGGACTCTTGTGTGTCGGGAGTTTATGCTGGTTCTGGCAATCCCTCTGGCGCAACTGGATGCCATCCTGAGCCGTTGGGATGGCGTCCGGATGACAGTGACCTTCACTTCCCCAGGTTCCAGTAAATCCGCGCGTTGTGCGTCTGCCGGCCGACGGCGATGATGTCGATCCGGCCGTCGCCGTCGAGGTCGGCGACCGTGAGGTCCTCGCAGGCCACGCCGCCGTTGTCGAGGATGTGGCGGGCCCATTTGCTGCCGTGCTCGTCCGTCGCCCTGTAAAGCCGCACGCCACGGCGTTCCTTGAACGTATCGCCCTTGTCCGGGTCGTCGCGAACGCCGATGACGAGTTCGTCGCTGCCGTCGCCGTCGAGGTCGGCGCACCAGACGGCGTGGCCCCAGCGCAGATGATCGTCGATGACGTGCCGCTTCCACAGTTGCGTGGCATCGTCCGGCTCGGAGTAGACGACCACCTGGTTGCCGTGCCACGGCTCGATGGTGGCGATGAACTTCTTGCCGTTCTTGAGCTTGCCGAGCTTGATCTCGCTGGCGCCGCGCTTGCCCTTGGGATTCTCCTGGTTGCCCGCGCCCAGGTGACGCTTCGACCACCTGTCGCCGTTGCGGCTCAGGAGATTCACGCCTTCGTAGCTGGCGGTGAGGATGTCGACGCCCTTCTTCTTCGCCGGGATCGGCCAGAAGTTGTGTGACACGTGCAGGCTCTCGTCGATGGCCTCGGCAGCCCAGCGGTCGCGGGCCGGGTCCTTCGGGATGCGATAGGCCAGCACGCGCAGCGGCGCGTCCATCCAGTTCTTGGCAGACGAACTGCCCCGGCCAAAGAGCGGGACGACCAGCAGCGCCGGCTTGCCGTTGCCGTCGATGTCGGCGAAGCGGATGCGATGCACCGTCGGCTCGCTATCGATGGGGTGGATGGTCCAGGGCTCGTCGAGCGTCTTGCCGCGGCGGAGCCATTGCAGCGTGCCGCCTCCCTTGGTGTTGCCGGGGTTCCAGCCGGCGCCAAGGGCAAAGTCGATCTTGCCGTCGCCGTCAATGTCGGCGGCATCGATGCAGACATTGTCCGGCTGCGTCTGTCCCTCGATCATCGTCCGCCGTTTCCATGTCGGGTTCTGATACCAGACAACGCGTCTGGAATCGACGACGACGATGTCCTTCTTGCCATCGCCATCGACATCGGCGACGACGACGCCATAGCCGACGGTGAAACCGGTCTCGATCTCCTGCGAACGGAACTTCGGAAAGGTGGGGCCGTCGCTGTATGCGGAACGCGTCAGGAACAGCAGCAGCGTCGCCGCCAAGGCTGGAATGAGCTTCATCGGAGTCTCCCGTGGAATGACATCTACAACTGATCGTCGGAACATGCTCATGTTCCCGCCTCGGGAACGAAACTCACGCCTTGGTAGATCTCGGCCAGCGGCAGTTCCGTCGCGATTTCGGTCAAAGGCAGGATGGCGTTCAGCCCGTCGTGCGTTTGCGGAACAAAACCCTCGCCGGTTCGACGCCAGACGACCACGCTTGCGAATTCCTGCTCGACGAGTACATAGGCCGCGAGCGAGGGAATGGCCAGGTATGCGTCCTTCTTCTCGCCTTCGTCGATGCGCCGCGTTCCCCTGGAAAGCACCTCGAATATGACGATGGGTTGATCTTGAAACGACTCGTCATCGCGATTGGGGTCACAGACAACCGACACGTCCGGATAATAGAAGCGAATCTCGCCGGGCAAACGGATGCGCATCTTGGTATCGGAGTTGAACGGCTGACAGGGCTTGCCGCGCAGCCGGGCGAATATCGAGCCGAAGATATTGCCGACGATGCGATTGTGAACGTTTCGCGCCCCGGCCATGGCGTAGGCGATGCCGCCGACGTACTCATGCTTGATCGACGAGGTCAGCTCACCGGCGAGGTAATCCTCCACGGCGAGCCGGTTGATCTTGTGCGCGGCGCTCATGCGCTAACTATAATTGGTCAGCACCAGTCCTGCAAGCGCGCGAAGGTCCGTACGAAACTCCGTCAGGGCGTCGCCAGCGCTGCTTCCTCCGCCATCTTGCGGATGTCCTGGGTGATGCGCATCGAGCAGAACTTGGGCCCGCACATCGAGCAGAACGTGGCGGACTTGAAGACTTCCTGCGGCAAGGTCTCGTCGTGCATGGCCTGCGCCGTCTCCGGGTCGAGCGACAGCTCGAACTGGCGCTTCCAGTCGAACTCGAAGCGGGCCTTGGACAGGGCATCGTCGCGGAGGCGGGCGTTCTTGCGGCCGCGGGCGATGTCGCCGGCATGGGCGGCGATCTTGTAGGCGATCACGCCTTGCCGCACGTCGTCCTTGTTCGGCAGGCCGAGATGCTCCTTGGGAGTGACGTAGCAGAGCATGGCCGCCCCCGCTTCAGCCGCCAGCGCGGCGCCGATCGCCGAGGTGATGTGGTCGTAGCCGGGAGCAATGTCCGTCACCAGCGGGCCGAGCACGTAGAACGGCGCCTCGTGGCACAGCTCGCGTTCTTTCTCGACATTCATCTTCACCAGGTGCATGGGGATGTGCCCCGGCCCCTCGATCATCACCTGGCAACCACGTTCCCATGCCTTCAGAGTGAGTTCGCCAAGGGTCTTCAACTCGGCGAACTGGGCCTCGTCGTTGGCATCCGCCAGGCAGCCGGGCCGCAGGCCGTCGCCGAGACTGTAAGTCACGTCGTAGGCGCGCATGATCTCGCACAGCTCGTCGAAGTGCGTGTACCAGAAGTTCTGCTCGCGGTGGGCCAGCATCCAGGCGCCCATGAGCGAGCCGCCGCGGCTGACGATGCCCGTGACGCGGTTGGCCGTCATCGGCAGGTACTCGCGGAGCACGCCGGCGTGGATCGTCATGTAATCGACGCCCTGCTTGGCCTGGTGCTCGACCATGTCGAGCGCCAGCTGCGGCGTGATGTCGGCCGGGTCCTTGACGTTCTGGATCATCTGGTAGACCGGCACGGTGCCGATGGGCACGGGCGAGGCGTCGATGAGCGCCTGCCGGATGCCGTCGATGTTGCCGCCGGTGGACAGGTCCATGACGGTGTCGGAGCCAAGATGGACGGCCGTGTGCAGCTTCTCCAGCTCATCGTCCACCGTGCCGGTGACGGCGGAGTTGCCGATGTTGGCGTTGATCTTGCACGCCGCTGCCACGCCGATGCCCATCGGCTCCAGCCGCTTCTGCAGGTGCACGATGTTGGCCGGGATGACCATCCGGCCACGGGCAACCTCGTCGCGGACCAGCGCCGGATCGAGGTCCTCGCGCCTGGCGACAAAGTGCATTTCATCGGTGATGATGCCCTTGCGGGCTGATTCGAGCTGGGTCATGGAAATCCTCCAGTTGATCCTATGTTAGCCGCGCCACGGAGTCGAAGACTTCGCGTCGCTGCCAAGTGTCACGTGACTGCCTTCAGCCATCCTCCCGCGTAATTCAACAACGGATTCCATACGCCGATCATGGCGTTGATCACATAGAGCACCAGCACCGGCAGGTACATGTAGATCATGAACATGCTCAGCCCCTGGAAGAAGTCCTCCAGGGCGAAGAAGACAAAGAAGATGCCGGCGGCTGCCGGGATGTAGCCCATCAGCACGAGCAAGTGAATCGGCCCGGCCGGAAAGCCGGCCCACCCTGCCAGCATGTAATCGACGATCACGAAGCCAACCGTCATGACCGCGACCAGCAGCGTGGCGAACGTGCACCGCCACCAAAGCGCATTCTTCGGCATGTCGATTGGCTTGGGCCCCTGACGGATCTTGTAGGCGGCGAAGGCGAGCGGGATATTGACGGGCCACAGGGCCGCGATCGTCACGGTCCAGGCCAGAGCCCCGCGCACGAAGTGATACAGCTCCACACGCTACTCGCTTTCCCACGCCGGCATGATCCGGATCAGGTCCCAGGGTCTGCTCTCAGCCCGGCGTCGTCCCGCCGGACACCCCTAGCGATTCTCCCTGAATTGTATCTCTCGCGCCTTCTGCTTCAAGGAGGGATGACGGCCGCGTCGCGGATTGACAGCTATAATGCGGAAGGCCTGGATCGGCTCGACAACACTGGATCAACGCCATGTCGCTGGACATCATCAAACTCGACCATTGCTCGATTCTCATCACCGACGTCGCGCGCAGCCGCCAGTTCTATCGCGATATCCTGGGGCTGCGCGCAATCAACAAGCCGCGGACCTTCGACTTTGTCGCGCTGTGGTTCGATCTGGGGGATCACCATATCCATCTGCTGCTCAAGGACAGGCCGGACGTCATCAGCCCGCGGCACTTCGCCTTGCGCGTCGCCAATGCCCGCCAGGCACGCTCTTTTTTCCAGACGCACGGGATCGCCATCCAGGAATCCACGCTCATCCCGGGGGCCGACCGCTTCTTCATCGCCGATCCGGACGGCAACCGCATCGAGATCATCCAGTGGCTCAGGCCGTATAGCTCCGAGGAGAACGCCGTCGTGGAACCGGATGCCGATCTTGTCGGTCGCTGAGCAGGGTCGGCAGGCGCGGCAATTGCCAGGCGCATCCTGGAACTAGATGATTGTTTCGTCAGTCAGCCGTCGGCGATGGGAGGGCGAGGCTCCTGCCGAGCCGTGGAGCAAATAACCAAGCGGGTTCACGGCTCGGCAGGAGCCTCGCCCTCCCGAAATTCGGCCCATCCACTGATCGGGAACTTATTAAATGGCCAACTAGAATGACACCGGGCGATTTTGGGCACGCCGGCGATCGCGGATGGCGGGAAAGAGGATTCACTCATGGCGTCGCGACAGCATCTGTTGCTTCCCTGGACCGTGCAGGAGCGCGAGGATCCGGTCCTCGAGTTCGATCATGGCGAGGGTGTCGTTTTTTTTGATCGCCAGGGGCGGCGCTATCTCGACTTCTTGTCGCAGCTTTTCAATTGCAGTCTGGGCCACGGCAATCGCCGCGTGATCGAGGCGATTCAGCAGCAGGCTGCCAGGGCGGCGTGCGTGTCGCCCCAGGTGCTGACGGCGGAGCGGGCCGAGCTGGCCGGGCGGCTGGCGAAGGTCGCCCCCGGTGATCTGACACGCTGCTTCTTCGTCAACAGCGGCAGCGAGGCGGACGATCAGGCGTTCATCCTGGCGCGACTGTACACGGGTCGGCCGAAGATCTTCGCCAAGTATCGCAGCTTTCACGGCACGACGCTGGCCGGGCTGGCCGTCGCCGGCGACCCGCGCCGCGCGGCCGTCGAGCCCGGCATCCAGGGGGCAGTTCGCTTCTTCGATCCTTTCTGTTATCGCTGCGACTTCGGCCTGGAGTTTCCCGCCTGCAAGATTCATTGCCTCGACGCGCTCGAACGGCAACTGCAGATGGAGAACCCGGCCACGGTGGCCGCCATCGTTGTCGAGCCGGTCACCGGCGCGGCCGGCGGCTTCCCGCTGCCGGATGGCTATCTCGCTGGCCTGCGATCACTCTGCGACAGGTACGGCATCTTGCTCATCGCCGACGAGGTCATCACCGGCTTCGGGCGGACCGGCAAGATGTTTGCCGTGGAACATGACGGCGTCGTCCCCGACATGCTGACGCTGGCGAAGGGCCTGACGTCGGGTTACGTGCCGATGGGTGCGGTGCTGGTCCGCGAGCCGATCGGCAGGCACTTCGAGAGCAAGATGCTGCCCCTGGGCAGTACCTACGCCGCACATCCGCTGGCATGCGCCGCGGCGCTGGCCTGTCTCGACGAATACACGCCGGCCCTGCTGGAACATGTCCGGGCCATGAGCACGCACCTCTTCTCACGGCTGCACCGCCTGGCCGAGCGGCAGCGTCTCATCGGCGACGTGCGCGGCAAGGGGCTGTTCGCCTGCCTGGAACTGGTCGTCGATCGCGCCACGAAGCAGCCGCTGGTGCCGCCCAACACGGATTCGCCGCTGCCGTTGCAGATTCGCCGCCGCGCCTGGGACGAGGGCATCCATCTGCTGGCCCGCGGCAGCCTGATCGTCCTGGCCCCGCCGCTGATCGTGCAGACGAAGGAAATTGACGAAGCACTCGAAAGGCTCGAGCGCGTGCTGACCTGGCTGGCTGCACAGCTTCATTGACGCGGCGCGCGCCACTCGCTTGAGGGCAGCATGGGTCGTTTTTTGCTTACGGTGCTGACAGTCCTGGCCGCGATCCCCGGTCAAGCCTCGGGGCAGGCGTCCGAAAAGAAGCTTCTCCTTGCCCGCAATGTCGAGGCGCCGTTTTGTTACTTGCCCGGCGGCCAGCGGCACTGGCAAATCCTGTCTGGTCCTCTGTCGCGCGACACCCGCGTAACGCTCACAGCCCGCAAGGACAAGGCGGAATGGCGTCAGGGGCGGGTGCTGGACTTCGACGGCTTGAAGGTGACCGTCTCGGCTGATGGCAAGCTGGGAATCGCGGCCACGCCGGACGCCCGCATCGCCTTTGATCTTGAAATCGTCCTGAGCACGGCCGGCGCTGGGGAAGAGAAGCAGCGGCTGAGCGTGCGTGCCGCGCCGCCGTTACGGGCACTCACCTACTATGCCGATCTTGGCGATGATCTGATCAATATCTTCTTCGACTCCGGCAAGGGCGTGTTCAGGCCCATCGAGCGGAGCGGCTTGGACCAGTACTTTCGCCGGTTGCAGGCGCATGGGGTGGGACGGCTGATCGTGTGGCTTGGTCCATTGCCCTACATCGTCGATCCACGCAACTATCCTGCCCAGGAATGGCGCCGCTACGAGCAGATGGCTCGAGCGATCATCGACGACCAGGAACTGGCCCGGAGCCTGGCGCGTCAGCAGAAACTCACATCCTGGACCTGGCTGCGCCAGATGCTGGCCTTGCGATTGATGCCCGAACTCGGGCCGATGCTGGCCCGGAGTGCAGCGGACCACGGCATACGGCTTTCGATCAGCTTTCGACCGTTCGAGACGGCGCTCGCCAAGTACTACAGCCTGCCCGTGTTCAGCGAGAACGGCGCCTGGGTCATGAACTTCAGCCCATATGCCTCCCTGCCGGTGCAGTTTCATCCAGAGCAAGTTTGCTTTGGCCATTACCGGACCATCCTCGCGGACATGGGCCAGCAGCGGTTTGGCGAGCTTGGCGCCATCGAGCTTGGCGGCGTGGACAACCCGGGAGCGCTGTTCGAGCAGTTCCGGACAGGCAAGCTCAAGTTGCGGTTACTTGCTGCTGCGTATCCGCCCTTGGCTGCTGACTCGTTTGTCCTGGTGCAATCCGCCAAGGGGGAATATCGGCTGCAGCGCTTTGGCGCCATCCAGGCGCGCTCCGAGACGCAGCTAGTGGAGGTCAAGGATTTTCGCCTGGAGATTGGCCCCGGGCAACGTCCACGCCTAACCCATCTGCAGCTCCCCCAATCTTGCCGCTACCTGTGGCTGACAGCGGTCGACCGGCCACAATTGCCGGTGGAACTGGCCGCGGCCTTGCCGGCGACCTTGTGGTCGAAGGCGAACACCCGCCTTGGCAAGGAAAACCTCTACTGGGTCGCCGCTGATCCCCGGTCACCAACGCGGGTCGCTTACCTCAGGGATGATGGTGAGTCCCAGTCCGAGTTTCAGGCAATCGAGAAGAGCATTCAGCAGTTCGGCAACGCCAGGCGCGTTTCTCTGGCCGAGCACATGCTGGTCATTGATCGCGGGCCTGCTTATTCCGTGGAGATGGTTGACTGGAATCAGGCAGCGGCGCGGCGCTTCGTCGTTGACGAGCTGAAGCCAATTCTCGCCCTGCCGGCTTTCGACGAGATCTTCATAAACACCCGCTCGCACACGGAGCTGGCGGGTTTCATGGGTGACGGCGCGCTGGGCGTGAGGCCGATCGCCGACTATCTGCGCGCCAAGAAGAATTACCGCCACCTCGGCATCGATCTGGCCTATGCCCCGCGGCAACTGGCCCGGGTTCTGAAGGATCGAAAGAACTTCGACAAGGTCACTACCTGGCAAGCGGGTGAATGGGACCTGGCCGGCACCTGCCAGAGTTCCGACAGTCCTTACGTCTGGCGATATCTTCGCAACCGGGCGATTGCCGAGGGCGTGCACAAGCTATGCGCCGACCTGGAGCGGGCATTTCCCAGGACGCGACTTCGTGCCGTGATCCCGCCACGAGCGGCGGCCGTGGCAGTCGTCGAAAGCGCCCTCGACAAGATGCCGAAATCCGGCGGCGGCGTCTTTGGCAGGGAGTATTATCTGCAACTGTGGTCGACGCTCAATCACATCCCGAGCATCGGCGAGGGGATGGCCATGGTCGATCTGACCGGGCTGCGTGTCGAGCCGGTGTTTCATGGCACGCGCATGGCGCCTGACCTCGATCCCCTGCGCGCGTACGTCCGCGCCTGCATTGCCGACCTGGCCGACAATCGCGGCTCGAGCTTCCGCGGCCCGCGCGCCTTTTTTTACGAAGGCCACGAAACGCTGCGCTCGCCGCGCGGACGCAAGATCCGCGAGGACGTCATCGGCTACCTCATGTCTCACCCCAGGGACGTCCGCGAGGTGATTCTTTACGAGGCCGCCGCCTGGCTCTACTCCTTGCCCCTGGACGATGCCGACCTGTGCGGTCACGGATTTCTCGATCGGCTCAAGACGAGATGAACGTGCCGGCTCGGAACATAATATAATCCATCGCAATGCATCTGCCGATGTCACGTTTCATCAGCGCGGCGGCTGACCAGGGAACCTCTCATGCGTTTCACTTGCTGTGTGGCGGCACTGTTCTTTTCGTCCGTGGCCTACGGTCAGGGGAACCTGCTTCGCAACGGCGATTTTCAGGATGACTGGCTCACTCATCTGCCGGAACTCAAGAATCATCACTGGAACTACACGACCGAGGTTTACAATCGCCGGGATTACAACCCGGATGGCTGGCGGCTGACGGGAAAATGGCAATGGCGCGATGCCGACAGGCCGCGCGGCCAGCGAGCGCTCGTGCTGGCTTCGCCGTCGCGCGCCGCCCAGTGGGTCAACTGGTTAACCATCCACAATCCCGCGAAGCTGGTTGATTGGCCGGACGCCGGAGGCTATCCCAGTGCCGAGGCAGTGCGATCCAAGAACCCGCTGGCGCTGGTGCGCGATCTGACGTTTCGCGTCCGCTTGTCGGCGCGAGAAGTCCCCAAGAACGGCGTGACGTTGCATCTCACCTGGACCGACGCGCTCGGCTACGATCCGCCCGCCAAGGACCGCGGCGTCACTGTCAGCGTGGCCGTGCCTGAGGGAACGTATGCCGACAGGACCATCGAGCTGAAACTGCCCGTGGCGACCTGGCTCAATACCGCCCGGAAGGACAAGCTATTCGACGCGCAGGGAGCGCTGATTCCCTTGGCCGCACTCTGTGAAATTACCTACGCTCCGGGCAAGTCCGGTTCCGTCACGCTGCTGGAAGCGTCGTTGCTGGAACCGGGCCCGAATTCCCCCAACTTGCTCCCCCATGGTGGGTTCGAAAGTGCAGACAGCGGTTACGTCAAAGGCTGGTCACGGCCGCAGAAGTATCGTTATTTCCCGCCCGGCGTCTACTACATCTTCAACACCTGGCACAACAGTCTGTCCGATAATCGTGGCAAGGTCTTTCGCGATAGCCTGGTCTTGCATCAGGGGCAGGCCTCGCTGTGCATGACCGTTCCCACCGGCGACGAGGTCTGCGTGGTCAGCGATCCGATTCCGCTCGCGCAGGCGACGCCGGCACTGCTCGAGGTTCGCGCCTGGATCAAGACACATCAGCTCGCCATGATGCAGATCGATGCCGACGACGACAACGGCAACCGCATCAACGGTTACAATTTCATCCAGAAAAACCCGCTCTCGATCGGCAGCAACGATTGGCGACAGGTACGCGTCGTTTTTCGCCCGACGACGCCACTGAAGTCCTTGCGGCTCAAGCTGTGCGCTCGTGGCATGAATGGGTATACGCTCGGCGGCACGGGCCACCAGCCTCAGCAGAACGCCGCAGGGATCATCTGGTGGGACGATGTCGAGGTGTTCGAACCTGCAAGCAGCGCCAGTGATCTGCGGTCACGACGCGTTCCCCTTCCTGTCGCACAGGCAACGGCATCCCCGCCCCATCTTGCCAGGCTCGATCTTGGCGAGCAACTCCTGGGCGTCAATGAACTGACCGGCGACATCGTCAATCCGGGCGCACGATCCCGGTTCACGCTGGAAGTCTCCAGAGGGAATGCGGACACGAGCCAGACCGTGGACGCCGTCGTCGGTCAACGGGCGCCGGTGCGGCTGGCGTATTCGCTTCTGCACACCGGAAAACCTTACGAGGAGCAACTGTTCACATTGAAACTACGCGACGCCCGCGGCAAGACCGTCTCGGCATCGTCTTATCCGATTTCTACCTGGACGGTGCTGCTTGACCTGGAACTGGGCTCGCTCTACTTGCAGCCGGAACAGAAGCAATTCGTGCGCGTCAACATCGGCTTCACGCACGCACAGATGATGCGGCTCAAGAGCCTGCGTCTGGAGGTGCTGCGTCTCGGTACCGGTCAGGTCTTGAAGACGATCATGCTCCCCGCCACCGCGGACGTCATCGAGAAACAGCGCTCGAAGATTCCAGTCGGCATGCTTGACGACTTTCGCAACCTGCTCGTGGCCGATATCGACGTGTCCTTCTTGCCTGTGCAGCCGTTCGACAACCCGCAGCGCCAGTGGGTGATTCGGGCCACACCGGTCGACGTGGACGGCAAGACGACACTGAGCCAGACGTCGCCTGCTTTTTGCCGGCTGGCACACGACGGTCCGCAACCGCCGATCCAATCGGTCCGCATCAGCGATCGGGGAGAGTTCCTCGTCAACAACAAACCGTGGATGCCCTGGGGTGTAACTTACGGTCACAATCCCGTCTATGACGGGCCGGCACAGTCAGGAAAGTATTACGATCTCGCCAATCTGCAGCCGTGGGGCGTGTACGATCGCCACGGGGGCAATCTGTCGAAACGTGACCTGTGGGACCTGAACTGCATCCGTTACGTCGAAGGCGGCAAGACGCTGACGCCGGCTCAGCTTGACGCGCTATGGAAGCAGGGGTTGTACGCCTCCACTGTTTTTCTGCCGCACGATCGCAAGGCCTGGCCGCAAGATTTCCTGAAGTACCTGCAGACGGCGCCGATGGTGGCCTCCGTGTCGCGCGGCCCGGAAGAGGCGTTCGGATACTTCACCACCATGACTCCGAAGCAACTTGCCGACCTGAGGGCCGACGTCGATCACCTGCGAAAAGCAACCGGCAAGCCTGTCATGGTGGGGCATGGCGGCTACTGGACGCGCCTCGAGTTCGAGCGTGCCACCTTCTTCGATGTCTTTGACCCGGAAACCGAACCCTGGTATCCAGCTCCCGTTCATACCGATCTCTTACCGCTGATTCACGGGAAGAAAAAAGTCGTCTGGCTGCGTCCGCAGATGTACGAGAGCGTCCCTTACGAGCGCTGGCGCTATCATGTCTTTGTCGAACTGATGCGCGGCGTGCGCGGCTGGCAGCTCGCTCATGGCCCGGGCGATCCATCAACCTTTCGCGGACTGCACGCGGAGTTGCGCCATGTTCAGCCGGCTGTCTACTCCGCGGACACGCCTCCCGCGGTCACCTTTGAGCCGCCACTGGAAAACCTGGTGCGCAAGGCCGGCAACAAGATCCTCATCATGGCCGCCACCACTCATGGCCTCACTTTCGGCAACTGGCGACACACCAGCGAACACCGGGGCGAGGATCGGGCACGCGTCACCTTTGACGAGCATGTTTTCCGCGACGAATCGGATGGCTATCATGCCGCCAAGGAGCCAAGCTCGCTGAAGTTGTGTCCGCACGGCATTCAGTACCTGGCGAACTCCAGGAAATGGCCGGCAGGCAGCAAGCTCGTCACCTGGGCCAAGCTCGATCGCAAGAACGGACCGAAGAGCCTCGTTGCCTTCGTGAAGGGCGATGGGCGGTGGACGCATGCAGCTTCGTGGGGAAAATTCGATCTGCCAGGGATTCGAACCGACAATGACCGGGCCTTCTGGTTCCTGCGGACGTTCTATCGCCATGCCCGCGGCTTTCTCGGCTGGGGCAACAAGGTGGAAGCCTATGCACTGGAGTTCCTGCCGACACAGACTGCCGCCATGGGAGATCTGCCGGCAGCCGACGATTGGGTCAAGCTCGAAGTGCCCCTTGAGAAGATCGGCGCCGCGGGCAAGCTGGTCGATGGCGTCGGGTTTCTGCACGACGGCGGTCGGGTCTGGTGGGCTCGCACCAGCCTGATGACCCCTGACGGCAACGAAACCGTCATCTTCGGCGATCACGAGGATCGGCCCTCGCCGTCAGCGCTTGCCAGGACAAAGATCACCGTCGCCGGCCTGAAGAAAGGAACGCCGATCCGCGTCGTGTTCGAAGACCGCACCTTGAGCGCCGAGGATGGCTACTTCATTGACGACTTCACGGGCGTCGATCTCTATCAGCGCTATGGAGGCGAACGCCTCGGCTACGGTAATGCGCCCGTCGCCCTGCACATCTATGAAATCTCTCGCTGAGCTTCGAAAAGTGATCGCACCGAGCTGCAACGAAAGTCGAGCAAGTTATGTGACGCTTTATGCCTGATCGAGTTCACCACCCCCCGAATCTCATCTACTCACCCGGCACCCAGGTCGTGACCCTGGTTGATGTCCTCGGCCAGAGCGGCAAGGTTCTTCATCCTCGTGGCTCGGTCGGTGTCATCGTCCGCTCGCCGGTGGACCTGCATCATTCCTACCGTGTGCGGTTTGCCGATGGCATCGAGGAGTCCCTGAACCGGGATCAACTGACGATGCTGGCCCGCTTCAAGGAATCCGAGATCGGCGACACCGACATCACGGCCATTCGCTGCAACCTGTACGAGCGAGTCATCTATCGCTGCATCATCGGCTCACAGGCATATGGCCTGGCTGGGGAGGGTTCGGACATCGATCGCCGTGGCATCTACCTGCCGCCCGCCGATCTGCACTGGTCGCTCTACGGCGTGCCCGATCAACTGGAGAACGACGACACGCAGGAGGCGTACTGGGAATTGCAGAAGTTCCTGGTGCTGGCGCTCAAGGCGAACCCGAACGTGCTGGAATGTCTCTACACTCCAATGGTCGAGAAGGCGACGCCACTGGCCGAGAAACTGCTGGCGATGAAGTCCATCTTTCTCTCCCGCATGGTGTACCAGACCTACAACGGCTACGTTCTGTCCCAGTTCAAGAAGATGCAGGCCGACATCCGCAACAAGGGCCAGGTGAAGTGGAAGCACGTCATGCACCTGATCCGGCTGCTGCTCTCGGGGATCAGCATCATGCGAGAGGGCTTCGTTCCGGTGAGGGTTGAGGAGCATCGAGAGAAGCTGCTGGCAATCCGGCAAGGCGAGGCGCCGTGGGAAGAAGTCGAGGACTGGCGGAAGCGTCTGCACCATGAATTCAACGCCGCCTCGGAGACGACGGTCCTTCCCGAACGCCCGGACTACGAGAAGGCCAATGCGTTTCTGATCGAGGCCCGCCGCCTGGCGTTGTCGGAGAACCTGCCGTGATCAACGAACCCCGCTTGCTCAGGCAAATCGAACAGCATCCGTATCCGCTCCTGTTCGTGACGATCAGCGGGGCGCACCTGTACGGCTTCCCCTCGCCGGATTCCGACTACGACCTCCGAGGCGTTCATCTACTTCCCCTGGAGGAAGTGGTTGGACTGAGGACGGGCCAGGAGACGGTCGAGAAATCAGGCATCCACGACGGCCTGGAGATCGATCTGGTCACACACGACGCTCACAAGTTCTTTGGCCTCCTGCTGAAGAAGAACGGCTACGTGCTGGAGCAGGTCTTGTCGCCGCTCGTGATCCATACGACGCCGGAGCATGCTGAACTGAAGGAGATCGCCAGGAACTGTATCACCCGGCACCATGCTCACCATTATCTGGGGTTTGCCGAAACACAGTGGAAGCTGTTTCAGAAGGAAGACCCGCCGCACGTCAAGCCGCTCCTCTATGTGTATCGGGTGCTGCTGACCGGCATTCGCCTGATGAGGACGGGCGAAGTCGAGGCCAACCTGGGACGCTTGCACGAGAGCTTCAAGCTGCCGTACATCCCCGAACTGATCGCGCAGAAGGTTGGCGGCACGGAGAAGGGCAGATTGGAGCGGGCGGACCTGGGGTTTCATCAGCGGGAATATGAACGGCTACGGGCGGAACTGGAGCAGATGTATCAGGAGAGCCGGTTGCCGGAAGCTCCGAGTGGTGCGGCGGCGCTGCATGATCTGCTCCTGCACGTTCGCCTTGAGGCGCAGGAACGAATGGCATGAGTTCCGGCATCATTGTGTCAGCGGCGTGATCCGATAGCGGACCTTCTTCGTGCCGGTCAGCTCGGTTGGTCCATCATTCGTTTCCATGAGATCGACCAGCACGTTGCGAGCCGTGCCGCGACTCAGAAATGTGTCCGACCAGTCTGCGGCCGACAACTTGGCGCGGCGCACGCGGTCGAACGTGATCAGGACGGCGCCGTCGAAACGCGTCAAACGCACGGCCTGGACGGCGGCGAACCTGTCAGTTGCCGGCTGCCATTTGTCGCCAACCTGGAAGTCGATCATCGTCGGCTTCGCCTTGGGCTGCGTTGCCGCGTCGCGAAGGTACACGGGCAGCGTCTCGTACAGTTCGGCAATCTTCTCGGAGCCGGCGCCCTGCAAGGTCGTTTCGACGCTGACGCCGTTGCTGTCGATCTGGAAGGAGCGAGCGTAGTCGTACTTGCCCTTGATCGACTTTGCCTGGCCGACGATTGCCGGCGGGACGGTGCCAGATACCCTCACCTTGGCCAGATCCCCGGCGATCTCGAACCTGGCCGCGGGCTCGCGGATACGGGCGGAAGTGAAGAAGATGCCGCCGGCGGTCACCCCGCTCACCGAGTGGTTCGGCCAGGTGCGCCAGGCGTCGATGACGTCAAATGACTTCTGATGCGCCATGCCGCCGCGCTGGCCGAGCAGGACCGCGCCGGTCTTCGGCGTCCAGTAGGCCGAGAGCTGGCCGCCGCTGAGCCCCATCGGCCCCGGGAACTGATGCATCCTTGGGTTGCCATCCTGGAAGCCGACGGGGCCGGTGTGCAATATGGCTGCGTATCCCGGTTGCCGGCAGACGAGGAAGTCATTGTCGAACGCGCGCACGAATGTTTCGCCGCGCTCGAACGGCGATTTGACCATGGGCGACTTCTTCTTCTCCAGCTGCAGACGCCGCGCATAGGTGCCGGGGCGATAGAACTCGACGGCGGGATTGACGCTGGCCGGGAAGTTGAAGGTTGACCAGATGCGACGCTCCCACGGATGCGACACGATCTCGTGGTTCTTGGTGAAGACATAGGCCGCTTCCTTGCTGCCGTTGCCGACGCGGACGGGATTCTCGGCGATCTGGCCGTTGAACTGCTGGGCACGCTTGCTGGGCGCGTCGCGCAGGTCGTTCGCGGACGGCAGTGGGACTATGTGAGCCGCCTCGTCGGTGAGCATGGCGGCGGCGACGTCGCGCGTTCTATTCCACGACCACTGATCGATCGACGCCGGGCCGGAGACGCGTGCGTTGAAATGGCTCGGGCCCGACAGCTTGCCGTCCGGTTCCGGCAGGATGACATGGGCGCGCAGCCGATAGGCGCGTTCAAGGGCATCCTTCACGAAAGTCCAGTCGCTCATCAGGCCGGTCATGACGGCGAAGTAGTTCGCATGGCCCTGGAAGGGAAGATCAATGCCGCCGCGAAACGTCCAGTAGCCGGCTGGGTCGAAGAAGTTCGGGTCGGTGTACAGCTTGCGTGCGAACGCTTCTACGGTTTTCGAGAAAGCCGGGTCGTCGATGACGCGGGCAACGCACAAGAGCCCGAACGGCGCAGCGAGATCGGAGTGCGGCTCTTCCCATTTCGCGCCCCAGCCAAGCACGCGTTCGCCGGCGCGCTTGAGTCCCGCTGCGTACGCCTGGCGAACTTCGGCGGGCAAGATGTCCTTGAAGCCCGGATAGGGCAGCCCGAAGTAGACAAGCTGATACGAGTACCAGTCGGTGCGTCCCAGTTCGGGATAGTCGTCGAAATTGGCATCGAGCATCATCATCATGACGGCCGCGGTGACGAACGCCCGCAACTTCAGGGCGCGACTGTCGTGGTAGAGGTTGCCCGGATACTTCCACTGAACGAACGGGATAAGAGTCTCCGGCCAGACCGGGGGCTTCAGCACGCCTTTCGGTGTCTCGATCGCGGACAGAACGAACAGCCCCGGAGGCGCGTTGATCGCCGGCACGCCGCGCTTGGTGCCGACGAGCGGTTGTTGCATGAGCGTGAACAGATGATTGCGATACTGGTACTCGGGATCGTCACTGGCCGCGATCTTTGTCGGCAGCGGCATCGTCACGCCGTGAGCAAAATCCTTCTCCGTCAGCGTGCTCATGTGCTTGATCAGGACGCGTTGATACTCATGATCGCGCGGCAGCTTCGGCCGCGGCGGATAGGTCTTCTTGACGGTCTGGGCTTGCAGCGAAGGCGCAACGGCGAAGATTGTGATCGCAAAGGCCCAGCAGAATCGCGCCATGTCGAACGCCTCGAGATTGGTTGGTTGTCAGCGAGCGTGCGGCGGGATCAAGACGATGGTTTCTTATTTGGTTTCTTATTGGGTCGCTGAGAATAATTCCAGCCGAGCTACCCTCGATCTGTGCGCTCTCGCCAATCCCGCGCCGCGTTCACGCTGGATGCCAAGAAAAGCTGCAACGGCACGACAATCGGCCAGGTAATCTCGATAACATGATCATGCACCGCGCTTCGTGAACGGTCCCACCCTCGCCTTCGATTTACCCAAAGGATTCTCATGTCACGTCGCATTCCCTGCCTTGTCGCCGTCTTTGTCTGCGCATCGGCCGCGTCGGTTGCCGCGGCGCAATCGACGCATCGTTTGCAGGACGGCATCACGGTGTTCGTCAACAACGCGGACGGCAAGGACTTTGTCGTCGATCTCGCCGTCCGTGATCTGAACCTTTTCGAGACCGGGCCGCGCGAGCTGCTGGTCAAGGTCTACGATCCGCATGGCAAGCCCGTGGTTCGCAAGGTGATTCCGGACGACGGCGTCGTCTCGAAGGCGTTTCTGCCGCCGATCGGCGCCTGGGACCACGAGGCCTGGTACTACGCCTACTGCTACATGAAGGGAACGCAGCCGATGATCCGCTGGAGCGCGTTCTCCGAGCCCGATCGACTCGCATCCGTGGCCAAGCGCGACTTCAAATTCGCCGTCAAGGGCGGCGTCAAGGGAGTGTATCGCGTGCTCGTCGTGGGTTGCATCGATCACTACGTAACGCTGAAGATCGATCCCGCGCTGCCGCATGCCGTCGCCGGGCATCCCGACTGGATCCACGGGAGCGGCAAGCAATGGCAGAAGAGCTACGTCTACGTGCCGCGCGGCAGCCTGGGCCTGTTCGCGATGTTTGCCGAGTACGATGAGCCACGGCGACGCTCCGTGGTCGTTCGCGGTCCGGACGGCAAGTCACTCGTTGCCAGCAAGCCTGGACAGATCTTCTGGAAGGACCAGATCAATTTCGACAAACCGGGCCAGTACGACGATCAGCTACTCACCGTGGAAGTCGCCCCCGGAGCCGGCGACTTCCTGCTAGGTCTCAAGTTCAAGCTTGAGAAACGCGACGACGTGAACTATCGCGGCGACCGTGTGGCGACGGCGGTCTATGCTCCCGATGAAGCGACGGCCCGCGCCGTGAAAGGCGGCGCCATCTATCACGATGGGCAGGTATTCTGGCACGGCTTCCAGGTCCGCTTCCACGACTGGCTCAAGAAGCGTTCCGCTGCCGACTTCGACGTGAAGGGCGCCGACGGCAAACCGGCGGATCCCGCCGCCGGTTACTTGACGGCGACAAAGGGCCTGCCGCCGTTGCCGATCAAGCCGGGCTTCCTTCCCGTGAATGGCGTCCACTGGCGTGCGCCGCTGTCCGACGTCATCATGCACAATTACGCAGTCAACAAGAACAAGGCTGCCCTCAATGTCGCGCTGCGCGATCTGCAGGCCGGGCTGCGCATCATCGGGCCAAACGATCATGTCTCCAATGCCATCGGCGGGCCGTTTGCCAACATGGCCTACGAGTTCGGCAACTACGCCTGGCATTACTGGCGACCGGCCTGGCGCGTTCTGCGCCAATCCGATGCCCCCGACGACGTCAAGGCAATCGTGCACGAGGCGTTCCTTGTCGCCGGCGATCGACTCGCATTCTGTCGAACCTGGGAGCGCGTCAACGGCAATGCCTATGCTCAAGTTCTGGCAGCGCTGCGCTACTGTCACGAAGCCACCAGCGATCCTCTGCAAAAAGAGCTGTTCGAGACCTACTGGCAGCGTTTCACCACGGGCGGGTGGGGCGAGCGCGTTGGCGTCGGTCCATCCGGGCCCGTGCAGGAAGGCTTCGGCTACGCGTACCATTACGCCTCCTATATCCTCACGACCTGGAAGGCAATCCGCGCCGACTTCCCCAACGATCAGCGTTTCGCCAGGGTGCATGACGGCGTCTACAACTGGTTCAGCTACACGCGCTCCGACGAGAATGTCGCGTGTGGCCCATGGAGCACACGCACCAGCTATTCTCCGGAAGGACAGCCGCTCAAGGACGGGCCATTCGCCTGGAAAGGGTTTCCCGGCCCCGACTTCACCGATTCCATCAATAACGCCGGCGAGTTCTGCGCGGCCCGCCGCAAGAACTACGATGCGTTGACGTATCATGGCCGGCTGAGTCCCAAGTGGGAATCGAACGCCCACCCCGGGCAATCCGGCTACGGCGGCGGCATGCTGTGCCAGCTCCAGGTTCCCGGCAAGGGACTTGCCATTGCCTCGACACTCAACAAGAGCTACGGCGAGGATATGGACGTCTCGCTCTGGCGCGATTTTCACCTGCACACTCTCGCGGGCATCCAGGCAGATGGCGCTCCCTTCGTGGCCGGTGACAGCGAGCATTTCGATGCCAGGCTGAGCCAGACCCAGGTCAAGAGCAGCGGCGACATTCGCAACACGCCGCTACGCATCCAGCGAACATTCTCCTTCAAGCCGGACGAGATTGTTTGCACGCTGCAACTTGATGAAACGAACTTCAACGACCTGCTGTCGCTCTGGCTCAAGAACAATCTGCGCGGCAAGGTGCGCGAGGCCTACGAGATGATTCCCTTCCAGCCGAAGCTACGCGACAAGGCGGAGCCGACGATCGTGTCACTGCTCGACGCCGCCGGCAAGCCCGGCAAGGCCCTCGGCAAGGAACCGGTCAACGCCGCCGGCGTCCTGATCGATCGCGGCGGTTTCGGCGTGCGCATCCTGTTCGACAAGGAGCGCCCGGTGATGCGCGGCAACAACAATACCGTCATGATCCGCCTGGCCGACAAGGTCGTCGCCGCCAAGGAAGTGTCGATGTCGTATCGCCTGATGCCGTTCGGGAACTGAAGCATCAGGGACCAATGGCACGTAGAGTGAACGCCGACTTCAACAAGCGTCCTCTGCAAGGAACGTTCAGCCTTTTCCCGTCACTGGCCTGGACCCGACTGAACCTGTTTGCGAGACAGCGCGATGCGGCGACGATCCCGATCCACCTGCAATACCTTCACGCGGACGACATCGCCGACCGCGACCACGTCGCTCGGATCTTCGACGAAGCGGTCGGCAAGTTCCGAGATATGGACGAGCCCGTCCTGGTGAACGCCGACGTCGACAAACGCACCGAAGCGCGTCACGTTCGTGACCACGCCTTCGAGCGTCATGCCTTCCGCAAGATCTTCCAGCTCGTTGACGCCTTCGGCAAAGGCAGCCACCCGAAATTCGCTGCGCGGGTCGCGACCCGGCTTGGCCAGCTCCGCCAGGACGTCCCGCACGGTCGGCAGGCCGACGCGCTCGTCCACGAACTCCCCGGCGGCCAGCTTGCCGGCCAGGACTGCGTTGCCGACCAGTTCCCGCGCGGACACTTGCAGCCGTGTCGCCATCTTTTCAACCACGTAGTAGCTTTCCGGATGGACGGCGGAGTTGTCCAGCGGCTCGTCGCCATCGCGAATGCGCAGAAACCCCGCCGCCTGCTCGAAGGCCTTGCGGCCCAGCTTGGGCACGTTCAACAGCTGCTTCCGGCTCGCAAAGCGGCCGTGGGCATCGCGATGCTCGACGATCCGCTCCGCCAGCTTGGGGCCGATGCCCGCCACCGCCGACAGCAACGGAGCGCTGGCCAGGTTGACATCGACGCCGACCGAGTTGACGCACGACTCCACTTCGCGGTCCAGCGCCTTGCGCAGCAGCGTCTGATTCACGTCGTGCTGATACTGGCCGACGCCGATCGACTTTGGATCGAGCTTGACCAGTTCGGCGAGCGGATCTTGCAAGCGATGCGCGATGCTGATGGCGCCGCGCACCGTGACGTCCAGCTGCGGATACTCGCGCCCGGCGATCGCGCTCGCGGAGTAGATCGACGCTCCCGATTCGCTGACCATGACCTTGGTGACTTGCGACCGGCTGCGCTTCAGCAGGTCGGTCACGAACGCGTCCGTTTCGCGTGACGCCGTGCCGTTGCCGATGGCGATCAGCTGGACATCGTGCCGGGCGATCAAGGCCTGCAGCGTCTGGCCGGCGCCGGCGACGTCGCAGCGCGGCGCGGTCGGATAGATCGTCGCGCTGTCGAGAAACTTGCCTGTGCCGTCGACAACCGCAACCTTGCAGCCCGTGCGAAAGCCGGGATCGATGCCGATGGTTACCCTGGGCCCGGCCGGCGGCGCCAGCAACAGGTCGCGAAGGTTGCGGGCAAAAACGCCGACAGCTTCCTCGTCGGCCGCCTCCTTCAACTGTTGCAGGATAGCCGATTCGGTCGCCGGCAGCAGCAAGCGCGCGTAGCAATCCTCGACGGTCCGTAAAAGCTCGGCCTGGAACTCGAACGACGGATTACGAACCAGTTTCCTCTTGAGCTTGTCGAGAACGACTTCGTCGTTCAGCTGCACGCCGATGTGCAGCACGCCTTCAGCTTCGCCGCGCATCATGGCCAGCAGCCGATGCGATGGCACGCGCGCCACCGGCTCGGCGTGATCGAAGTAGCTCGCGAACTTGCTGGCCGGATCGTTCTTGCCGCGCCTGACCTGAGCGACCAGGCGTCCGCCGCGCGCTTGCTCGTTGAGCCAGGCGCGCGTGGGCACGTCCTCCGACCAGTGCTCGGCCACGATGTCGCAGGCTCCCTGCAAGGCAGCCGCGTCGTCGGGCACGTCCTTGGCGGAGTTCACGAACGGCCGCAAGATGTCGGCACGCGACTGCTTGCACGCTTCCTGGCTTAGCAGGATGTCAGCCAGCGGCTGCAGGCCGCGCTCGCGGGCGATCGTCGCCCGTGTGCGTCTCTTGGGCTTGAACGGCAGGTACAGGTCTTCCAGCGTTCTCTTGTCGAGGCATGCCAGGATTTGCCCACGCAATTCCGCGGTCAGCAGGCCTTGCTCGGCGATCGACTTCAGGATGGTCGTCTTGCGCTGGGCCAGCTCGCGGGCCTTCGCCAGGGCATCCTCGATGCCGCGCAGGGATTGCTCGTCCAGTCCCTGGGTCATTTCCTTGCGGTAGCGGGCAATGAACGGGATGGTATTGTCTTCATCCAGCAGCTTCACGGCTGCCCGCACCTGGGCGGCGCCGACCCCGAGGCTGGTGGCGCAGCGGGTAATGGTCTGCTCCAGATCGAAACAGTCGAAAGGGCTGCCATCCACGTCATTCCTCCTTGTCGCACAATTGCCGACGATTCATTATCTTATCTGAACGACGGCCTCCACAGGATTCACTGAACCGCGTAGCAACGCCAGATGGTACAATAAGGGTTCGCCAGGCTCGCTTGCCTCGCCGGAGCTGGATATGTCGAACATTCCAAGAACCCGCACGGCCATTCGCAGGATCTCGTTGTTGCTCGTCGGCCTTGGCTTGTCGCCGGCCGCCGTGGCAGCGGGCGAAGCAAAGAAACCGAGTCCGCAGGCGATCCAGTTCTTCGAGACCAAGGTCCGGCCTGTCCTCATCGAACATTGTTTCCGTTGCCACGGCGACATCAAGAGGCCCAGGGGAGACCTGCGGCTGGATTCCCGTGCGGCGATGCTGGCCGGCA
>Ga0194131_10001032_pt1 | contig 48286 bp, 52 predicted proteins | sample TA2KigO120mmetaG_FD_148631 | JGI IMG/M metagenome (GOLD analysis project Ga0194131, IMG submission 148631) | Freshwater microbial communities from Lake Tanganyika, Tanzania - TA2015053 Kigoma Offshore 120m | ecosystem: Environmental > Aquatic > Freshwater > Lake | place: Tanzania: Lake...
GCTGGGCACGCGGGGCGGCGGCACGAAGAACCAGCTCGACGAGATCCGCGGGGCGCGCGAGGCGTTCCAGGCGAAGTTCCGCCCGCTCATGGAGTCCAACGAGACGCCGATCAATCCCTATCGCGTGATCGGCGACCTCATGAAGGTCGTCGACCCGCAGAACGTCTTCATCACCGCGGACTCGGGCAACACGCGCGACCAGACGAGCACGGTGATCGAGACGCGGATCCCGCGCGGCTATCTCGGCTGGGGCAACGTGTCGACGCTCGGCTTCAGCCTCGCCGGCGCGGTCGGCGCGAAGCTCGCCTACCCGAACCGCCAGTGCGTGCACGTCACCGGGGACGCGGGCGTCTGCTACATGATGGGCAACTTCGAGGCGGTCGCACGGTACGGCATCGGCATCACCACGATCCACATCAACAACGGCGGCTACTCCGGCTACGGCCCCGGCTTCTGGGGCGGCGGCCACGATCCGTACACCTGGAAGGTGTCCGAGCACGGCAGCGCGTGCATGGCCAACATGGCGAAGGCCGTGGGCTTCCACGCGGAGGACGTCGACAAGCCGGGCGAGATCATCCCCGCGCTCAAGCGGGCGTTCGAGGCGAACGCCAAGGGCCGCCCGGCGTACGTCGAGTTCCTCTGCTCACACCACCCGGTCCACGGCGGCTGGGTGCGGACGGGTGGCGCGCACTGAGCGACTAGGCCGCGGCGGCGATCACGTCTTCGAGGTGGCTCGGCGCCTCGACGACGAGGTCGACCCACTCTTCGGTGGTCAGCGCCGCGGCGCGCGGCGCCTCGACGTGCCGGTGGAAGAGGTCGCAGAAGGCGCGATTGACCCGCGCCCACGCCGCGTCACCACCCGCGTGATAGGTGCAGAGGAACGTTCCGTCGGTGGTCTGGCCACCGCAGCTCGCGCAGCGGCTCATGGGGCACCGCCTTTCTCCCACCCTTGTAATGCGCGGGCGACGGCCCCAGGTTCCGACCGCGCTATGCCAGCTCGGTCAGCACCGTGTCGACGAGCCGGCCCGGCGGGCACGGCTTCATGAGGTAGGCGTCGAAGACCGCCTCCTCCGGCGTGCCCTCGCGCGGGCGGCCGGTGACGGCCACGATGCGCGGCGGCGACGGGAGCTCGCGGAGACGGCGCGCGATCTCGAAGCCGTCGAGGGCGCCGCTCAACTTCAGATCGAGGATCACGACGTTGAACCGCCGATCGACTGCGCTACGCTGGAGCCATGGACCATTGGCTGGATGCCGTGCGGCGCGGCCTGATGACCCGCCGCCGGTTCGTGCGCACGCTGGCGACGCTGGGCGTGGCGGCGCCGCTCGCGCACCAGGCGCTCGTCGCGGCCGGGCTCGCACCCGCCCACGCGCAACCGGCGGCGACGTGGACGCCGACCAGGCGCGGCGGCGGCGGACCGTTGCGCATGCTGTGGTGGCAGGCGGCGACGCTCCTCAATCCACAGCTCACGACCGGCCTGAAGGACGCCGACGGCGCGCGGCTCTTCTACGAGCCGCTCGTCGGCTTCGACGCTGACGGCGCGGTCGTCCCCGTCCTCGCGGCGGAGGTGCCGAGCGTGGACACCGGCACGGTCGCGCGCGACGGGCTCTCGGTCGTGTGGCGGCTCAAGCGCAACGTCGCCTGGCACGACGGCAAGCCGTTCACGGCGGACGACGTCGTCTTCAACTGGGAGTACGGCGCCGATCCGGCGACCGCGGCCTCCAGCCTCGGGACGTGGGAGCGCGTGGAGCGCGTCGAGCGCGTCGACAGCCACACCGCGCGCGTCGTGTTCAAGAAGCCGACGCCGTTCTGGGCGCAGTTCGGCTCGGGGATGCTCATCCCCCGCCACGTCTTCCAGCCGTTCCGCGGCCAGAAGTCGCGCGAGGCGCCGGCGAACCTCCGGCCGGTCGGCACCGGTCCGTACCGCATCGTCGACTTCAGGCCGGGCGACCTGATCCGCGCGGAGCTGCACCCCGGGTATCACCTGCCGAACCGCCCGTTCTTCGACACCGTGGAGATCAAGGGCGGCGGCGATGCGGTGTCCGCCGCGCGCGCGGTGCTGCAGACCGGCGAGTACGACTACGCGTGGAACCTCCAGGTCGAGGACGACGTCCTCAAGCGCCTCGAGCGCTCCGGCAAGGGCCGCGTCGACACGACGTTCGGCGGGACGATCGAGCACCTGCTCGTCAATCAGACCGATCCGTGGCGCGAGGTGGACGGCGAGCGCTCCAGCCCGCAGTCGACGCATCCGTTCCTCACGGATCCCGCCGTGCGGGCGGCCTTGCGTCTCCTGGTGGATCGCGCCTCCGTGCAGGGCGAGATCTACGGGCGCGCCGCCGTCGCGACCGGCGCCTACATCAACGCGCCGGCGCGCTTCCGATCCTCCGCGCCGTGGGAGTTCAGCGTGGAGAAGGCGAGCCAGGCGCTGGATGCCGCGGGATGGAAGCGCGGGGCGGACGGCATTCGCGCGAGGGACGGGGTGAAGCTGAAGGTCGTGTTCCAGACGGCGATCAACGCGCCCCGGCAGAAGACGCAGGCGATCATCAAGCGGGCCGCGGCGCAGGCCGGCATCGAGATGGAGCTGAAGTCGACGTCGGCGTCGGCCTACTTCTCGTCGGATCCCGCGAACACCGACACGGCCTCGCACTTCAACGCCGACCTCCAGATGTACGCGCTCTTCATGGGCGCGCCGGATCCCGAGGGCCTCATGCGCCAGTTCACGAGCGCCGAGGTCGCGTCGAAGGCGAACAAGTGGCAGCGCCGCAACGTGACGCGCTACCGGAACGCGGAGTACGACAAGCTGTTCGCCGCCGCCGAGGTGGAGCTCGATCCGGCCAAGCGCGCGGCGCTCTTCATCCGGATGAACGACCTGATCGTCCAGCAGGCGATCGTCGTGCCGATCGTGGCGCGCGGCCAGGTGGCGGCGGTGTCGAACCGGCTGAAGGACCTCGGCCGCAGCGGCTGGCAGTCGGACGTCTGGCGCCTCGCCTACTGGCACACGTAACGGCACTCGCAGGAGAGCCCACGGCGGGCTCGGATGCGGGGAGGGTGCGGGAGAACCCTACGAGGGTTCTCGCATGTGATGGTGGCCGTGCTCGTAGTGGCTGCGCAGCGGATCGACGCCGAAGTTCGCGGCCGGGTCGTGCCAGACCGAGTGGATGTGGTTCGCGTCGTTCTGCGTGTTGTCGTACTCGATCAGCAGCGTCGGCCCGTGCACCCGGTAGTAGTGCGGCTTCCCCGGGTCGATCGGTCCCGCCCACGCGACGTGCAGTCGCTCGAGGCCCGCCTCGCGCATCCGCGTCAGCTCGACCTCGGCCAGCTCCGCCCGCATGTTGCGCGCATAGCACTCGACGAGGCGCACCGCGAGCGTCCGCTGATCGGGGCCGAGCGCGGACAGCGCGATTCCTGCCGGCGGCTTGCCGAACAGCTCGCGCCGGCCCGGCCGGCTGACGACGTCGCCCGGCGAGTCCGCGGCGATCAGGAAGCGCGCCCGCAGTGACGCGTCGAGGCTGCGCGCGAGCGCGAAGCCGAGGTCCTGCTCCTGGCCGAGCGCGCGCTGTCCCATCCGCGCGCCCGCGCGCACGGTGGCGGGATTCGCGCCCATGAAGGCCGGCGCGACGGCGACGGGGCGGCCGGGCACGAGCGAGAAGTTGAGCGAGAGGTGATGGCCTTCGACCCGCCAGCCCCACGGCGCCGACGGGCCCGGCGTGCCGAAGACGGTGAAGGCGTAGTTCTCAGGATCGCGCGAGAGCCCGATCAGCTCGAGCTGCCGCAGCACCTCTTCGAGCGCGATGACGTCGAGGGCCTTCGCGTAGCCGACCGCGGAGAGCGACGCCTTCATGAGCTCGTGCGCGGCGGCGCGGTTGGCGGCCGTCATGTCCTTGAACGTCAGGCCTTCGCGACGGCGGGGCACGTAGTGCCAGTTCATCCGCTCGGCGTCGTTGAAGTCGAACACCGCGCGCCGCCGCTGGCGCGCGTCGAGCCCGGCGAGGAACGCGGTGGCGGCGCCCGCCATCGCCGCCCGCGCGGGGTCGGCGACCTGTGCGCGCGCCGGGGGGCCGAGCGCCAGCACGCCGGCCGCGCCGGCGACGCCGTGAAGGAGCTGACGGCGCGAAATCACGTCGTGGTGTGCGCGCTACGCGTACTTGATCGTGCAGCCGTACGCGCGCGTGAGCGGCGTCTTCACCGGCTGGCCCGCCGCCACCGCATCGAGCGCCGCGCGCACGTAGTTCTGCGCGCCGTCCACGTCGCTGCGCCGGCTCGTCGGCCGGTCGTCGATGGCGCCCGCGTACATCAGCACACCGTCCTTGTTGACCACGTACATGTGCGGCGTGACGGTCGCGCCGTACGCCTTGCCTGCGACCCCGGTCGGATCGAAGAGCACCGCCGTCGGCGCGGCACCGCGCGACTTCGTGAGCTCGTTCGCCTGCGCCGCGCTGACGTGGCCCTGCGTGCCGGGCGCCGAGGAGATCACCGTGAGCCACACGACGCCCCGCCCCGTCGCGTCCTTCTGCAGGCGCTGCATGTTCTGCGTCTCGTAGTGCTTCCGCACGTACGGGCAGTCGTGGTTCGTCCATTCGAGCACCACGAGCTTGCCGCGCTGGTCGGCGAGGCTGACGGCGGGGCCGCCGCCGGACGAGACGAGCGAGAACGCCGGCGCGGGCTGGCCGACGGTGGCCGCCGCGACGACCTGTCGGGGACGGATGACGCTCGCGCCTGCGAACGCCGCGGCGCCGATCAAGAGGTCACGTCGATGAATCATCGGAGTCGTCTCCTTTAGAGCCGGTCGACCACGTCGAGCACGGCGCGCTCGGTGAGGATCTGGGGCAGCAGCGTCGGCGCCCCGGATCGAGGATACAGCACGTAGAGCGGCACGCCGTTGCGCTCGAACGAGCCCAGCATGCGGGTGATCTCGGGATCGCGGTTCGTCCAGTCGGCCGTGAGGTGCACGACGCCGCGGCGGGCGAAGCCCTCGGTCACCGCGGGCGCCCGCAGCACGACCCGCTCGTTCACGAGACAGGTGATGCACCACGCGGCGGTGACGTTCACGAACACCGGCGTGCCGGCCGCGCGCAGCTCGGCGAGCCGCGTGGCGCTGTAGCGCTCGCCGGCGACCTCCTTGCCGGCCGCGCGGCCGTCGGCGCGACCGGCGGGCACCCCGGGCGCGAGCTGCGTCAATCCGACCGCGACGATCACGCTGGCCGCCGTGACCACGCGCGCGGTCAGCCGCCAGGCGCCGCGCGCCGCGCGCGTCGCTTCGTGCAGCCACGCCGCGAGCGCGATCAGCACGAGCCCCGCGAGACAGGCGCCGAGCCCCACCGGCCCCGCCTGCTGGCTCAGGACCCACACGAGCCACGCCACCGTGCCGTAGAGCGGGAACGCGAGCGCCTGCTCGAGGCGCTGGGACCATCGCCCGGGGCGCGGCACCGGGAGGCGACCCGGCGCGAGCGCGAGCAGCAGGTACGGCAGCGCGAGGCCGAGGCCGAGCGCCTCGAAGACCGCCAGCGCGACGAGCGGCGGCTGCGTGATCGCGTACCCGAGGGCGGTCGCCATGAAGGGCGCGGTGCACGGCGTCGCCACGACGGCGGCGAGCCCGCCCGCGAAGAACGAGCCGCGCACGCCCGAGCGGGCCGCGAGCCCGCTGCCGACGGCCGAGAGGCCGGCGCCGATCATCACCACGCCCGACAGCGCGAGCGCCATGGCGAACAGCACGTACGCGAGCAGCGCGACGAAGACCGGCGACTGCAGGTGGAAGCCCCAGCCGATCTGCTCGCCGCCGGCCCGCAGCGCGAGCAGGGCGCCCCCGACCGCCCCGAACGCGAGCAGCACGCCCGCGGTGTACGCCAGGCCGTGATGGCGTCGCGTCGACGCGGACGCGTCCGCGTGCGCGAGCAGCGCGAGGGCCTTCACCGACAGCAGCGGCAGCACGCACGGCATGAGGTTCAGCAGGAGGCCGCCGAGGAGCGCGAGCCCGAGCGCCCCCGCCACCGCCGGCCAGAGGGCCGCGGCGCGCGCCGGCTCCGCACGGACCTCGAACGCCTGGCGCGCCACGCCACTGTCGAGCCGTTCGCTCACGACCAGCAGTCCTTCGATCGGGCGCGTGACGGCCTCCGGCAACGGGCCGCGCGGCATGCGGAGCTCGAGGCCCGTCGCCGACACCGCGAGCGTCTGCGCGCCGGCGTGCGCGATCGGCCCCCACGCGTACGGGAAGAACTCGACGGCCGCGATCCGCTCGGCACGCAAGCCCGGCGCGGCGACGGTCAGCGTCACGGTCTCCGCGCTCGCTGCGAACGATGCCGGCCACGGGCTCGTCCGCGGCAGCGCGGCCCGCGCGGCGGCGAGCGCCGGTCCCCAGCGCGCGTCCGCCGGCGGCGCACCGGCGACCACCGGCAGCGTGAGGAGGACGGGCGCCTCTTCGGGGATGCAGATGTCGGCGCAGACGAGCCAGCTCGCGTCCGCGCGCAGCACCACGCGATCACCGGGACGCAGGTCCGCGGGCGGTGTGATGCGCACGGGGAGCAGGACCTCGTTGGTGAAGCCGAAGCTCATCGCGGGCCCGACGGGCACGCGCTCGGGGACCGGCCACGCGATCTCGTCGGCCGTGAAGCCGTTCGGCAGGCGCCACGCCAGCGTCGCCGGCTCGCCGGAGTCACCGGCGTTCCGCCAGTACGTGTGCCAGCCCGGCGTGATCCGCTGGTGGAGCGCGACCCAGAACGGCTCGCCGGGGCGGATCGCCGCGACTTCCGCGACGAGCTGCGTCGCGACTTTCCGGTCCTCGGCGACGGCGGGCATCGGCGCGGCGAATGACGCGCAGGAGAAGAGCACGACGGCCGGGAGCCACCGAAGCATCCCTGCCAGCATAGCAACCGCCGGGAACCACGGTCGCACGTGAGCGCTCCGTGCCGGCGGGGAGCGGTCGGGGCCGCTACCCGCCGGCTCGGTCACCCGCGGTAGACGCGCGGCACGCGGGTGTTGATGCTCGTCAGCACCTCGTGCGGGATCGTCCCCGCCCACTCCGCGAGGTCCTCGATCGTGATCGCCGCCCCGCCCGCCTCGCCGAGCAGCACCGCCTCGTCGCCGTTGTGCGCGCTGTCCCACGCGATCGACACCATCATCTGGTCCATGCAGATGCGGCCGACGACCGGATACCGCGTGCCGTGGATGATGACCTGCGCACGCCCGCTCATCGCCCGCATGTAGCCGTCGCCGTAGCCGGCGGGCAGCGTCACCACGCGCGTGAGGTCGGCCGCCTGCCACGACGAGCCGTAGCTCACCGGATTGCCCGGCTTCACGACCTTGAAGTACACCACGCTCGTCAGCCAGCGCAGCGCCTGCCGGACCGGGACGGCGAGCGGGATCTGCGGCGACGGGCGGGCGCCGTAGAAGAGGATCCCCGGGCGCACGAAGTCGAGCCAGCTCTCGGGAAGCTGCACGATGGCCCCGGAGTTCGCGGCGTGGCGCAGGGGTGCCGGCAGCGAGCGCCGCTCGTAGAACGCGAGCACTTCCTCGAACCGCTCGAGCTGCAGGCGCGCGTGCGCGAGGTCGGCCCCGTCCGCGTTGGCGAAGTGCGTGAAGATCCCTTCCACGCGCACGTGGCGGCACTTCAACGATTCCTCGAGGAGCCGCTCGGCGCTGTACCAGTGGACGCCGATGCGCTCCATGCCGGTGTCGATCTTGAGGTGCACGGTGGCGGGGCGTCCGAGCGCGGCCGCGCATTCGTCCACCGCGCGCAGCTTGTCGACCGACGAGGCGGTCAGCGTGAGGTCGTGCGCGAGGAACCGCGGCACCTGCGAGCCGACGATGCCGCCCATGACGAGGACGGGCATCCGCACGCCGTGCTCGCGCAGGCGCAGGCCCTCTTCGAGATAGGCCACGCCGACGTACGGCGCGCCGATCGCTTCGAGCTTGCGCCCCACCTCGACGAGGCCGTGGCCGTACGCGTTGGCCTTGAGGATCGGCATCACGCGCGCGGGGGCGACGTGGCGGGCGATGACCCGGTAGTTCTCGGCGAGCCGGTCGAGATCGACCTCGAGGTAGGTCGGCCGCAGCTCGCCGGTCGCGATCGTCGGCTCGTGCAGCGCGGTCATGCGCCTACGATACCGGAGCCGCCGCGCGGGGCCCGCCTTCTTCCGATGCGCTTACGACGCGCGCCGCTCCGACCGCGGGCGGGCCTCCGCGAGGTCGCTCATCGCCGGGCCGTTCAGGACCCGGCCCCGGGCGTCGAACCGCGAGCCGTGACACGGACAGTCCCACGTCCGCTCGGGATGGCTCCAGCCGACGATGCAGCCGAGGTGGGGGCAGACCGCCGAGCGCTCGTGGAGACCGCGGACCTCGCCCGGCGTGAGCCAGTCCGTGTATCGTGTCGTTCGCTAGAAGCCGGACGCCAGGCAAGCCGGACGCCAGCGGGCGCGGGGTATAGTGCGGCCGGGAGGGCTCGATGAAGCTCGGCATCTGCGTCCCGCACTACGGCCGTCCGATCGAAGTCGACCGCCTGCTCGACGTCGTCCGCCACGCCGAGGAAGTTGGGCTCGACTCCGTGTGGGTCACCGACCACGTGATCGTCCCCCACGACGTCGACGTGATCTATCGCGAGGACATGCTCGACCCGCTGGCGGTGCTGCCGTGGATGGCGGCGGTCACCTCGCGCATCACGCTCGGCACGAGCGTGGTGATCCTGCCCTACCGCACGCCGATCCCGGTGGCGAAGCTCCTCGCGAGCGTCGACGTCCTCTCCGGCGGCCGCCTCGTGGTCGGCGTCGCCATCGGCTGGATGGAGGGTGAGTTCGCGGCGCTCGGCGTGCCGTTCAAGGAGCGCGTGAGCCGCAGCGAAGAAGCGATCGAGCTCTTCAAGACGCTCTGGACCGAGGAGTCGCCGACCGTGGAGACCGCGCGCCACAAGTTTTCCGGCCTCCAGGTCTCGCCGATGCCGCTGCGCAAGCCGCGCCCGCCGATCTACGTGGGCGGGATGAGCGAGGCGGCGATGCGCCGGGCCGCGCGCATGGGCGACGGCTGGCACGCGACCGGCGCCACGCCGCAGACGTTCCGCGAGGGCAAGCAGGCGGTGCGGGCGTTCTGGAAGGAAGCCGGGCGCACGGGCGAGCCCGTGTGGTCCACGCGCCTCGCGCTCTTCATCGACGGCGTGCACGAGTGGGCCGTGGACGAGAAGTTCCTGCGCGGGCGGCACCCGATCAAAGGCACGGTGCGTCAGGTGGCGGGCCAGCTCGCCGAGTACCAGCGGCTCGGCATGGACCACATCGCGCTCGAGGTGTCCTACTCCACCTACCCCGCGATCATGGAGACCATCGACATCCTCGCGGAGGAGATCCGGCCGATCCTCGACCGCGGAGAGCGTTAGCGCGCGGCGCGGACCAGCTCGGCGACGGCGATCGCCACGTGGGACACGGCCAGGGGAGACACGACCGCGGGCGGACGCAACGTCTCGACGGAGACGTCGCGTGCGCCGAACGCGCTGTCCGGAACGGGCACGGGTTCCCGATGGACCTCCAACGTCCCGTCGAGGAGGTTCACGATCCAGTATTCGGGCAAGCCCGCGCGCGCGTAGAGTCCCGCCTTGAATCGACGGTCGAGCCGGAGGCTCGAGTCGGCGACCTCGACGATCAGCGGCGCCGTCGCGGGATGCGCGTCGACGTAGTCGAGCTCCGCACCGGGCACCATGGCGACGTCAGGCTCCGGCTCGGATTCGTCGTCGAGCGCAAGCGGCGAGTGCAGGCGCGCGTGCCAACCAACGCCGAAGGCGGCGCCATCACGGTACGCGCGCCGCGAAGACACCGTCAATGCTACGAAATGGATACGGCCAACAGGGCAATCGTCAGCGCGCGGGCGTACCCGAACGCGGCAGCAGATCCGCCACCGCGATCCGCACGCTCGACATGGCGAGCGGCGCGATCGTGGCGGGCGGCCGGAGGAGCTCGATCGACGCGTACGCCACGCCGTACTCCGCGTCCGGCGCCGGCTGCGGATCGCGATGGACCTCCACGACGCGGTCGACGAGGTTCACGATCCAGTACTCCGGCAGGCCGGCACGCGCGTAGAGCCCGGCCTTGAAACGCCGATCGAGGCGCAGGCTCGCATCCGCGACTTCCAGGACGAGCGGCGCCGTCGCCGGGTGCGCGTCGAAGTAGTCCAGCGGGACCCCGGGCACCACCGCTACGTCCGGCTCCGGCTCGGACTCGTCGTCCAGGGCCAGCGGCCCTTGCACGCGCGCGTGCCATCCCTCGCCGAACGCTGTGGTCAACACGGTCGCCGCCTGCATCACGGTGGCCATGTGTGGGCTGTGCTGCGGCTCGCCGACGACGAGGTGACCATCGAGGAGCTCGAGACGCTCACCGATGAACATGCCGAGCTCGATCAGCCGCTCGTACTCGCTGCGACGCCAGCGGCGCGTCCGCACCTCGGGGTCGAGTGCCGATGCCATCCCCGTGACGATACCGGCCGGCTCATCGCGGCGTCAATGCCGCGCAACGGATACGGCGGTCAGCGCGCGTGCAGCGTCTCGAGCAGGCGCGGGTCGGGATCGACCCCGAGCCCCGCGCCTTGCGGCACCGCGATGCGGCCGTCCTTCCCGGGATGGATCGCGTCCCCGAGCGGGTTCTCCGCGAAGTCGCAGTAGAAGCGCTCCACCCACGAGTCGGGCGCGAGCGCGGCGATGCAGTGGATCGACGCGAGGAGGCCGGGGCCGAAGTACGCCGAGTGCGGCACGACCGTGACGCCGAAAGCGTCCGCGAGCGTGAGGACCTTCCGCATCTCGGTGACGCCGCCGATCTTGGTCACGCTCGGCTGCGCGTACGTGATCGCGCCCGCTTCGAACGCCCGGCGAAACTCCCAGGCGGTGCCGTAGTTCTCCCCGGCGGCCGTGGGCAGCCCGCCCTGCGCCCGCACCTCCGCCAGCCCCGCGAGATTCTCGGGCGGCCACACGGGCTCTTCGATCCAGTGCGGGCGCAGCGGAGCCATCGCGCGCGCCATCTCGATCGCCTGCGCCACCGTCCACGGGCAGTTCGTGTCCACCATGATCGGGATCGCGGGCCCGGCCGCATCGCGCGCGGCCTTCACCTCGGGCACCGTGATCTCGTGCAGCTTGATGTGGCGGTACCCGCGCGCGAGCGCCTGCTCGGTGTAGCGCGCCACCGCGTCCGCCGTGCCGTACCGCAGCAGGCTCGCGTACGCGGGCAGGTCGGCGCGCGGGCTGCCGCCGAGCAGCCGATGGAGCGGCACGCCCGCCGCCTTGCCCGCGAGATCCCAGAGCGCGATGTCGATGCCGGAGAGCGCGTACAGCGTGGCGCCGTTGCGGCCGAGCCCGTGCAGCGTGCGCTGGAGGTCCTCGTTGATCGCCTGCACCTGGGTGGCGTCGCGGCCCACGCACATCGGGCCGAGCAGCGTGTCGATCGCCGCGCGCGTGGCGGGGAAGATGCGATGGCCGAACGCCTCGCCCCAGCCGGTGAGCCCGGCGTCGGTCTCGACCTTCACGAGCAGCATGTCGATGCTCGTGCGCGGCCGCCCGCCGAGCATCGGCGTGGCCCCGTCGATGAGCATGGGCAGCGTGAGGACGACGGTCTGAACGGCGGTGATCTTCATTTGAAATTGGGAGGGCCCCGATATGGCCCCCCAAGCCCCCCAAGGTTTCTCGCCAGCGCTTCTAGAAAGTCACCGGCAGCCGCTCCAGGCCGCGCAGCGTCAGGCTCACGCGGTACTCCGGCGTCTCGCTCGCCAGCGCGAGCTTCGGGAGGCGCCGCACCAGCGTGTTGATCGCGATCTGCCCTTCGACCCGCGCGAGCGGCGCGCCGAGGCAGAAGTGGATGCCCCAGCCGAACGCGATGTGCCGGTTCTCGGTGCGGCCGATGTCGAGCCGATCCGGGTCCGGGAACTGCGCGGGGTCGCGGTCCGCCGCCGAGATGAACGGCATGATCATCGAGCCGGCCTTGATCGTCTTGCCCCCGAACGTCACGTCCGCGCTCGGAACGCGCGCGGTGCGCTGCACCGGCCCGTCGAAGCGCAGCAGCTCCTCGACCGCGGTGCCGATGAGCTCCGGGTGCTCGCGCAGGCGCTGGAGCTGATCGGGATGCCGCAGCAGCGCGCGGGTGCCGTTGCCGATGAGGTTCACGGTGGTCTCGTGGCCCGCGATGAGCAGGAGGATGCACGTCGAGAGCAGGTCGTCTTCGCTGAGCACGTCGCCCTGCTGCTCGGCGGCGACGAGCCCGGAGAGCAGATCGTCCTGGGGGCGCGCGCGGCGCTCGGCGATGAGCGCGCGGAAGTACTCGGCGAGCGCGTGGCGCGCCGCCTGCGCGCGCTTCGACACGTCGGAGTCCGGCGGCAGCAGCACGGTGTCGAGGCCGCGCGCGATGTCGAGGCCCCAGCCCTTGAAGCGCTCCTGGTCCGCGACGGGCACGCCGAGCATCTCGCAGATCACGATGACCGGCAGCGGGTACGCGAAGTCCTCGATGAGGTCCATCTCGCCCTTGCCGGCCACGCGCTCGATGAGGCCGTCGACGATCTCCTGGACGTGCGGGCGCAGCTTCTCGACCACGCGCGGCGTGAACGCCGTGCTCACGAGGCCGCGCAGGCGGGTGTGATCCGGCGGATCGCGGTCGAGCATCGACATCGAGCTCTTCGGCGTGGGCTCCACCCCGAGGCGCGCGGCGACGAACGCGGGGATCGCTTCCTTCAGCAGGCGCGGATCGCGCAGCGACGCCACCACGTCGTCGTAGCGCGTGAGCACCCAGAAGCCGAGCGGATGCTCGTGCACCGGGTCTTCCGCGCGGAGGCGGTGGTAGGTCGGGTACGGGTCGGCGATGAACGCGGGATCCATGGGATTGAAGGAGAGCGCCATGCCCCGCAGTCTAGCGGAACCCGCCGTCCCTTCGCCCCCGGGTTATGATCTGGCCACCCTGCCCCCTCGAGGTGTGGCCATGAGCGCCGACGGGCATTACGACCCCCGCAAGGTTCGCGCGTCCCTCCGGCATCCGGTCATCGACGCCGACGGACACTGGCTCGAGTACGGCCCGGTGATGCGCGAGGAGTTCCGCCGCATCGGGGGCGACGCCGCCATCGAGGCGCTCGATGTCGCGAGCAGCCGCGTGCCCAACGCGCTCGCGATGTCGGTGGCGGAGCGGGCGCGCAAGCGCGTGGGCATGGAGGCGTTCTGGTCGTCGCCGAGCGCGAACGTGCTCGACCGCGCCACCGCGATGCTGCCGAAGCTGATGTACGAGCGCCTCGGCGACCTCGGCATCGACTTCTGCGTCGTGTATCCGACCGCGGGGCTGAGCTATCACCGCATGCCCGACACGCGGCTGCGCCGCGCGATCTGCCGCGCGTACAACGTCTTCACGGCGGACCAGTTCCGCGGATTGCAAGACAAGGTCATCCCCGCCGCCATCATCCCGATGTACACGCCGGAGGAGGCGCTCGAGGAGATCGACTTCGCGGTGACGCAGCTCGGCTTCAAGGTCCTGATGCTGGGCGGGCTCATGCGCCGCAAGATCGCCGCGCTCGAAGAGGCGAACCCGGAGGCGTCGAAGCTGATCGACTGGTACGACGTCGTCGGCCTCGACAGCCCGTACGACTACGATCCGGTGTGGCGGAAGTGTCTCGAGCTCAAGGTCGCGCCGAGCTTCCACAACGGCGCCCGCTCGATCCTGCTGCGCAACTCGCCGTCGAACTTCTGCTACAACCACATCGGCCACTTCGCCTCCGCCGGCCACGCGGTGGCGAAAGCGCTCTTCTTCGGCGGCGTCACCCGCCGCTTCCCCGCGCTCAACGTCGCGTTCCTCGAGGGCGGCGTCGGCTGGGCATCGATGCTCTACGCCGACCTCATCGGCCACTGGGACAAGCGCAACGGCGAGGCGATCAAGCAGACGCACCCGAGCGCGCTCGACGTCGCGAAGCTGCTGCAGTACACCGAGAAGTACGGCACCGCGGCCATGATCGACGCGGTGCGGCGCCGTGAGGCGCTCGACGGCGACTCGGGCTCCGCGCTCGACGGCGGGGTGGAGGATCCCGACGACTTCTTCCGCTGCAAGATCACGAAGAAGGAAGACATCAAGGAGCTCTTCGTGCCGCGGTTCTACTTCGGCTGCGAGGCCGATGATCCCGCGAACGCCTGGGCGTTCAACACGGGCGTGAACCCGATGGGCGCGAGGCTCAACGCGATCTTCAGCTCGGACATCGGCCACTTCGACGTCCCGGACATGACGGAGGTCGTGCCCGAGGCGTACGAGCTGGTCGAGCACGGCCTGCTCACCGAGGACGACTTCCGCGACTTCATGTTCGCGAACGCCGTCCGCTTCTGGGGCGAGATGGATCCGAACTTCTTCAAGGGCACCGCGGTCGAGAAAGAGGCCGCGGCGGTGCTCGCCGAAAGGACTGCGCATGTGCGTCGATAACGATTCCTATCCGCCGATTCCCCCGATCGCGGGCGGCTCGGCAGGTGGCCAGGACCTGCGGCTCACGTCGGCGGACGGCACGCGCTTCATGGCCTACGCCGCGCGGGCGGCGAAGTCGACCGGCGCGGGCATGATCGTCATTCCCGACGTCCGCGGGCTCCATCCGTACTACAAGGCGCTCGCCGACCGCTTCGCGGAGATCGGCGTCGATGCCGTGGCGTTCGACTTCTTCGCACGGACGGCGCCGACCGACGACCGCAGCGATGCCTTCCAGTTCCTCGACCACGTGGCGGCGACGAAGCCCGAGACGATCCAGGCGGACATCGCGGCCTGCGCCGCGCACCTGTGCGGCAAGGACGGCGGCGAGGTCCGCTCGCTGTTCTCGGTGGGATTCTGCTTCGGCGGCGCGGTGTCGTACCTGCAGGCCGCGAGCAACCTGAACTACGCGGGGGTGATCGGCTTCTACGGCTGGCCGCTCGGCCTCAAGCGCTGGCCGGAAAAGCCGAAGCCGATCGACGCGGCGGCGCGGTACAAGGCGCCGGTGCTGTCGATCTACGGCGGCGCCGACGAGGGCATTCCCGAAGCGGACCGCCAGGCGTTCGACGCGGCGCTCAAGCAGGCGAAGGTCCCGCACGAGCAGCACGTGTACCCGAACGCGCCGCACAGCTTCTTCGACCGGAAGTACCAGGAGTTCGCGGACGCCTCCGCGGACGCGTGGTCGCGCGTGCGAACGTTCGTCAGCGCCCACACGAAGTAGCCGTCCGAGGAGGATCGAGCACCGCCCCGGCTACGCCGGGGCGGTGCGAACGTTGGGGGTTCGGGGGCCATGTCGGGGCCCCCGACGCGATCAGTGGTCGCGCGGCTCCTCGCGGATGAAGCGCCCGGTCCGCAGCTCCTGCAGCGTCTCCTCGATCTCCGCGCGCGTGTTCATCACGAACGGGCCGTAGCGCGCGATCGGCTCGCGCAGCGGGCGCGCGGCGGCGAGCAGGAAGCGGCCCCCCTCGCCTACCGCCTGGGCGTCCACCACCTCGCCGTCCCCGAACACCACCAGCGACGGCGCCTTCACGCGCGAGCGCGACGGTCCGAACGCGACCTCGCCGTGGTCCACGTAGGCGAAGGCGGTGTGGCCCGCCGGCACCGCCTCGCGGAAGCTCGTGCCCGGCGGCAGCGTGACGTCGATGAACTTCGGCGCGACCGCCAGCCCGTCCACCGGCCCGACGATGCGTCCGCCCGCCGCCTCCCCCGCGATCACGCGCAGCTTCGCGCCCTCGTCGCTCGTCACCTCGGTGAGCTTGCCCGCCTCCAGGTCGCGATACTTCGGGCGCGTCATCTTGTCGGCCGCGGGCAGGTTCAGCCAGAGCTGCAGCCCGCCGATGCCCTCCGGACGCACCTGCGGCATCTCCTCGTGGAGGATGCCGCTGCCGGACGTCATCCACTGGATGTCGCCCGCGCCGATCGTGCCGGCGTGCCCGAGCGAGTCGCGGTGCTGGATCTCGCCCGTCCGCACGAACGTCACGGTCTCGATGCCGCGGTGCGGGTGGTACGGGAACCCGGCCTCGTAGGCGCGCGGCTCCACCGACTCGAAGTGGTCGAGCAGGAGGAACGGGTCGAGGTGGTCGAGCTCGCGCAGCCCGATGCTGCGACGCAGGTGGACGCCCGCGCCCTCGACCACCGGCTGCGGGATGACGACCTGGGCCACCGGGCGTGAAATCTGGGTCATGGGGATGCTCCTTCTGCTCCCTACGATGTCGCCTCAGCCGAAAAGGGTGCCGAGCGCGTAGCCGGCGGCGCCGCCGATCAGGCACAAAAGCAGGGAGCGTGCCGGGCTGGCGACGAGCGCGCCGAGCGCGGCCCACAGCGTGGGGCCGGCCACGAAGCCGCCCTCGCCGGTGAGGAGCATCGCCGCCGCGAGGCTGGCGAAGATCGGCGCCGGAATCCGCGCCAGCACCGCGTCCACGCGCGCGCTCGGGCGCGGCAGCAGCACGAGCGCGATCGCGCGGCTGCCGTACGTGATCGCGGCGATGGCGACGACCGTGATCACGGTCATCCCGCGCGCCCCGGGAGCGCGACCGCCACGCTGGCGACGATCGGCGCCAGCAGCCGCAGGTCCGGCAGCGCGAGGCCCAGCGCCACCGTGAGCGCCGCGGCGACGAGCGCGCGCCCGGCGTGCGAGCGGCCGCGCGCGGCCAGGGCCGCGAGCCCGATGAAGAGCACCGGAAAGACGGCGCCCGCGACGCGCTCGACCGCCGCCAGGCCGCCGCCGACCACGCCCACGAGCGTCCCGATCAGCCAGGCGGCGTAGAGCATGATCCCCGCGACCAGCACGGTGCGCTCCGTCACCGCGGCCACGTCACGCGCGGGCGCGCGCTCGCCCGTCGCCACCGCGAAGCCGAACGTCTCGTCGACCAGGAAGAACGCGAGCAGCGCGCGACGCGACGGTGAGGCGTCGAGGCGCGGGCGCAACACCGCGCCGAGCACGAGGTGGCGCAGGTTGAGCACGGCCGCCGTGAGCAGGAGCGGCACGACGCCCGCGCCGGCGGCGAGCATCGCCACCATCGCGAACTGCGTGGCGCCGGAGTAGATGAGCACGGAGGACGCCAGCGCGAGCGGCACGCCGAGCACCGCGCGCGCCGCGGCGCCGTAGATGGTCCCGAAGACGGCGACCGCGGCGGCCGCGGGCAGCGCGAGGACGACGATCGCGCGGACGGAGCCGATCAGATCGCGCCGGCGGCGCGCAGCTTCTCGATGTCGGCGGGCGCGTACCCCGCCTCGCGCAGGACCTCGTCAGTGTGCTCGCCGAGGCTCGGCGGCGGCCGGTCGATGCCGGGGCTGCCGTGCGCGAGCTTGAACCCGGCGCCGACGAGGCGGAGCGGACCGAACCGCGAGTCCACCGTTTGGAGCACGTCGCGCGACTCGAGCTGCGGGTGCTGCACGATCTCCTCGATGCGCCAGATCGACGAGCACGGCACGTCGGCCGCCGTCAGCTTCGCCTCCCACGCCTTGGCATCCGCGCTCGCGAGCGCGCCTTCGATGACCTCGCGCAGCGCGGGCAGGTTCGTCGTCCGCGCGGCCCAGTCCTTGAAGCGCGGATCGGCGAGCGCGTCCGCGCGGCCGATGGTCTGCATGAGGCGCTGGAACTGCGGCTCGGTCAGCACCGCGAGCACGAGGTAGCTGTCCTTCGCCTTGAAGCGGTTGGCGGTGGGCTTGCGGCTGACCGAGCCGTTGCCGATCTGCTTCTGCTCGATCCCCGCCACCATCCACTCGGTCACCGGCCCCGGGATGAACGCGAGGGCGGCGTCGAGCATCGCGACGTCGACGAACTGCCCTTGCCCCGTGTGCGTGCGCTGGTAGAGGGCGCTCGAGACCGCGAGCGCCGCGGTCACGCCGCCGATCGTGTCGCAGATGGCGAAGCCCGCGCGCATCGGCCCGCCCGCCGGCTCGCCGGTGATCGACATGATCCCGGACATCGCCTGCAGCTTGCCGTCGAAGGCCGCGGTCGTCTTCTCCGGCCCCGTGTGGCCGAAGCCGGACACCGCGCAGTAGATGAGCTTCGGGTTGATCGCGGCCAGGGTCTCGTAGCCGAGCCCGAGCTTGGCCATGACGCCCGGCCGGAAGTTCTCCCACACCACGTCGGCGCCGGCGACCAGGCGCTTCACGACCTCGATCGCCTCGGGCGTGCGGAGGTCGAGCGTGAGGCTGCGCTTGTTCGCGTTCACGGCGAGGAACCCGGGCGGCATCTTGCGCTGGAGCCACTCGGGGCTGTCGACGAGCTGGCCGCGGATCTCGTCCCCGCCCTCGCGCGCCTCGATCTTGACGACGTCCGCGCCGAGCAGCGCGAGCTGGTACGTCCCGTAGGGGCCCGCGAGATAGCGGGTGAAGTCGAGGATGCGGACGCCCGCGAACGGCTTGCTCATGCCTTGCCCTGGATGACCTTGATCGTCTCCTTGACCGCGTCGAACTCCTTGCGCCGCTCGGCGATGTCCTCGGGCGTGAGCTTCGAGACGTTCGAGTACTCCGTCTTCCAGCTCGCGTCCTCGCTCCAGCGTTGCGGCGACTGCACGGTCGTCCGCGGGCCGGGCGCCGTCTCCAGCACGCGCAGGGCGAGCTCGAGCGTCTCCGCCTGGGACGCCGCGTCGAACGGCTTGCCCGCGGAGTTGCCGAGCGGGAAGTCGCTGTAGAGGAAGCGCGGCACCCCGCAGTGCTCCACGATGTCCTTCGCGCAGCCCATGATGACCGTGGGGATCCCGTTCGCTTCGAGGTGGCGGGCGACCAGACTCACGGTCTGGTGGCAGACCGGTCAGGTCGGGACGAGCACCGCGACGTCGGCGGCATCCTCGCGGACCAGGCGCAGGATCTCCGGCGCGTCGGTCTGCGTGGTGACCTTCTGGCTGCGGTTGGTCGGCGCGCCGTAGAAGCGCGGGGTGAGCGCGCCGATGCGCCCGGTCTTCACCGCGTCCTGCAGCGCGATGAGCGGGAACCACGTGCGCGGGTCGTCGCCCTTGTAGTTGGTGCGGTCGTAGCCGACGTGGGAGATGCGCACGTCCGGCATCGTCGCCGTCGAGTCCGTGTAGACCTCGTAGAACTTCGCCGCCGCGTTGTACCGGGCGCCGGGCCCCTGGTCGCCGCGGTCGGGCCGGTACGGCGCCGCCGTGGAGATCAGGGCCACGCGGGAGGCCGCGAGCGGCCTGGCGGGCGGCGCGAACGGCACGTCCACGTAGTGCGCCCAGCGGTACGGATTGCCGTAGCCGAGCGCGAGATAGTACTCGCGCGTCTTCTGCATGTACGGAATCGGCACGTCGTGCTCGGCGGCAAACGCCATCGCTCTCTCTCCTCCCCGCAGGTGGGGTAAAGTTTCGCACAGATGATCGTCAAGCGACCGAGTGCCGAGCGCGGCCACGCGAACCACGGCTGGCTCGACACGTTCCACACGTTCTCGTTCGCCGGCTATCGCGACCCGCGGTACACGGGCTTCCGCGACCTGCTGGTCATCAACGAGGACCGTGTGGCGCCCGGGCGCGGCTTCGGACGGCACTCGCATGCCGACATGGAGATCATCTCCTACGTGCTCGCAGGCGCGCTCGAGCATCGGGACAGCCTCGGCACCGGCTCGATCATCCGCCCGGGCGACATCCAGCGGATGACCGCCGGCACCGGGGTGACGCACAGCGAGTCGAATCCGTCGCCGACGGAGCCGGTGCACTTCCTCCAGATCTGGATCGCGCCCGCCACGGAGGGCCTCCCGCCGAGCTACGAGCAGCGCACGCTGGCGCCGGCGGACCTTCGCGGCGCGCTCACGCTGATCGGCGCCCGTGACGGCCGGGACGGCGCCGTGACCATCCACCAGGACGTCGAGGTCTTCGCGACGCGGCTCGACGCCGGGGCGAGCGTCACGCACGCGCTCCGGCCGGGACGCCACGCCTGGGTCCAGGTCATCGACGGCGACCTGCAGCTCAACGGGCTCGCGCTCGGCGCGGGCGACGGCGCCGCCGTCAGCGACGAGGAGGAGCTGACGCTCGCCGCCACCCGCGAGGCGCACGCGCTCGTGTTCGATCTCGCGTAGGACGCCGGCCGCTCACGCGGCCGGCTGCGGGGTGAGCCGGCGCACCGCGCGCGGCGCGCGGAACGTCAGCGCGATCACGACCGCCGCGAAGCCGATCATCGACGCGCCCACGTACATCCACGCGTAGCTGCCCACCGTGTCGAAGAGCCGGCCGCCGACGAACGGGCCGAGCGCCATGCCGAGCGTCGCCGCCGTCGACACCGCCCCGAACACGCTGCCCACGATGCGCTCGCCGAAGTACTCGCGGACGAGCACGGCGTAGAGCGGCATGACGCCGCCGTAGGCGAGGCCGAACATCACCGCCAGCGCGTAGAAGCTCCCGAGCGACTGCGTGAGCAGGTAGAGGATGATCGCGGACGCCTGGATCAGGAGCCCGGTCAGGAGCGTCTTCTTCACGCCGATCCGGTCGGCGGCCAGCCCGCACACGACCTTGCCGCTGAGCGACGCGAGGCCCGCCACGCTCAGCACCGTCGCCGCGGCCATCGCCGGGATGCCGCGGTCGATCGCGTGCGTGACCATGTGGAAGATCGGGCCGGAGTGCGCGGCGCAGCACGCGAAGTGCGTGAGCGCGATGGCGGCGAACTGCGGGGTCCGCAGCGCCGCGGCGACGGTCATCACCGGGCCGGGGGCGACGGCGTTGACCGAGGGGGCGCTCGGGGCCGGCGCCGCCGGCGCGTTGCGGATGAGCAAGGCGGCCGGGATCACGATCAGCCACACGAGATCGCCGATCACGAGCATCGCCGTGCGCCAGTCGTAGGTGGAGATGAGCCAGCCCGCGAGCGGCGCCATGAGCGTGGAGCCGAAGCTCAGCCCCGCGGACACGAGCGCGACGGCCAGCGTCCGGTTGGTGGTGAACCACCGCGTGGTGGTCGCGGTGATCGGCCCGTACAGGCTGGACGCCGCGATGCCGACCACCAGCCCGAACACGAGCTGGAACTGCAGCAGCGTGGTCGTCCGGCTCGCGAGCACGAAGCCGAGCCCGATCAGCAGGCCGCCGCACAGCACCACCACGCGCGTGCCGAAGCGATCGGACAGCGCGCCCCACGCGAAGGCGCCCGCGCCCATCGCGAGGAAGTTGAGCATCGCGGCGGTCGCGATGCCGGTGCGCGACCAGCCCATCTCCTGGGCCATCGGCTGCAGGAAGACGCTGAGCGACATCATCGCGCCGAACCCCACGCACGTGGTGACGATGCCGACGCCCACGATGATCCACCCGTAGAAGATCTTCACGCATCCTCCTCTATCACATCCACGCCGCCCGCCATCGCGCCCACGATCAGCAGCGGCTCCTTGCCCGTCGCCACCGCCTCCGGCAGCGGCGCGTCCGGCGATTCGTGCGACAGGTCGAGCTCGCACGCGAAGAGCCGCAGGAACGCGCGGCGCTGGTACGTCACGTGATCGCGGATCGTCCCTTTTAGCATGGGATATGCCGCCTCCAGCGCGTCCAGCACCGTGCGCTGGGTGACCGCGCCCGCCACGTCCACCCGCACTTCACCGGTTACATGCGCCAGCGTGCGGAGATGCGGCGGCAGCACCACGCGGATCATGGCAGCGTCTGGGCCTCGACCGACACGACCGCGGGCAGATCGCGCACGATCGGCGCCCAGCGGTCGCCGCCGTTCGCCGAGCCGTACACCTGCCCGCCCGTCGTCCCGAAATAGATCCCGCACGGATCGAGCGCGTCGACGGCCATCGCATCGCGCAGCACGTTCACGTAGCAGTGCGCCTGCGGGAGACCGTCGGTGAGCGCCTCCCACTCGTTGCCGCCGGTGCGGCTGCGATAGACCCGCAGCTTGCCGTCCGGCGGATAGTGCTCGGAGTCGCTCTTGATCGGCACCACGTAGATCGTCTCCGGCTCGTGCGCGTGCACGTCGATCGGGAAGCCGAAGTCGCTCGGCAGGTTGCCGCTGACTTCGCGCCACGTTTCACCGGCGTCGTCGCTGCGCATGACGTCCCAGTGCTTCTGCATGAACAGCGTGCCCGGCCGCGTGCGGTACATGGCGATGCGGTGCACGCAGTGCCCGACCTCAGCGGTGTGGTTCGGGATCTGCTCGGACACGAGCCCCTTGTTCATCGGCCGCCAGCTCTTGCCGCCGTCGTCCGTGCGGAACGTGCCCGCGGCGGAGATGGCGATGAAGATGCGCTCGGGGTTCACGGGATCGAGGAGGATCGTGTGCAGGCACATCCCGCCCGCGCCCGGCTGCCACAGCGTGCCCGACGGATGCGTGCGCAGGCCCGGCAGCTCCTGCCAGCTCGCCCCGCCGTCGGTCGTGCGGAAGAGCGCGGCGTCTTCGACGCCGGCGTACACGGTGTCGGGATCGTTGGCCGACGGCTCCAGGTGCCACACGCGCGCGAACTCCCACGGATGCGGCGTGCCGTCGTACCACTGGTGCGTGCCGGTCGGCCCGTCGTAGACGAATTTGTTGTCGAGCGCTTCCCACGTCTGTCCGCCGTCCCGGGAGCGCTGGATCACCTGCCCGAACCAGCTCGACGACTGCGAGGCGTAGAGGCGATTCGGATCGGCCGGCGAGCCCTTGAGGTGATAGATCTCCCAGCCGCCGAAGTGCGGGCCGCTCACGTCCCAGCGCTCCCGCGTGCCGTCGGCGGTGAGGATGAACGCGCCCTTGCGCGTGCCGACGAGCAGCCGGACGCGGCTCATCGCGCGCTCCGCTCGCGCAGCGGCGCGACGCGCCAGCGGCCGTACGCGACGAAGGCGGCGAGTATGCCGACGATCCCCGGCAGCAGCGCCGCCATCGGATCACCGATCTTCAGGCCCGTGCCCACCGCGCCGACCATGATGATGACGAGCCCCGCCGCAGCGAGCGGCGTGAGCCCCGTGCGGATGCGGAAGAGGCCGGGCAGCAGCAGCCCGAGCCCGCCGAGCGTCTCCGCGAGGCCGATGAAGCGCAGGAACCAGCCCGGGAAGTCGATCGGTCCTTTCATCGCGTCGAGCGGCATCACGAGCTTGAAGACGCCGCCGAACAGGAACAGCGCACCGAGCAGCCCCTGGACGATCCAGAGCGCGATGTTCATCGTTCTCCTCCTGACGCAGCCATCGGCTGCAGGAGCTGGATCAGGTTGCCTTCCGGGTCCTTGAGCGTCGCGATGCGGAGCGTGCCGTAGTCGGTGGGCGTCTCCACGAACTCCACGCCCGCCTGGCTCAGACGCTTCCAGTCGGCGGTGACATCGTTGGTGCCGAGGCCGACCATGTGGCGCGCCGGATCCGCGTTGCGCCCCGATACCTCGCTGTGCGTCCCAAGCGCGAGCGCCGGCGTGCCGAGCGTGCCGAGCACGACGAAGCCCGGGATCTCGAGGCCGACGGGCAGCCCGAGCACGTCGCGATAGAACGGCAGCAGGTTGTTCACGTCCTCGCTCCAGATCGTGGCGCCGCGCAGTCCCCGGATCATCGCGCCGACTCGTAAACGCGCGTGATGTCGATCGTTTCGATCGTCTCGATGGTCTCGCTCATCGCTGACCTCCTCCAGGCTCTCGTCCTGTCACCCGTACGACGAACGAGCCCCGGCGGAAAGGACAGCGCGCTTTAGATGCTCCGCACCGCGGCTCGGGCTTCGCACTCCTGGAGGCGCCGGGTGAGGAACGCCTGCTCCGAGGTCAGCGAGGTGAGGCCGGCCGCGCGGCGGAAGTGCCCGGCGGCCACGTCGAGCCGGCCGAGGCGGGCCTCGAGCTCGCCGAGGACCGCGTAATAGAGGTAGTAGCCCTCGAGCCCGGCGGCGATCGCGTCGATGCCGGCCTGCGGGCCGTGCACGTTGGCGACCGCCACCGCGCGATTGAGCGCGACCACCGGCGAGGGATCGAGCTCCACGAGCCGGTCGTACAGCCCGAGGATCCGCGGCCAGTCCGTCGAGGCGTAGTCCGGCGCCGCGCAGTGACACGCGGCGATCGCCGCCTGCAGATGAAGATTGCTGAGCTCCGCGCCCGCGGCGGAGCGCGCCAGGTGCATCATGCCGCGCGCGATCACGGCGCCGTCCCACCGCGAGCGGTCCTGGTCCTGCAGGCGCAGCAGGGTGCCGTCGACGTCGGCGCGCGCGGAGAGCCGCGCGGCGTTGAGCAGCATGAGCGCGAGCAGCGCGTGCGTGCGCGGCTGATCTCCCGCGGGGTGCCCGGCCAGCAGCGTCGCGAGACGGATCGCCTCGTGACAGAGCTCCGCGCGCACCAGCGAGTCCCCCGACGACGCCTTGTAGCCCTCGTTGAAGAGCAGATAGAGCGTGTGGAGCACGGCATCGAGGCGCGCGTCGAGCTCGTCGCCCGCGGGGATCTCGAAGGCGACGCCCGCCTCGCGGATGCGGTGCTTCGCGCGCGTGAGGCGCTTGGCGATGGTCGCGTCGTTCGTGAGGAACGCGCGCGCGATCTCCGAGGCGCTGAACCCGCAGAGCGTCTTGAGCGCGAGCGCCACCTGGAGCTCTTCGGCGATCACCGGATGGCAGCAGGCGAACATCATCCGGAGCCGATCGTCGCGGATGTCGTGCTCGCTCGCGTCACGCGCGCCCGCCTCCGCGTCGGCCGCCATGCGCTCGAGGCCGGCCGCGATCTCCGCTTCCTTCGTCCGGAAGTTCGCGTCGCGGCGCACCACGTCGAGCGCGAGGTTCTTCGCCGTCTGCGTGATCCACGCGGCGGGGTTGTCGGGCACGCCGTGGAACGGCCACGTCGTGAGCGCGCGGATCAGCGCGTCCTGCACGACGTCTTCCGCGAGGCCGAGCCGCTCGACGCCGAAGAGGCGCGTGAGGGTGGCGACGAGGCGGCCGGACTCCTGCCGGAAGAGGCGCTCGGTGACCTCGCTGACCGCGCGGGTCGGGGCGTTAGACTCGCGCACCGGCGGCCGCGGCTTCGGGCAGCCTCTGGCAGGCGCTCGGATCGAGCTCGAAGAACACCGGGCAGGCCGCCGCCACCGGCCGCACTTCGACCTCGGCGCCCACGTCGAGGATCGGCCAGCCGCGCGCGATCTCGATCGCCTCGTCGAGGCTGGACGCTTCGATCAGGAAGTAGCCGCCGATCGCTTCCTTCGATTCGGCGAACGGCCCGTCGGCGACGACCTTCCCCTTCTTGCCGGAGACGATCTTGCCTTGCGGGAAGAGCGGGTTCGAGCCCTTCACCTTGCCCTGCCGCTGGAGGCCTTCGTACCAGGAGACCCATTGCGCCATGAGGGTCTGCAGCTCCTGCGGCGAAAGGTTCTTCTCCCAGCCGGCGCCGCGGAACAGCAGGAGGTACTCGGAGGTCTGCAGGCTCGAGCTCATGGCCATACCCCTCTCGTCATGATCGTCGTTCAACCATACGACGAACGACGCATCGCGTTCGGGACAAGTGGCCGGCGGCCGATCTCAACCTGTCCAGATCGGGAGCCCATACACTACTGATCGGGAGTAGACTGGGGCCGGAGGGCCACGGTGGGGAAGAAGAGCGGGGGCTCCGGCACCAAGCGCGCGTACGGCCGTGTCGTCGCGCCGAAGAAGCCTGCCGCCTTCCGCAGTCTCGTATCGACCGCGGCGCCCGCCGCCGCAAAGATCGACGCGATCCGCGGCGGCGTGAACGCCCGCGTGATCGACGACATGGCCGCCTACCTCGAGCTCGGCAAGGCCGAGGTGTTCAAGGTCCTCCGCACACCGGAGAGCACCGCCCACCAGCTCATCAAGGACAATCGGCCGCTCGACGCGGGCGCGTCTGAGCGCGTCGTACGCGTGGCCGACATGACGCGGCTCGCCGAGGCAACCTTCGGCGGACGGGACGCCGCGCGGCAGTGGCTGAAGACGCCGAACGTCGCGCTCGCGAACGCGACGCCGCTCTCCATGCTCGATACCGAGTTCGGCGCGATCGAGGTGCGGCGGATCCTCTCCGCGATCACCCACGGCGGCGTCCTCTAACCCGTCGGTGGCGAGCCTCTGGCGGATCGCCCGCCGGCCGTTCGCACTGGATCGATCCGGCGCCGGCGCGCGCGAGTCCGGCGGGCGTTGGAATGCGGTCGGGACGTCGGTGCTGTACGCGGGCGGCTCGCTCGCGATCGCGGAGCTGGAGACCTTCGTGCACACCGCGGGGACGGTGCCCGCCGATCTCGTCGTGGTGCGCGTGACGCTTCCGGACCGCGCGTCGTCGGAGGCGCCGCGCCTCGCCGAGCTGCCGCGGGACTGGAACGTGATCCCGCCCGCGCCCGGCAGCATCGTCTTCGGCACGCGTTGGGCCGCCGAGCGCCGCTCGCTGGTCCTCTACGTCCCGTCGGTGATCGTCCCGGAAGAGCGGAATGCCGTGCTCAATCCGGCGCACCCCGCGTTCGCCGGCGTGACGCTCGAGATCGCACGCCCGTTCGCTTACGACCCGCGGATGTTTCTCCTGCGACGCGGGACGTCGTCGCGATGAGGGGCTAGCCGGCACACGTTCTGGAGCACCGCGACGACCTGGCGCAGGCCGGACATCTCCCACAGCACGCGGTGGAACTTCGAGTCGGCACCGCCATGCTCTTCGAGCGTGCAAGCGCCGTTTTTTCGCCGTGAATCCCTCCCCGCGCCTTCAAACTCGCAAGCGGCAGGAGGGCACACGGACGATGACCCGCTCGATGACCGCAGTCGCGCTGTTGTGTGCGGTGGTGATCGCGCCGCCCGCGCTCGCGCAGAACCTCGGCGAGATGCCGGGCAGCCCGAGCTCCAGCGACGTCATCGGCAACATGCGCCACGGCTTCGCGGTGTGGGCGCCGAACGCCAGGGTGCGCGAGGTGCAGGCGGTGCTTCGCGACAGGGGCTACTACACGGGCGCGCTCGACGGCACGCTGAATCCCGGCTTCCGCCGCGCCATCTGGAGCTTCCAGCGCGACAAGGCGCTGCCCCGCACCGCCTCCCTCGACCGCGCCACGCTCGCCGCGCTCGACATGATCGCCGCCGGCGCCGCCGCACCGGGCAGCCCGCACGGCTTCGGCGCCTCCACCCCGGCCTATCGCGAGGGGGTCGAAGCGCCCTGAGGGCCCGGCGCCTTCACCCACGAAGGATCAGCACCACCGACGCTCGCACGCCCGTTTCTCGACGCGGCGCCGTCGCGCGTGGTCCGCTCGGCTGAGCTCGAGGCCGTCACGGGGCTGACACGTTACGAGCTCGCGCGCGTCAGTTCCGCGTCGCGGTCGGCACGAGCCCCTATCGCTATTCGTTGCGGCGACGCCTCGAGCGCGCGCGGGGCTCGCTGACCTCGGCTGGCACCGCCGCTGCATGTTCCCCGCGGCCCGCAGCCAGGGGCCGTGCGGAGGTTCGACATGCCGCGCCGGGCGATTCGATCCTGGATCTCGATCGCGATGCTGGTACAGCTCGCGGGCTACGCGTTCGATGCGTTGTGGCACGGCGTGCTCTTTTCCGGCGACGAGCCGGCGACCGTGCCCGAGATGATTCGCCATCTGGCGACCGTGCACGCGGCGCTCTACGCGGGCGTGGCCGGCCTGCTGATCGGCACGGCCGTCGCGCTCGCGTACGGGCTCCGGCGCGGCGCGGCGGGCGTCGCGCTGCCCGTCGCCTTCGGCGGCGCGCTGCTCTCGACGGCGGCCGAGGCGTGGCACGCCGCATCGCACCTGGCGCTCGACACGCACGCGGGACGGATCGCCGGCGGTCTGTCGTTCGCCGGCTATCTCGTCGTCGTCGCCGCGATGTGGCTGTGGCGCGGCAAGCGTGGGCGCGGGCGCCGGGCGCGGAACGCGGGCCGAGCGGCGAAGGCGCGCCGCGCGGCGTAAGGCCCACCACGCGCAACGGCGAGCCCGCGCTACCGCGGGCTCGCCGGCTCGCGCTATAGTCGAGCGCGTCGCATGAACCGTCGTCGCGTCGTCCTGATCGTGGCCGCGCTCGCGGCCGGCCTGTTCTCCGCGCCCGAAGTCCACGCCAACTCCGCCGCGGCCGCCTGCCAGCAGATGCAGAGCCTCGCCGCGCAGAACTGGGGCCTCTACAACCAGTATCGCGATCCCGCGCACATGCGCGCCGCGCAGAGCTACGAGGCGCACGCGCGCCAGTGCTGGGCGGCCGCGAACCGCGCGACCCCACGCTACGGCGGGGGCGGCGGCAATCGCCGGCAGCAGCAGCTCGGCGCCGCGATGGGCATCCTCGGCGCCCTCGCGGATCTCGCGCGCCAGATGGAGGAGCAGCGCCGCGCGGAGAATCACCGGCTGGCCGACGAGGCGAACCGCGAGGGCAATGCGCTCGTCGACCGGGGCGACGACGAGGGCGCGATGCTCGCGTACCAGCGCGCGCTCGGCTATCTGCAGGCGAACGACGACCCGCACAACCTCGGGATCGTCGAAGGCAACCTCGAGCGCACCCGCGAGCGCGTGGAAGCCGAGCGCGACCGCAAGCGCCGCGAGGTGGCGCGCTCCGCCACGCAGGCGCGCTCGGAGGGCGCCATCGCGAACCTGGCGAAGGAGTACGGCAACGCCGACGACCTCGCCTGCATCCCGGAGCGCTTCGATCCCGCCGTGTGCAACTTCAGCGATGCCGATCCCATCTGGAACAACATCCGCGACGACGTGCGTCCCGACTGGTGCGTGACCTACGGCGGCGTGTGGAACGGGCTCGCGCAGTACTGCGTGATCTCGCCCGAGCGCGCGGCCATGGCGCCGCCGCCCGAGCCGAAGCAGCCGGGCGAGCGCTACTACCTCGTGCGGTACATCGAGCAGCAGAACCCGTTCCTGCTCGAGAAGCCCGTGGTGCGGGAGAACTGCGCGCAGCGCACGTGCATCTACCGGAACGTCTCGCTCGGCGAGTGCCGCCGGCTCGGCGGCCTGCCGTACGCGCGCCCCATCGACAACGCGTATTCGGGGAGCTGCGCGGTCCACAGCCTCGGCAAGATTCCGGCCGACATCAACCTCGACCGCGCGCCGATCTACGTCGGCGGCGGTCCCGACAGCGCGGGCGTGTCGGCGGCGCCACCGCCGCCGCCCGCCGTGAACCCCTTCGGCGAGGGAGCGCCCAGCGGGATCTCCGGCTCCACGGGGCCGCGCTCTGCGCCCGCGAGCGGCGGCGGTCCCGGCCGGACCGGCCCCGCCCGCTAGGAGGACGCATGCTGCGCCTGCTCGCCTTCGCGATCGTCGTGACCCTCGTCGCGTGCCCGCCCGCGCAGGCCCAAGCGCGGATCGACGTGTGGACGCTCGCGGACGACGCGGCGGCGCTGAGCGCCGAGGGGCGGCTGCGGGAGGCGATTGCGCTGCTCGAGGAGGCCGTGCGGGCTGTCCCGCAGAACGGCGCGCTGCGGCTTCGGCTCGCGGAGCTCTATCTGCGCGCCGACGACCGCGCCGCCGCCACGCCGCACCTCGACGCGGCGATCCGCGACGTCACCGCCTACCTCGCCACGAACCCACGCTCGCCGGAAGGCTCGCGCAACACGCTGGCCCGCGCGCACGCGCTCCGTGGCGACGCCGCGCAGGCCGAGCCGCTGTTCCGCCAGAACGTCGCCGCCCTCGAGGCCGAGGCGCAGAAGCAGGGCACCGCGCTCACGCGCGATGCGAAGCGCACGCTCGCGGGCACCCACACGATGCTCGCGGACGCGTACGCCGGGCTTGGCGACGCCGCGAAGGCGCGCGCGCTACGGCTCGACGCCGTCCGCCTCCTGGAGGAGGCCGCGGCGGCCGACCCGGCCGCGCCGTACGTGCACGCGCAGCTCGCAGAGGTGCACGAGGCGCTCGGCGACGCCGCGCGTGCGCGCGCGAGCCAGCTCGCCGCCATCGAGGCCTACAAGAGGGTGATCGACGGACCGATCGCGCAGAGCGAGCGCGAGTTCCAATACATCATGCTCGGCCGCGCGTACGCGACGATGGGCGACTTCACGCGCGCACGCGAGAGCTACCAGACGGCGGGACAGCGGCGGCCCGACGGCACGCCGAGCGCGCGGGAGGCCCACGCGCGCGACGTCATCGTGGAGCTCGAGCAGCGGATTGCCCGCCGCCAGGCCTCCAGCGCCACACCCGCGGAGGAGCACTTCCGCCAGGCCTTCGACCTGCTCCAGGCCGGCAAGGTGGACGACGCCACCGTCGAGTTCCAGACGGGCCTCCGCAAGAAGCCCGGCGAGCCGCGCGCGCACTTCTACGTGGCCGAGGCGTACCGGCGGCGCGGCGACGTGCGGCCGGCGATCGAGCACTATCGCGCGGCACTGGCAGGCGGCGTACCGGACCCGCTCGCCGCCCAGGCGCGCACGGAGGTCGCGAGCCTCTACGTCGAGCAGGTCGTGCAGGCCACGCGGCAGCGGACGGGATCGTTCGGCGCGCTCGACCGTGCGCGGACGCTGGCGCGCGCCGCGCTCTTCCACGCGCGGATCGGCGCGCCGGCGCGCGCGCAGGCGCTCTTCGCCGACGCCCTGCGCATGGCCGAGATCGACAGCGAGTCGAACTGCTTCACGACGTTCCCCTGCCGCACGCAGGCGCGCGTGGACATCGCGCTGCGCCAGGCCGCGGCGGGCGACGTGCGCGGCGCCACGGCGACCGCGAACCTGATCGCGCTGCCGATGGCGCGCGCGTACGCGCTGGCGCGCATCGCGGAAGCGCTCCACCGCACCGGCGCCACCGCGCAGGCGCGCCCGCTGATCGGGCAGGCGTTCGCCCAGGTCGGCGCCGACCGCAGCACCGTGGAGCGCGTGCACGGCCTGCGCTCGATCACCGAGGCGCTGGCGCGGATGGGCGACGCCGACGGCGCGCGCAAGAGCCTGGAGGCGATGCGGGTGGCGGTCGAGGCGAACACCGAGGCGGGCCGCACGGCGAACGAGCGGCACGAGAACGCGCTCGAAGCGTTCATGAGCGGACTCGAGGCGCTCGACCGCCGCGGCTACGCGTACTCCACGCTGGCGGTGACGCTGCTGAGTCTCGGCGACCGCGCCGGCGCGGCGCAGGCGATGAGCCGCGTGCAGCGGAGCGAGACGCGGGCGTTCCTCGCGCGCGAGCTCGCCGAGAACGGCTTCCCCGACGAGGCGGACCAGGTGACGCAGGGGCTCGCGTTCTCGTTGCCCTACGACCAGCGCACCACGCTGCACGCCGTCGCCGTGGCCCATGCGCGGAAGGGCAGCTTCGAGCGGGCGTGGTCCGCGGCGGCGCGCGTCACGACGGCCGACGGCCCGGAGCATCGGGAGCACGCGTTGTTCGAGGTGGCGAAGATCCAGGCGCACGCCGGCCGCACTGACGACGCGGTCAAGGCGCTCTCGGCACGCACGACGTGCAACGAGTTCTGCCGCGGGCGGCTGGGCCGCGATCACGCGCTGGGCCTCGCCCGGCGCGGCGACGTGGAGGCGGCGCTGAAGGCGAGCCCGGATCTCGGCGGGCCGGACTACAACCTGGCGCTCGCGTACGCCACGCTCGGGCTGCGCGAAGACTGAGCGGCTAGTCCAGCACGTCGTCGGCGCGCGCGAGCAGCGCGGGCGGCAGCGTCAGGCTCAACGCCTTCGCGGTCTTGCGATTGATCACCAGCTCGTACTTCGTCGGCTGCTCCACGGGCAGGTCCGCCGGCTTCGCGCCCTTGAGGATGCGGTCGACGTAGCGCGCGACGCTGCGGTAGATGTCCGTCGCGCTCAGGCTGTAGGACATGAGCCCGCCCGCGTCCACGAAGTCGCGCAGGGGGTAGATCGCCGGCAGGCGCGCGGCGCGCGCGAACTCCAGCACCCGCGCGCGCTCGTTGAAGAAGATCGGATCGGGCGCCACCATCAGCGCCTGCGGGCGCGCGGCCCGCACGGCGGTGAACGCGCGCGCGAGATCGCCCGGCTCCGCCACGTCGACGAAGTCGAGGCCCAGCGCGAAGAAGGCGGCGGCGTTCGCTTTCGCCTGCGCACGCTGCGCCTCGGGCATGAGGTGCGGGCGGAGCAGGATCACCACGCGCTCCATCGACGGCACGAGCTGGCGCATGAGCTCGATCTGCTTCGCGCCGATCTCCCGCGGCACCGTGAGGCCGGTGATGTTGCCGCCCGGCCGCGCGAGGCTCGCCACGAAGCCCGCCTCCACGGCCGAGAGGCTGCCGCCCATGACGATCGGAATCGTCGTCGTGGCGTCCCGCGCGACGGCCGTCGACACGTTGCCGCCGCCGGTGACGATGACGTCGACCTTCCGGGCGATGAGGTCGGCGGCGAGCGCCGGGAGCCGGTCCGCGTGCCCTTCCGCCGAGCGGTACTCGATCGTGACCGTGCGCCCTTCGACGTAGCCGAACTCGCGCAAGCTCGATTTGAACGCCTCGATCGCCGCGAGCGTGGTCGCCGGCGACGCGAGGACGAGCATCCCGACCTTGGGCGTGCGTGGCTGGGCGCTCGCGGGTGTCGCCGCGAGCGTGGCGGCGCCCACCAGGAATGACCGCCGGGTCAGCGCGAGCGTCGCCCTACCCGAGGAACTTCGTGACGGCGGCGACGAAGGCGTCCGGCTGCTCGTACGGCACCATGTGGCTGGCGCCGTCGATCAGCTCGACGCGCGCGTGCGGCACGTGCTTCTGCCAGCGCTTCGCGTACGCGGGGACGATGAGCTTGTCCTGCGCGCCCCAGAGGATGAGCGTCTCCGCCATGAGCCGATAGAGCCGCTTCGAGAGCCGGCGGTTCGGGATCGGGAACAGGATCTTGCCGGCCATCGCGAGCCGGCGCTGCGCGGCGATGTAGTAGTCCTTCAGCGCCTCGATGTCCGAGAGGTCGGCGCCGCCGGTCATCATCGTCGCGCCCTTCTGCGGGTCGACGAACAGCGCCTCCGCGAGCTGGAACGGCAGCATCGCGAAGATGTCGGGGATGGGCAGCTCGTCGATCCACACGCCGGCGGGGCTGACGAGCACGAGCTTGCCGAGATCGCGCGGCGCGAGGCACGCCATCTCCGCGGCGATCATGCCGCCCATCGAGTGACCGATCACGTGCGGCTTCGTCAGCCCGAGCGCGTCGATCAGGTCCCAGCCGTGCAGCGCGAAGTCGAGCATGTCTTCGAGCAGCTCGTCGCCGGTGGAGTCGCCGTAGCCCGGCCACTCCGGCGCGTAGACCGCGTGGCGCTGCGCGAGCTGGTCGAGGAACGGGTTGTCCTTGAGCAGGCCGCCGGCGCCGTGGAAGTAGACGACCGGCGCGCCGCTGCCGCCTTCGAGCACGCGGCAGCGCGTGCCCTTCTTCGTGTCGACCGTGCGCCACTTCATGCGGCGCGTCCGTTGCCGGGGGCGCCGTTGCCGCGCGTGCCGAGCTTGCGGTCGATGCCCTGGAGCAGCGTGGTGTGGCTCTCGAGCAGCCGCGTGTGGCGGTTGAGCGTCTTCACGATAGCCAGGCCCACGGAGCGGATGTCGCGGCGAAGCTCCTGGAACATGCGCTGCGTCTTCGCCTCGGCGCGTTCCAGCCGCTGTTGGAAGTCGCGCCGCTCACGCTCCCACCGCTCGTCGCGAATCCTGGACTCGGTCACAAATCGCTCCATCTGGAGCGCTGACTGCCGACGGTCGTCGCGCAGTTCAACCTTCAAGTCGCGGATCTCTTCGAAGATCCGGCGTAGCGCCGGGTCGCCGTTGTCCCAGTCGCGTCCGCTTCGGCCGGGGCCCTTTCCGCGCGCCATGGTCAGAACGTAGCCGTCGTCGGCAGCGCGGTCAACGTGTCGATCCGGATACGGTGCAAGCCGTCACACGTCGAACCGCATGCGCTTGACCGCGTCCTCGTTCCAGTCAATCCCGCACCCCGGGCGCGGCGGAATGATCACGTGGCTGTCCTTCACCGCGAACGGCTCGGCGAGGATCGGATTGCCCCAGTCCTGCCACTCGAGCCAGTGCGCGGTTTCGGTGACGCGCATCACGTGCGCGGCGACTTCGGGATAGAGGTGCGTCGAGAATTCGACGCCGGCCGCCGCCGCGATCGGCACCGCGCGCAGCCAGCCGGAGACGCCGCCGATGCGCATGAAATCCGGCATCACGTAGTCGCCGGCGCGCATCTCGATCGCGCGGAAGAGCTCGCGCGGCCCCCAGAAGTTCTCGCCGAGCTGCACCGGCGTCTTAAGCTCGCGCGTGAGCTGCGCGTAGCCTTCGAGGTTGTTGTACGTCGTCGGCTCCTCGAGCCAGTAGAGGCCCTGGTCGTCGAGCGCGTGGCAGCGGCGCAGCGCGTCGCCGAGCGTGAGGCCCTGGTTGAAGTCGACCATCAGCTTCACGTCGTCGCCGACCGCGTTGCGGACGAACCGGATGGCCGCGAGATCGTCGTCGAGATCGTCGCGCCCGAGGCGCAGCTTCAGGCCTTTGAAGTCGCCCTCCCCGACCAGGTCGGCCGCCTCGCGCGCGAGCGTGGTGACGTCGCTGAGCCAGAGCCCGTTGCTGTTGTACGCGCGCACGGGCGCCAGGGCGCCGCCGAGGAACACCGCGAGCGGCATGTTGGCCGCCTTCGCGAGCGCGTCCCACGCCGCCATGTCCAGGCCGGAGACGGCGATCATCGCGATGCCTTCATAGCCGACGAGATTCAGCGACTTGCGCCCGGCGTGGAAGTCGTCCAGCGGGCGGATCGGCTGGCCGGCGCGCGCGGTGGCCAGCTCTCGGACCATGGAGGCGACGGCGGCGACCGAGCTCTTGAGGTACGGCTCGAGGTAGCTGCGCCCGACGACGCCTTCGTTCGTGTAGAGGTCGATGAGGATCATCGGCCACTGATCGAAGCGCCCGACCTTCGAGACGACGGGCCGCCGCAGTGACACGAGCACCGCGCGCACGTCGACCGACCTCAGCGTGAGCTTCTCGAACACCGGGCTCACTACCGCGGCCACTCCTCGCGCGGCTTCTCGGCGCCGGGCTTCCGCTCTTCCGGCCGGATCGGGTTGTCCATCGGATGGATCCACCAGCGCTCGTCGTGGTGCCAGTCGGCCCAGAGGTGCTTGAGCTTCGGCATCACCTTCTCGGCGAAGAGCTTCGAGGAGTAGCGCGTCTTCCAGTCCGGCATGTCGCCGTTGTGCATCAGGCAGAAGAGGTGGCCGATGCGCAGGGTCTTGATGCACTCCTCGAGCTGCTGGCGCACGGTCTCGGGGCTGCCGGCGATGACGAAGCGCTCGTCGACGAGCTGCTTCCACGTGACGTTCTCGAGGATCTTCTGGCGATTGGCGGTGAGCTGCGAGAGCGCGCCGTACTTCACGGTGGCCTGCGTGCGATAGCCCGGCGGATCGGCGAACGGCGGGAACACGTGGAGACAACGATTAAAAAAATAGAGGCAGTGCTCTTTGTACAGTTCCTCTGCTTCACTATCGGTCTCGGCGACGCAGATGATCTGCGCGAAGGCGGCGCGATAGGGCGAGTCGTCCTTGCCGCGCTTGGCGACGCGCTCCCAGTAGCCGTCGAGCAGCGACTTGCCGCGCAGGTACCCGTAGAACGAGAGGTAGGAGTAGTTGTAGTCGTAGTCGAGGCAGAAGTCCCACGTCTCGATGGACCCGCCGCCCGGAATGTAGATGGGCGGGTGCGGCTTCTGAATGGGCTTGGGCCAGAGGTTCACGTGCCGGAGCTGGTTGTACTTGCCGTCGAAGGCGAACGGCTCGTCTTCCCGCCACGCCTTGATGATCATGTCGTGCGCTTCCTGATACTTGTCGCGGGTGAGCGCGGGAATCTGTCCGTAGCAGAAGTTGGTGTCCATCGGCGTGCCGACGGGGAACCCGCAGACGAGCCGCCCGCCCGAGATCACGTCGAGCATGGCGAACTCTTCGGCGACGCGAATGGGCGGGTTGTAGCCGGCGATGCTGTTGCCGATTACGCAGAGGGCGGCTTTGCTGGTTCTTCGGCTCAGCGTGGCGGCGATGAGGTTCGGGCTGGGCATCAACCCGTAGCCGTTCTGATGGTGCTCGTTGCACCCGATCCCGTCGAACCCGAGCGACTCGGCGTACTCGAGCTGGTCGAGATAAGTGTGGTAGACGTGGTGGCCCTTCACCGGGTCGTAGAGCGTGTTGGGGATGTCGACCCACACGCTCCGATGCTTCTCGCGGAACTGATCGGGCAGGTACGGCCACGGCATGAGGTTGAACCAGGTGAACTTCATGTCTTGGGGCCTCCCGGTCGGAGAATAACGCAAGCCGACCGCGGCGGGTGGTAGGATCGGGCATTGACCGGGCATTCAAGTTTTTGTATGTTCGGCCATGGCCGAGAAGCGAGTCGTCTGGCTCGGAGACTCCCGGACGACGATGAGTCGCTTCCCGGATCACGTCCGGCGAATCGCTGGGTTTCAGCTCTGGCGAGTGCAGCAGGGTCTCGAGCCGAACGACTGGAAGCCGATGGCAACGGTAGGACTGGGCGTTCAGGAGATTCGTATCCACACGGACGCGGAGCACCGGGTGCTGTACGTCGCGAAGTTCGCGGAAGCGGTGTACGTGCTGCACGCGTTCGAGAAGCGGACGAGGCGAACGGCGCAGGCGGATATTGACTTGGCGAAGGAACGATTCAGGGCGCTGGTCGCTCGGCGCCGTCGCGGGAAGGGATAACTCTTCGATGAATCAGCGACGCGGCAGGCGATCCGGCGCGAGCGTGTTTCGTGACCTTGGGTTCTCGGCGGGTGAGGCCGAGCATCTCCGCATCCGTTCCGAGCTGATGACAAAGCTCCAGGCGGTGATCACGGCGCGCGAACTGAAGCAAGCTGACGCCGCCGAAGTGCTTGGCGTGACGCAACCGCGGGTCAGCGACCTCATGCGGGGACGTATCGATCTCTTCAACGCGGAAACCCTCATCGGCATGCTGGCAAGGCTTGGCGTCCGTACGAAGCTCGTTCTTGAATCGCGACGCCGGCGTGCAGGAGCCGCATAACACCCACGGAGACGCGGCCACCGACAGCGAATGCGAGCCAGCGATCCCGCTCGGCGCGTTTCTGGCATCGCGCGCCTCGCGGACGTGCGTTGGCCGTTGCCCTTGGATTCAGCGCGAACAACATCGCCGCACCACCAGCGAACGGCTCGTAGTAGCGGCCGGCCCAACGCTTGGGAACGAGATTCCGTGCTGCGGGTGAAAGCCACTGCTTCCCGCCCGGCATTTGACGAAGGGCTTAGCAGTCACCGGCCCTAGGTCACGGCGCTCGATGACCATGCGCCCCTGGCGAAGAGAGAGATGGCCTGATGAGACCTCTAGGACTAGCCCACGCGAGCTCACGCGCCCGCAGCAATCCAAATCATGATGTCGTCCTCGACGAATCATCGTTCCACACCGCGCCTGCGTGGGATCGTAGGGCATCCCGACCTAATCGGAAAGACCTTAAGAAGGCCCTCGCCGATTGTTCGCACGCTTGCGCTAACTCCTCGCGGCCCGCAGCCCAGAGTTATAGTCGGCGGGCTTTACGCCGCTATCGGCGACCAGCCGTACACGCGCGCCAGACTCCCACCCATCAGCTTTGCCTTGTCCTCTCCGCCGACACCGGCCGGGGTCGCGGAACGCCTCCACACCCTGCGCGTAGGTCAGCAGCCCGACCGCGCGCGTCCAGTCCGTGCCCCACATGCAGCGGTCGAGACCGAACGCGTCGAAGATGTGCGCGAGCGGGTCCCAGATGTCGCGATGCGGAAAGGCCCCGCGCGAAAGCGTGCGCGCGCCGGTGATCTTGATCGTGATTCGGCAGCGCCGCCAACTCGAGCACGCGAGGTAGATCGGCCCACGGCTGCGCCCGGCGCCGGCGGCTCGAACGGCCGGTGCAGGCCGAGATCACGAGCACCGTGTCGGGATTGCGCGCGGCCATCGCGCGCGCCTGCTCAAGACGGCCCCAGCACAGCAGGTTCACCGGGAAGCCGTCCCGCGCCGCCATCTTCAGCACGCGCGTCATCCCCGGATCCGCCGGATCCTCCGAAACGCCGCGGGTCGTCATGATGCGAATCGCGACCGTGCCCGGCGTCGCCTTCCACTGCGTGAGGTGTCCGCGACGTCCAGGGCGGACGGATCGACGGCTTGACCAGCGCGAACCGCTTGCCCCAGCGGAGCTATAACCATCCTTGCAATTCTGGAGCTCAACTCCATAATTGCACGGATGATTCCCCGCCGGCTCCTGCCCACCCTGACTGCCGCGCTCGCCGAAGTCCCGGCCGTCGCGCTACTCGGCCCGCGGCAGGCGGGCAAGACCACGCTGGCGCTCGAAGTGGCCAACGCGCGGCCGTCCGTCTATCTCGATCTCGAGTCCGAGGCCGATCGGGCCAAGCTCTCCGAGCCTGAGCTGTACCTGTCGCAGCACGAGGACAAGCTCGTGGTCCTGGACGAGATCCAGCGCACGCCGCAGCTCTTCCGCAGCCTGCGTGGGCTCATCGACGCCGGCAGGCGGCGCGGGCGGGGTAAGGGGCGCTTCCTCGTCCTGGGCTCGGCGTCGATCGACCTGCTCAAGCAGTCGAGCGAGTCGCTCGCGGGACGCATCCGCTATCTCGAGCTGGCCCCGCTCGACGCCGGCGAGGTCGGTCCCGCGCATCTCGACGCGCTCTGGCTGCGCGGCGGGTTTCCGGAAAGCCTGTTGGCCGCTTCCGATGCGGCCAGCTTGCGCTGGCGGACGGACTTCATTCGCACCTACCTCGAGCGCGACGTCCCGCAGCTCGGGCCGCGCATCCCGGCGGAGACGCTCCGCCGGCTCTGGACGATGCTCGCGCATCAGCAGGGCGGGCTCCTCAATGCCGCGGGGCTGGCGCGCGCCCTGGCCGTGGACGGCAAGACGGTCGCCTCCTATCTCGATCTGCTGGTCGACCTGCTGCTCGTCCGCCGACTCGCGCCGTGGCATGGCAACGTGCGCAAGCGGTTGGTCAAGGCGCCCAAGGTCTACGTCCGCGACAGCGGGCTGGTGCACGCGCTGCTGGGCGTCGGCGAGCGCGAGATGCTGCTGGCGCACCCGGTGGCCGGCGCAAGCTGGGAGGGCGTGGCGATCGAGTCGCTGATCGCGGCCGCGCCGGGCGGCGCCGACGCGTATTTCTTCCGCACCGCGGCCGGCGCCGAGATCGATCTGCTCCTGAAGATTCCGGGCAGGCGCAAGCCCTGGGCGATCGAAATCAAGCGCGGGCTCGCACCGAAGCTGGAGCGCGGCTTCCACCTCGCGTGCGACACGGTGCGGCCCGAACGGCGGTTCGTCGTGTATGGCGGCGGCGAGCGCTTTCCGCTGGCTGAAGGCGTCGAGGCGGTCTCGCTCATCGACCTGTGCCGAGAGCTCGCTGCGGCGTGAGCCAGTTCGCCTTCCGTTAGTCTCGGTCCGGCGACCACCCGTACACGCGCGCCAGCGTCCCGCCCATCAGCTTCGCCTTGTCGCCCACCGACAGCCGGTCGGTGTCGCGGAACGCGTCCACGCCCTGCTGGTACGTCAGCAGCCCCACCGCGCGCGTCCAGTCCGTGCCCCACATGCAGCGGTCGAGGCCGAATGCGTCGAAGATGCGCGCGAGCGGGTCCCAGATGTCGCGGTACGGAAACGGCTCGTGCGAGAGCGTGCACGCGCCCGTGATCTTGATCGTGACGTTCGGATGCGCGGCGAGCGCCAAGACGCCAGGTAGATCCGCCCACGGCTGAGCCGGCGCCGGCGGCTCGAACGGCTGCTGCAGCCCCAGATGGTCGATCACGAGCACCGTGTCCGGATTGCGCACCGCCATCTCTCGCGCCTGATCGAGACGGCCCCAGCACAGCAGGTTCACCGGGAAGCCGTGCCGCGCCGCCGACGTCAGCACGCGCGTGATGCCTGGATCCGCCGGGTCCTCCGATACGCCGCGGGTCATCATGATGCGGATCGCCACCGTCCCCGGCGTCGCCTTCCACTGCGCGATCGTGTCCCCGACGTCCTGCGCGGACGGATCGACCGGCTTGATCAGCGCGAACCGGCCCGGGAACTTGTTCCGCACCTCGATCGCGTAGCTCGCGTCGTAGCGGTACATCGTGAACGGCGAGACCAGCAGCGCGCCGTCCACGCCCACCGCATCCATCGCCCGCACCATCTCGTCGCCCGTCACCTCCGGCGGCCCGTGCAGCACCGCCGCCCACGGCCGCCCGGGATGATCCCGCTCGTATGCGTGCACCTGCGCGTCGATGATCGGCATCGCGTGATCCTTTCGCCGGGCCTAGCCGGCCTCTGCGACGTACGGCGCCTCGACGCCGATGTTCCCCACGAACGTCGGAAGGTCCTTGTGCCCGAGCATCTGGCGGATCGCCTGCGACTCGCCGATGTGGAACCAGTAGTGATACGTGAGGCGCCGCAGGCTCGTGCCGACGCTCTCGCGCATCCGTCCGCCGTCGAACATCGTGTCCAGGGTCGCCGTCGTGAGCCCGTCCAGATAGGGCTCGGTGGCCTCGGTGATGCGCTGCCACGCCAGTCGCATTTCGTCGAAGGACGGATCGCACGCGGGCTGGCCGAAGCCGCACGGCTTGACCTCGGGCGCGACGACGCGTTTCTGCGCGCGCTCCAGCCACAACACTTGCTCGTGCCACGCGAGGTGCCCGGTGATCCACGCGATCGGGTTCATCGTCCCGAAGCGGCGCGCGGCGTCCTCGGCCGTCACGCCGTCGACGGCGCGGCCGAACTCGGAGCGGGTGAAGCGGAGCTGGGCGACGAGTGGGTGCGGCATGACGAGTCCTCCTGTGGGCCTCCCCAGACTAGTGACAGTGCGCCGCGCCGCCGTGGCCGTTGTGCGCCGACGCCGGCACATCGAGCGCGGGGCTGCCGACGAAGAAGCCGACGGGCTTGAGGTGAAACCCCGCGTACCCGACGGGCATCACCGGCCATTCCTCGGAGCGCGCGACGTGATGCGACCCCACGCTGTACCACAGCACGACGTCGGCGCTTTCGAGGGCACGATCGGCCTTCACGTACGACGGCAGCCCGGCGCCTCCGGGATGCTGGTTGGGATAGTCGCCGGCGGCGAACAGCTCGGCCGGATCGTAACGCGTCACCCAGAGATGCCGCGTGATGAAGCCGGCGCGACGCGCGATCGACGACTCCGGGTGCGCGAGGGCGCGCACGTTGTCGCCGGGCATCAGCTTGTAGCCGACCGGTTGACCGAGCGCGTTGGTGACGCGCGGGTTGGTCACGATCCAGTACCGGCCGGCGAGCGGATCGACCAGCCGTTGCGCCTCGGACTCGCGCGCGAGCAGCGTCCGTCGCGCGATCCATGCGTTGCCCTGCGGATTGGCGGGGCCCAGCGGCACCGCCTCGCTGTTGACCTCGTAGACGGAGTTCTCGGGACCGTCGACCATCATGTCGAGCCGGAAGTTGAACCAGTGCTGGTGATTCGGCGCGTAGAGACCGGGCGCGATGAGCACGCCGTGCTCCGGCTCCGTGCCCGGGCGGATCGCCCCGGTCGACAGGATCCCCGTGAGCTTCACCTGCAGCTCGATGGTGCCGTCCTGGTAGAAGTACCAGAAGAAGCCGTACTCGTAGTTGCCGACGGTGGCGATCGACGAGATGACGAAGCGCCGTGAGCGCCGGACCTCGACGTCGCCGGTGCGGAAGTTCGTGTGCTTCCAGAGGATGCCGAAGTCCTCCTCGTGCATGCAGATCGCGTTCTCGACCACGACCGGCTCGCCCTTGCCGTCGGCAATCACGGCGTCGAGATACCGGATCTCACCGAGACAGTCGCAGCCGAGCCGGAGACTGTTGGCCAGCATGCCCACGCCGTACTCGCCCTCGTCGAAGGCGTTCTTTCTCCAGTGCGTGGGGGCGGGATCGCCGTACGGAACCACCATCTCGGCGAGCGACGCGCGGTACAGGATCGGGCGGACGCGTCCGCCATCGTCGTAACCGACGGTATGGAGCACCAGCCCCTCGCGCGGCGTGAAGCCGATACGCAGGCGCCATTTCTGCCAGCTCACCCGGTACCCGGACACCTCGAAGCTGGGGCCCTCGGGCTGAGCGATCTCGAGCGCGCGAAGGTCGGTGCGCGGCCCGGCCGGAACGTGGGGGACATTGCGCGGATTCGTGAGCGCCGCCGCGGTGTAGTTGCCGTCGTGCGTCGGCACCGGCACGGCGGGATGATCTTCCACGTCGACCACTTCCATCCGGTCGAGATCGACGAGCGTGATCAGTCCCTCGATGGGACGGGCGTAGCCGTTGTCGTGCTCGTCGGTGCGGATCCAGGTCAGGGCCCGGACGAGCCGGCGGACGGGATCGTCGGCCGGCCCATAGTGCCCGGCGGACCACGGATCGACCATGGCGAGCGAGAAGTCGGTCACGCCGCGCTTCCTCATCGCGGCTTGCCACGCGGCGCTCGCCTGCACCGCGCGCTCGCACTCGAGAAACTCGTCGATCGTGATCGGCGGCTGGACGTCGCGCAGCTCCTTCCAGGACACGATCTCGCGCCGCGACAGCGAAACGATCACCTCCGCCGTGGTGCGCGCCCGCCGATCGCGTATCAGCACGAACGCCTGGCGCTCGATGGCGTCGCCTTCCCGGAAGGCGAGCACGACGGCCTTGGCCGGCTCGTGGAGGCAGACACGGATGAAGAGCACGTCGCTGCCCAGCCGCGCGGAGGCCCGGACGACGGAGACGGCCGCGCGGATCTCATCCGCGGTGAGAGGGTCGAGAGGGTGGAGCGTGGCCATCGTTCGATTCCTTTCCTCGGGCGTCACGGTTGTACGCCGCGCTGCGCGTGCAGGCGCATGACCAGCGATGCGTCGGCCGCCATCTCCAGCGCCTCCGCCGCGGACATCGACGCCGCGCGCTCGATCGTGCGCTTCGTCATCCACACCGCGTCGTGCGGGAAACCGGCGAGCTGGTCGGCGATGCGGCGCGCCTCGCTCATGAGCCCGTCGCGCGGGACCACCCGGTTCACCATGCCGAGCGCCATCGCACGCTCGGCGTTGATGTTCTCGCAGAGTGTGAGCAGCTCGAACGCCGCCTTGCGCCCGATCTGCTGCACCAGCACCGGCGCCACCGCCGTCGCCGCCAGGCCCGCCTTCAGCTCCGGGTAGCCGAACACCGCGTCCTCCGACGCCACCACCAGATCGCAGCTCATCGCCAGGCTGCAGCCGCCGCCCAGCGCGTAGCCGTGCACCGCCCCCACGATCGGCTTCGCACATTCCGACAGCGCGCCGAACAGCTCGGTCATGCGCCGTGCCCGGCTGATGACCTGCCGGGGCGTCGGATCGCCGCCGGCGCGGATGTCGGCGCCGGCGCTGAACGCGCGCTCGCCGGCGCCGGTCAGGATCACCACCGCCACCGCGTCGTCCTGGTCCGCCGCGCGCACCGCGCCGAGCAGCGTGTCGACCAGCTCGACGTTCATCGCGTTCAGCTTAGTGGGCCGGTTCAGCGTCAGGACGCGGACGGCGCCCTGGTCTTCCACGAGCACGGTGTCGCTCATCTCGTCTCCTTGCGAGCTTCGGTACGCGGGATTCTGGCATGATCGCCCCATGCCCGACCTCTTCGAGATCATCGAGACCACCCGCGCGATGCGTCGGCTCAAGCCCGACCCCGTGCCCGACGAGCTCATCACGAAGATCCTCCAGGCCGGCGTGTGCGCCGCCAACGGCGGCAACTCGCAGACGTGGCGCTTCCTCGTCGTGAAGGACGCGGCGATCAAGAAGAAGGTGCAGGTCTACTACAAGCGCGCGCTCGACGAAGTGATCGGCCCGCGCTATCGCACCAGCGCGCCGCCGCCCGGCGTGAGCCGCGAGCAGTACGATCGGCAGCACGCCGCGGTCGAGTACCTCACCGAGCACTTCCACGAGGCGCCCGTCTGGATCGTCGCGTGCCTCGACCACTCGCACGGCGGCGTGCAGAGCGCCGTCCCGCCCGGACGCATGGCCGGCGCCTCGATCTATCCCGCCGTGCAGAACATGCTGCTCGCGGCGCGCGCGCTCGGCCTGGGCGCCACGCTGACGACGCGGCACCTGCTGTACGAGAGGGAGTCAGAGGCGGCGCTCGGGCTCCCGCCCGGCGTCCACTCCTACGCGATCATCCCGATCGGCTACCCGATGGGGAAGTTCGGCCCGGTCGGGCGCGGCCCGCTGAAGGACATCGTCTACCTGGACCACTGGGGCTCCGCGTACCCCGGCGCGTGAGCGGCTGAGCTAGGCGAAGATCTCCGCGAGCCTCAGCGTGACGTCGGGAAACGCGCTCGGGCTGATCGTCGCACCGGGCTCGGTCACGCGCACGACCTCCCGATAGCCGCCGGCTTGCGGAGACCGGTGGATCTCCACCGCCTCCGGCGCGCACTCCACGATCCAGTACTCGGCAATCCCGGCCTCGGCGTAGAGACGGACCTTGGTGGAGCGGTCGTAGCGCAGCGACGTCTCAGCCACTTCGATGAGCAGCAGCGTGTCGTCGGCGAACGCCTCGCGCTCCTTGTAGGGAATGTCGCGACGGCGAAGGATCTGGAGATCCGGCTCCGGCTCCGTGTCGTCCGAGAGGACGACTGAGTTCTGAACCGACACGAGCGCGCGCCCGGCGAGCCGCACCGCGAGCAACCCGTTCAGGTTGTCCACGAACGCGCGATGGCGACGACCGGCGGGTGACATCTCGAGGATCTCGCCGCGGATCAGCTCGACCCGGTCGGTCGGCTTGAGGATGCCCACCTCGGCCATGCGGTGGTACTCCTCGCGCGTGAACTTACGCCGCGCCGCGGGCGCCTCGACCACCATGCCGTCCTCCTCATCGATCAGCATATAGCGCGTCTGCTGCGTCACGCGGAAGTCCCGAGAAGGATACAGTGGTCGCGCGCTCGGTTCACTCCATCGGAGCCACCACTGCGCCCCGGGCGCCGGCCCTCTCGAGCGCGGCGCGCACCAGGCCTTCGGATTTCGCTCGCTGCACGAATCGGCGCGCGTACGCCGACCCGGCGTCGCGCCCCTTCTGGATCGCCATCGCGAGACGCTCCGCCGCGAACCGCCCGTCGAGAATGCGGGATCCCGGAAGCTGCGACGACAGCTCGTGCAGGATGGTCTTGTTCGCCGCGATCGCGTCGGCGTCGCCCGATTTGACGCGTTGGACCACGGCCGCGAGGCCCGGCGCGCGCACGAGGGTGGCCTGCTTCAGGCTCGTCGAAAGGAGCACGTCGGCCTGGCCCTTCACCGCCACGGCCACTCGTACTCCCCGCCGGTCGACGTCGCCCGCGGTCGCGATCGACGAGCCCTGCGGCACCAGGTACCCGAGCTCGAGCTCCACGATGGCCGGAGTGAAGTCCACGTCCTTCGCCCGCGCGGGATTCGCCAGGAAAAAAGCGACGTCCCATTGCCCGGACTTCGTCGCGTCGATGAGGGCGCCGACGGACGGGTAGACCACCGGCTCGAACGGGACACCCAGCCGCCGCGCCATCTCCCGGCCGAGCTCGAACGCCATGCCCTTCATGTCCTGCGACACGGGATCGCGAACGACGGACAACGGGTTCCCGAGGTACAGACCGACGCGGAGCTTGCCGGTCGGCGCCAGGGCTGCGCGCGCCTCGGGTGGTGCGGGCGCCTGGCCGATGCTCGCGCAGCCCGTGAGGAGCAACAGGAGTAGCGCACAGACACGCCGGTCGATCGATCGCATGGTCCCTCCCGGAGATGCGGTACGCGGGATTCTGGCATGATCGAGCCATGAGTCGCCGCGAGATGCATTTCGGCGTGTTCGTCCTCGGCACCGGCAACCACACGGCCGGCTGGCGCTGGGACGGCGCGGCCACCAGCAACAACGACCTCGCGGCCATCCAGGAGATCGCGCGCCACGCGGAGCGCGGGAAGTTCGACTTCGTCTTCATCTCGGACGCGCTCGCGATGAAGCCGGACGACCACCCGTCGTTCATCTGCCGCTTCGAGCCGACCACGCTGATCGCGGCGCTCAGCCTCACCACCACGCACATCGGCCTCGGCGCCACCGTCTCGACGAGCTACAGCGAGCCCTACACCGTCGCCCGCACGTTCGCGTCGCTCGACCACATCTCCAACGGTCGCGTCGCGTGGAACGTGGTGACGAGCTACAACCCGGGCGCGCCGCTCAACTACAGCCGCGACGGCAACGCGGAGCACGACCTGCGCTACGAGCGCGCGCAGGAGTTCGTCGACGTCGTGAAGGGGCTCTGGGACACGTGGGACGACGGCGCCGTCGTGGCGGACAAGGCGACGGGCGTCTACCTCGACACCACGAAGGTGCGCACGCTCGATCACAAGGGCCGCTTCTTCCAGGTGAAGGGCCCGCTCAACAGCACACGGTGTCCGCAGGGCCATCCGGTGATCATTCAGGCCGGCGGCTCGGACGCGGGCCTGGAGCTCGCCGCGCGCACGGCCGACGTCGTGTTCTCGGTCGTGCAGGAGCTGTCGAGCGCGAAGACCGCCTACAAGAGTCTCAAGGCGCGCCTCGCGAAATATGGCCGCACGCCGGAGCAGGTCGCGATCCTGCCGGGCGTGATGCCGATCATCGGCAAGAGCGAGGCGGAGGCGCGCGAGCAGCTCTCGAAGCTCCAGAGCTGGCTCACGCCGGCCAACGCGCTGACGCTGGTCACCAGCCGCCTCGGCTACGACGTCAGCGGCCACGACCTCGACGGCCCGGTGCCCGCGCCGCCGCCGGGCGACGTCAGCTACGCGTTCTCACACGTGCTCTACGAGCACGCGCGGCGCGAGCACATGACGCTGCGCGACCTCTACAACCTCACGGCCGCCGCGCGCGGCCACTGGGTGCTGTGCGGCACGCCGAAGCGCATCGCCGACACGCTCGAGGAATGGTTCACCGAGGACGCGGCGGACGGCTTCAACGTGCTGCCGGCGCACTTCCCCGGCGCACTGGCCGACTTCGTCGACCTCGTGGTGCCGGAGCTCCAGGCGCGCGGCCTCTTCCGGCGCGAGTACACGGGCACGACGCTGCGCGACCACTTCGGACTGTCGCGCGTGCCGCCGCCCGCCCGCTAGCTTCGCGTCGCTGAGCCGCGCGCGGCGGCGGACGCCTCCGTGTCGTAGATCCCCCAGAAGCGCGTGATCTTCCCGCCGCGCACCGTGAACGCGGCTCGAAGCCCTGGATGTCGTCCACCGCGGCCACCGCGGCGAACCATCCGCGGATATCGGCCTTCGTCGTGAACGAGCCCGTGTACGGCAATCCCCTGGCGCCGACGAACCGCCAGTCCACCGGCTCCGCCAGCAACGCCAGGAGCGCGGGGACGTCGCCGCGCCCGAACGCCTGATACGCCTGCTCCACCACCGCCACCGCGTGTGCGCTCATCCGCGTCCTCCTACCGTGATCGCTACCGTCACTACGGTCGAAAGACGGGCGCTGGATCTCAGGCCGGCGTATCGAACATCGCACGCTGACACGGACGTGATGAGTGCCGCACGCTGCGGGCTGTGGAGGACGGAGGCTACAATGATTCCCGTGAGAACCGTGCTGACGTACGAGGACTACGTGACGCTGCCGAACAACGGGCGGCGCTACGAGATTCACGATGGTGAGCTGTCGGTGACTCCCACGCCGACGTTCCGGCATCAGTGGATCGTGACGCGCCTCCTGGTCGCGCTGGACGCCCACGTCATGGCTCACGATCTCGGCGCCGTTGTCCCATCACCCATCACCGTCGTACTCGCGAATGACTCGATCGTCGAGCCAGACCTCGTCTACATCGAAAAGAGCCGCATGAGCCTCGTCGGCCCGCGCGGCACGATCGACGGCGCTCCCACGCTCGCGATCGAGATCCTGTCGCCCTCCACCGCTCGGATCGACCGACAGACGAAGAAGCAGCTCTTCGAGCGGTACGGCGTGCCCTTCTACTGGATCGTCGACCCGGATGCGCAGACGATCGACGTGTACCGCGCGACGGACGGCGCGTACCGGCCAGCCGACCGGCGTGCCGACGACCTCAACGATCTGCCTCCGTTCCCCGGCCTCCGGATCGACGCCGCACGCCTGTGGCAATAGCCCGCCGTTAGGCAGGCAGCGGCCCGGTCAACGCGCGCGCTGAACGCCCGGCTGCGCGGCCGGATGGCGTACGAGCAGGCGCGCCGCCCCCTCCGCATCGAGCACGGAACCGCGCAGGATTCCCACGACGAGGTCCTGCGTCGCCCGCGTGTCGAACGCATCGTCGAGATGCGGGCCCTCGCCCTCCGGCGCGCGCACGAGGAACGGCACCCGGCCCTCGGCGCCCGGGCGCGGCCGCGCGGCACTGAGCACGATCCACGTCCGGTCGTCGAGGCGCGCGCGCTCGAGACCGCGGCGCAGCTCGCCGACGAAGCGGTCGACGAGCTCGAGGTTGGCGAGAGACTCCGCCTCCGGGCCCGCGAAACTCCACGTCGTGAGGCGGCCGGCGGCGGGATCGTAGACACCCGGCGCCCCGGGCAGCGGGAGGTGGAGCAGGACGAGGCCGAAGCGGCCGTCGGTCGCGGTGCGCAGCGCCGTGTCGCCGACGGCGGAGAGCCGCTCGGCGAACAACCGCCGGACGTGCAGGGGCGGCGCGAGGCTCTGCCACTGGCGCCGCATCGCCTCGCCGCACGTGTCGCCGCGCGTCTGGTCGTACGCCACCGACGGCTGCCACTCCGCCACGTTGAGCGAACCCGCGAG
>Ga0194131_10001033_pt1 | contig 48245 bp, 45 predicted proteins | sample TA2KigO120mmetaG_FD_148631 | JGI IMG/M metagenome (GOLD analysis project Ga0194131, IMG submission 148631) | Freshwater microbial communities from Lake Tanganyika, Tanzania - TA2015053 Kigoma Offshore 120m | ecosystem: Environmental > Aquatic > Freshwater > Lake | place: Tanzania: Lake...
TGGCGGGGACCTCCAAAGCAAAGAGCCGAATCAATGCCCGGAGTTGTCGGGTCGACAAATGAGTCCTGGGCAACAAGGAAGAGGCCATGCTTCAGCATAAAAAGACTTCCAAAACTAGACAAGCTCCCGTGCTTTTTATCTGGCGATGAGAGCTGCAAAGGTTCAGAGCTTCCGGTTTCACGACTTGCGGCACACCTTTGCCACGCGCCTCGTGCAGAAGGGAGTGGACCTGTACAAAGTCCAGCGGCTGCTCGGCCACAAGACACCGTTGATGACACAGCGCTATGCACATCATTCGCCCGAGAGCTTAAGGGATGGCGTGCAGGTGCTCGACAGTGTTCGAGCGGCGAGTTAGCACAAATCTAGCACAGTGGACAGTTTGAGCCAGCGAGGGTTTTCAGAAGTGATTGAAAAAAATGGAGCGGGAAACGGGATTTGAACCCGCGACCCTCGCCTTGGCAAGGCGATGCTCTACCACTGAGCTATTCCCGCTCTCAGGTTTTGGACGATGAGGAGGGAGGATTCTACTGACCCCCTGATCCCCTGTCAAGCCAGAGAGAGAAAGCCTTAAGTTACGGGCTTGATCTATTGAAAAACTGCCAGTTTAGCTGTTCGGCATTCCCCCAAAAAGCCGTTACGGAAAGCCTACCCATGTTACCAAATGGTAATTATTTGAAATTTATATTAAGGCACTGATTTTATTGTAGTTTATAACATATCGTAAATAAATGATCGCTCTATCGGCACCATAACTACCCAGATTGACTCCACCACTTCATTTCCGTCCATCACAAGAAGCTAAATAGTTATTATAAATCAATAACTTAAAATTACACAGTCAGCGCAATTCTGGTGCTGATATTGCTTTAATCCTATGCTGTTTCATCAATTTTCCAAGGAGGACCGGTGGTCGCTCAGTCAATAAGCAGTAAGGGTTCTTTGGATGGTTGGAGGCCAACCGGTGAAAATCCTGCGAACGAAAGGGGGTGGTCGGAAAGCTGTTTCCGCGACGTTCTTCGCAGTCATGGGTCTGCTGGGTAACCAGCACTCAACTTAGGAGGTGTTCACGATGTTTTTGTCACGTAGGCAATTCTTAAAAGTCTCGGCCGGAACGGTGGCGGCGGTGGCGGTGGCCGACAAGGCCCTCGCCCTGACGGCGCTGCAGCCGGTCATCGAGGTGGGCAACCCCCTCGGGGATTACCCGGACCGGTCCTGGGAGCGCGTCTACCATGACCAGTACCGGTACGATTCCTCGTTTACCTGGTGCTGCTCGCCCAACGATACGCACGCCTGTCGCATCCGGGCCTTTGTCCGCAACGGCGTCGTGATGCGGGTGGAGCAGAACTACGATCACCAGACCTACGAAGACCTCTACGGCAACCGCGGGACCTTCGGGCACAACCCGCGCATGTGCTTGAAGGGGTACACGTTCCACCGCCGGGTGTACGGGCCCTATCGGTTGAAGGGGCCGTTGATGCGCAAGGGGTGGAAGCAGTGGATGGATGACGGGGCGCCGGAGCTGACGCCTGACATCAAGCGGAAGTATAAGTTTGATGCGCGGTTCCTGGACGACATGCTGCGCGTGTCCTGGGACACCGCGTTCACCTATGTGGCCAAGGCCGCGGTCGTCATCGCCACGCGGTACAGCGGCGAGGCGGGGGCGCGGCGGCTGCGCGAGCAGGGCTATCCGCCGGAGATGATCGAGATGATGAAGGGCGCGGGCACGCGCTGCTTCAAGCATCGGGCGGGCATGCCGGTGTTGGGCATCGTCGGCAAGATGATGAACACTCGGTTCAACGGCGGGATCGACACGCTGCTGGATGCCTGGATCCGCAAGGTGGGGCCGACCACGGCGCAGGGCGGCCGGTATTGGTCGAACTACACCTGGCACGGCGACCAGAACCCGGCCCATCCCTGGTGGGGCGGTATCCAGACCTCCGACATCGATCTGTCGGACATGCGGTTCTCCAAGCTGAACACGAGTTGGGGCAAGAACTTCGTCGAGAACAAGATGCCGGAAGCCCACTGGAAGCTGGAGAGCATCGAGCGGGGCGCCCGGATCGTGGTGATCACGCCGGAATACAACCCGACGGCGACGCGCGCGGACTACTGGATTCCGGTCCGGCCGGAGACCGACGGGGCCCTGTTCTGCGGGGCGATGAAAATCATCCTCGACGAGAACCTACACGACGTGGATTTCTGCAAGGGCTACACGGACAGCCCGATCCTGGTCCGCACGGACACCTTGCAGTACCTGGACCCTCGGGATGTGACCGCGGACTTCAAGTTCCCGGACTACAAGGACCGGTATTCCGGCCGCGTGCAGTCGCTGAAGCCGGAGCAGATCGAGCGGTTGGGCGGCTTCATGGTCTGGGACCTCAACAAACAACAGGCGGTGTTCCTGGATCGGGAAAACGTCGGCTGGCACTACCAGCAGAGCGGCATTGACGCAGCCTTGACCGGGACCTACCGGGTGAAGCTGCTCAACGGCCGCGAAGTGGACGTGATGCCGATCTTCCAGATGTACCAAATCCATTTCCAGGACTATGACCTGGATACGGTGCATCAGATCAACCGGGCGCCGAAGGACCTCATCGTCCGCTGGGCGCGGGATTCCGGCACGATCAAGCCGGCGGCGATCCACAACGGCGAAGGGGTGGCCCACTACTTCCACTGCACCAGCTACGCCCGGGCGGCGGCGATGGTGCTGATCATCACGGGGAACGTGGGCAAGTTCGGGACCGGCCAGCATACCTGGGCCGGCAACTACAAGGCCGGAGCCTGGACGGCGACGCCCTGGTCCGGCGGCGGCCTCGGCGTGCACACGGGCGAGGATCCGTTCAACATCACGACGGACCCGAACGCCCATGGCAAGGAGATCAAGGTCAAGTCCTACTACTACGGCGAGGAGGTGGGCTACTGGAACCACGGGGATGCGGCCCTCATCGTCAACACGCCGAAGTACGGGCGCAAGGTGTTTACGGGCAAGACCCACATGCCCAGTCCCAGCAAGTTCCGCTGGGTAGCCAACGTGAACGTGCTGAACAACGCCAAGCACCACTATGACATGGTCAGGAACGTGGACCCGAGCAACGAGTGCATCGTGACGCAGGACATTGAGATGACGTCCGACGTGAACCACGCGGACGTGGCCTTTGCGGTGAACACCTGGATGGAGTTCACCTATCCGGAGATGACGATCACGGTGTCGAACCCGTGGGTGCAGATCTGGAAGGGCGGCATCCGGCCGCTGTACGATACCCGCAACGACGCCGATACGTTCGCGGGGGTCGCGGCCAAGCTGAGCGAGATGACGGGCGATCAGCGGATGCGCGATTACTTCAAGTTCGTGTACGAGAACCGCGTGGACGTGTACGTGCAGCGGATGCTGGACGCGTCCAGCACGTTCTACGGCTACAGCGCGGACACGATGCTGAAGTCGGAGAAGGGCTGGATGGTGATGACGCGGACCTATCCGCGGCATCCCTTCTGGGAAGAGACGAACGAGAGCAAGCCCCAGTGGACGCGGTCGGGACGGTATGAGAACTACCGGGTGGAGCCGGAGGCGATCGAGTACGGGGAGAACTTCGTGGTGCACCGCGAGGCCCCGGAGTGCACGCCGTACCTGCCCAACGCGATCATGTCCACCAACCCGTACATCCGCCCGGATGACTACGGGATTCCCATCACCGCGCAGCACCATGACGACAAGACGGTGCGCAATATCAGATTGCCGTGGCAGGAGATTCGGCGGCAGGCGAACCCGTTGTGGGAGAAGGGGTATCAGTTCTACTGCGTGACCCCCAAGACCCGGCACCGGGTGCACAGCCAGTGGTCGGTGAACGACTGGGTGCAGATTTACGAGTCCAACTTCGGCGATCCGTACCGGATGGACAAGCGGACGCCGGGGGTGGGCGAGCACCAGTTGCACATCAACCCGCAGGCGGCGAAGGACCGGGGCATCAACGACGGCGACTACGTCTATGTGGACGGCAACCCGGTGGACCGGCCGTACCGCGGCTGGAAGCCGAGCGATCCGTTCTACAAGGTGAGCCGGTTGATGATCCGGACGAAGTACAACCCGGCGTATCCGTACCACGTGACGATGGCGAAGCACGCCCCGTACGTGTCGACGGCGAAGTCGGTGAAGGGGCACGAGACGCGGCCGGACGGGCGGGCGATTGCGGTGGACACCGGGTACCAGAGCAATTTCCGGTACGGGGCCCAGCAGTCGTTCACGCGGAGCTGGCTGATGCCGATGCATCAGACGGACTCGCTGCCGTCCAAGCACGCGGTGGGCTGGAAGTTCAAGTTCGGGTACGGCATCGACCACCACGCGATCAACACGGTGCCGAAGGAGTGCTTGATCCGCATCACGAAGGCGGAGGACGGCGGCATCGGGGCGCGGGGCCCGTGGGAGCCGGTGCGGACGGGCTTCACGCCGGCGCAGGAGAACGAGTTCATGATCAAGTGGCTCAAGGGCGAGCACATCAAGATCAAGGTGTAAGCCCGAGGAGTCGGCGTTCTCACAGGGACCCTAACCTACAAGAAGGAGTACAACAATGCCGGAAGTCTATAACTGGCAACTGGGCCGCAAGATGCTGTATCCCTACGAGGAGCGGCACCCCAAGTGGCAGTTCGCCTTCGTGTTTAACATCAATCGGTGTCTGGCCTGCCAGACCTGTTCGATGGCGGACAAGTCCACGTGGCTGTTCTCGAAGGGGCAGGAGTACATGTGGTGGAACAACGTGGAGACCAAGCCCTACGGCGGGTATCCCCAGTTCTACGACGTGAAGATCACGCAGTTGATCGAGCAGGTGAACCCGGGCGGGCAGGTGTGGAACGTGCGGGTGGGCCGCAAGCACCATGCGCCGTACGGGGTGTTTGAGGGGATGACCATTTTCGACGCGGGGGCCAAGATCGGCCAGGCGGCGATCGGGTACATCCCGACGGACCAGGAATGGCGGTTCGTCAACATCTACGAGGACACGGCGACCTCGATGCGGGCGATCGTGGAAGGCATCGACAAGACCGGGTTCTCGCGGGATGAGCCGTGGCGGATGCAGGGGAGCAGCCTGCCGGAGCATGAGACGTTCTTTTTCTATCTCCAGCGGATCTGCAACCACTGCACGTATCCGGGCTGTCTGGCGGCGTGCCCGCGCAAGGCCATCTACAAGCGGCCGGAAGACGGGATCGTGCTGATCGACCAGAACCGGTGCCGCGGGTACAAGAAGTGCGTGGAGCAGTGCCCGTTCAAGAAGCCGATGTATCGGGGCACGACGCGGGTCAGCGAGAAGTGCATTGCGTGCTATCCGCGGATCGAGGGGAAGGACCCCTTGACCGGCGGCGAGCCGATGGAAACGCGGTGCATGGCGGCCTGCGTGGGCAAGATCCGGATGCAGAGCTTGGTGCGGATCGGGGAAGACGGGTTGTGGGCGGAAGACCGCTGGCACCCGCTGTACTACGCGATCCGGGTCGAGCAGGTGGCGTTGCCGCTGTACCCGCAGTGGGGGACGGAGCCCAACGGGTACTATATCCCGCCGCGGTGGAGTCCGCGGGGCTACGCGCGGCAGATGTTCGGGCCGGGCGTGGACAACGCGATCGAGAAGTACCTGGTGCCGAGCCGGGAGCTGTTGGCGGTGCTGCAACTGTGGCGGGCCAGCCAGCAGATCATCTTCCGGTACGACGTGATCCCGGGCCCGAAGGTGTTTGAGACCCAGATCCACGGGAAGCGGTTCGAGATGTACAACGATACCGTGCTGGGCTTCAACAAGTCGGGCAAGGAAGTCGCGCGCATTCAGGTCGAAGAGCCCATCTACATCCGGCCGGCCGAACGGGTGAACTGGCTGTAGTCCCACGCCAGTCGCTGTGCAGTCTGAGGGGCCGGGTCCCGCAAGGGGATCCGGCCCTTCTTCTTTTCCCCCTCTTCTTTCCCGCCCCTTCGCACCGGAGAGGATGATTCGGCCATCTTGGCAAGAACTTGACGGGCTGGGCTAGCCTTGGGTACAGTGGGTCGTCGCGGCCTTCTTTGGGCTTCTTCGGAGAGATTGATGGCGACTCTGTCCCCAACACCGGTCCCCTTTGCCGCGCAAGCCGTCCCTTTTGATGAGTTCCTGGCCACTGGCAAACTTCCGCCAGATCTGCTGACCAGCGACTATGTGGCCCAGCAATTTGTCGAGCGGCTGGTCCACTATGTGCTGAGTGTGCCGGCTGGCAGTTACACGATGGCTCAACTGGGCCACCTGCTGGAGCAGCTCGACCCCCGCCATCAGGTCTTCTTCTTCAAGCGCCTCAAGGAGAATAGCCCGGAAAGCCTGAAAGATTTCGCGCCCCTCTACTACGGCTTCATGGCCGAGTTTCACGCCCTGCTGTTCACGTAAAGCCGGAAAAAAACAGCTTGTGGGACCCGCGCCCTCATGTATAATGGGATGAACCTTTCTTGCTCATTCTTTCAAAGCGAGGAGTGATATGAATCAGACTTTGCAGAGGGCCGTCACCAGTTTCTACAATATGGTCTATGAAGCGCAGACCTTCGCGACTGCGATGGCACGGCTTGACTTGGCTGAGCAGGAACATTATGCCGGCAGAATCGAGGGGCTCAATTGGGTGCTGGATCGATGTCAGGAGCTGGAGGACATGGATGCCAACCTGACCCCTTCCTCCCTTCATCGGGTCCTGAGCGATGTCAAGTCCGACCTCGACCACGAACTGTCCGTCCAGCGGCGTGAAAAGGGGCGGAGGGCCGATGGGCGGGAGGAAGCCCTGACGTTCGTGTCGGATTATCTCTCGAGCCTGATCAACGCCACCGAGATCGAGTCCGCAAAGAGTCCCGTCTGACCCCACAACCGACCGAGCTACTCAACGACAGCGTCTGTCCCGCAGGGACGGCGGAAGGCTGCATGGTTCGCGAATGGGTTATTTTTGCGATCTGCCTCGGGCTGGGCGGCCATCTTGTGCTCGGCCTGATCCTGCACGCGCCGGATCTGTGGCCACGGCATGAGGCAGGCCTGTATGGCCTTCTTGTCGGTCTCTCGCTCTATGTCATGGTGCAATTGGCCCGTTCGCTCTGGTGGTTGCTCCGAGGCAAAACTAAAGCGGATACCGAGCAGCACGGTCGCGAGGCCGAGCCCTTCTAAATTGGCAAGCGCCGAGCCCGGCTTGACCACTCCAGAATCATTTTAATAGAATGACCCTTGTGCGCCCGCCCTATTCCAAAGGCCCTGCAAGGCCATCGTGGCCGCTGGCTCCTCGTTTCCGTCGAGGACAACCGTCAGCCGGTCAGCCTTCGCCGGGAGGACGAAGTGAGCCCTCCGAGGATCAATTCAGCGCCTTCCGAGCCTCTTTACTCTATTGTCCTCAGTGTCGGCAGGCGACCCCCACCCGCGAGCGACTGCTGCTGGTCCTTCCCACGGGAAATCTCTACGAGTACCTCTGTGTGGAATGCGGTACCTCCACCGGCTCCAAGACGGACAAGGAGCAACAGGTCAGCCCCCTGATCATCCCCTAGCCCGGTGCGTCTTACCACCTGGGGACAGATTTGGGTGGTGGCGGACCCTGCATCGATGGTTCACGCGCAAGGCCCCACTGAGCTGAACTGGATAGGTAGGCTGGATGGGTAACGCCTGGAGCGGACGCTACGGAGACGGTCCTACAGGGGGCTGAAATCAGGCGAGCCCTTCGAGCGGAATTCCCTCCTCAATCAACATGACCGGGATATCTTCCCTGATCGGATAGAGGATTTTCTTGTCGGCTCGAATCAGCCCGCCATCGAGCTTTTCTCCGACCGGCTGGCCCGCCTTGTTTTTCAATTGCCCCTGTTCAATCTTCGCATTTAGTTTGGCGACCAGCGCATCATCGGCAAGAGCCACGTCCTGCTTGGTTTCAGGGCAGCAGAGGATCGCCAGCAATTCCTGATCCACATTGACCTTCTTAGGTGATTCCTTTGTCTCCATCGGGGGCCTCCATACAAAGCTTGCTAGCGAGTAGTCAGTTTTCAGTCATCAGTCTTCAGTCATGAAACTGAAAACCGAACACTGAGGACTGATAACTTTTCCTTTGCAGTGAGCGGAGAGTTACTTTGCCTCCAGTGAACTCTTTCACGCAGTCGCGCCGATGACGTCGCAAGCCCAACCTAGAGTAGAGGAATCCCTCTTCAAGATCAAGCGGAGAGAATCCTATGGGCTGCGTGAGGCTGTCAATGGCTTCCGGGAATCTGTTAGACTAGGCCGGCTGGAGAGGACAATGGTGAATTGGAAAGGAGTTAGGCGGTATTTTCTGACCGGGCTGCTGGTGCTTGTGCCGGCCTGGGGCACCTTCCTGATCCTCAATGCGCTCTTTCACACCATCGACGGCTTGATCGCCGACCTGCTCGGCCCTGCTGCGCGGTTTGATGTGCCGGGATTGGGCATGCTCTCTCTGCTCAGTCTCATCCTCCTGGCCGGCATGCTCGCCACGCAATTCCTCGGGCAACGGCTGCTCCGCTGGACCGACGAGCGGCTCCAACAGATTCCGTTGGTCAGCGGCATCTACCTGACCCTCAAGGGCATGACGGATCTCTGGAACTTCCGGGCCCGGTTCAACCGCAGCACCGTCGTGGTGTTTCCCTTTCCTCGACGCGGGCTGTGGGCCCTGGGGTTCGTGATGGGCGCAGCCCCCCCTTCCATACAAGTGGTCCCGCTGAAACACCTGCTGATGGTGTTTGTCCCAACCGCCATCCACCCCTTTACCGGCTACCTGGCCTTTGTGCCACAGAGCCAGGTGTTCCCGGTCGACCTTCAGCCTGAAGAGGCGATGAAGATGGAATTTTCAGCCGGCTTGTACCGTCCCCAACAGCCATGGTTGACCTCCTTGACTCCGTCCAAGCCGGCTCAGCGAGAGGGCTCGTAAGCTATTGTCATGGCAAGACTCGAGCGGCTCACTGTGCGCCCGGCCCGCCTGGAGGATGCGGATGTGCTCGTGGGCTTCAGCGCCGCCATGGCCCTGGAGACGGAGGGACGGACTCTTGACAGAGAGCAGCTCCGCCGGGGGACGCTGGCTGTGTTGAAATCGCCGGCCCGCGGATTCTACCTCGTGGCGGAACGGCTCGGCGGAGCATCGCGGGAAGTGGTCGGACAGCTCCTGGTGACCTATGAGTGGAGCGATTGGCGGAATGCCACCTTCTGGTGGATCCAAAGCGTCTATGTCCATCCGAACTGGCGGCGCCAGGGCGTGTACCGGCGGATGCATGAGGCGGTTTTCACGCAGGCACGAGCACGCAAAGATGTCTGCGGCCTCCGCCTGTACGTCGAGCGAGAGAACAGGATGGCGCAGGCCGTCTACCGGCGGGTCGGCTTAACACCCTCGTCCTATCTGGTGTTTGACGAGGACTTTGTGCTGGCGAGGAGAGACCATCGGAGCAAGCTTGCCAAAGGGAGGGGTGCACCAATCCCCTCGAAGAGGAAGGCAAGCCTCATGAAACGGTAATGTGATCGGGAAGGGGAGGGGGATCAAAATGAGAGAAACGCAAGGTATACGATGGACCCTGGCTTGTCTGACGCTCCTGTGTGTGAGCCTGGCAGGCGGGTGTTCCTTCAACCGGGGAACGATCGGCGATGCCTTGAACCAGGAAACCGTGTCCGCGATCAAGAAGGGAGTGAGCACCCGCACCGAGGTCGTCTCCGCACTGGGGGCGCCTGATCGGGTCGTGGAGGCCAACGGGCATGAGATCTTGCAGTACTACCGCTACGATATCAAGGCGAAAGGGCTATTCCTTTTAGTGTTGAATTTGTCCCGCATCAACGTCATGACCGACGACTTGTACGTCTTCCTTAACAAGAACGGAGTGGTCGATGAAGTGGTCTTCGGGAAACGGACCGACCGCCTCGAGTTCCAGTTCTGGCCCTTCGGGGATTAAAGAAGGCGAGAGGCGTTATGGGTGACAAGCACGACACGGTGACACGGAGACGGGGCGACGGGGCGAAACCGAGGTCGCCGCGTCCCCCCATCACCCCTTCACCGCATCGGCAGTTCCTCTTGCCTCTTGCCGCGTGCCTCGTGCCCTTGGTTCTATCGGGCTGCGGGTTTGCCAACTTCACCAGACTGTCGCTCAACGATCCGATTAAGCCGGAGGATGTGACCTTCATCTCCCCGGGCAAAACCACGTTGGCCGAAGTCATCGCAAAACTCGGCCCGCCGGATGAAGTGATCGGCTTAGATGACGCCGGGGCGGTGGTCTTCTACCATTTCCTCGATGCCAAGTACGCGCGGATCAACTATGGGTGGCCGCTCCAGTTCGTGTCGCCGGTACCGGCGGACATGATTCTCGCCGGCGGAGGCCTGGCGACCGACGTGTTTCAGATCGCGTTCGACTCACAATGGGTGGCGCGACAACAGGCCTTCGCCAAGCACATCCACGCCAGTCAGTACCGACTTTGGCCGTTCAAAGACGACTAGGGCAGTCTCGGCAGCGCCATGCTGGTCAAGTCTCCGGTCAGACTGTTCAGGAAGTCCGCCAGATCTTTTTTCTCCTGCTCCGCCAGATTTAATTGGCTCATGAAGGCATCTTTCCCCGGAACCGCTTCTCCGCCTTTGTTGTAAAACTCAATCACCTCGTCGAGGGTCTTGAAGCCCCCTGTATGCATGTAGGGGGCGGTCAGGGCCACGCTGCGGAGCGTCGGAGTCTTGAAGGCGCCCCGATCCGCATCCCGCTTGGTGACGTTGTAGCGACCGAGGTCCTCTTTCAAGGGGCCTACCTGCGGGACGCCGAGATTGTGAAACTTGCCGTCGGTGAAGTTGGGACCATTGTGGCAGAGGACGCAGCGGGCCTTCCCCTGGAACAATTCAAACCCCCGTTGGGCGCCGGCAGAGAGCGCGCCCTTGTCGCCGGCCACGAACTTGTCGAAAGGCGAGTTGGTGGAAATCAGAGTCCGCTCGAATGCAGCGATGGCTTTGGCAATCGTATCCGGCGAAACCTCCTGCCCGAATACGGCCCGGAATCGATCTCTGTATCCTTTGATTTTATTGAGCTTTTTGACAACATTCTTGAGCGTCTCAGCCATCTCGACTGGATTCTGGATCGGTCCTAACGCCTGCTCCTCCAACGAGCTGGCCCGTCCGTCCCAGAACTGCAAATGGCTGTAGGCGGCGTTCATGGCCGAGGGCGCGTTGCGTCCTCCTTGCTTGCCGCCCACTCCCAGGGAGAATTGGCGCGGATCGGCAAAGCCCGCCGCCGGCACATGGCAGAACGCGCAACTGACGCTGTTGTCCTTGGAGAGGCGCGGGTCGAAAAACAGCAGCTTGCCCAACTCTACCTTCGCGTCGTATTGAAGATTATGAGACGGAATCCGCACCTTGGGCAGTTGTCCGAGGGCAAGGTTCGGCTCTTCGCTCAGACCGCTCAGAGGCACGGCCAGAAGGAGAAACCCCGTCGTAATGAACAAAATCGTTTTCGTCCGTCCCAAGGCCGGCTGGATCATAGGCTCGACTCCTTTATCGTGAACGGTCGCGGGACTCGGGAACCGGCCCCGTCGTTCGATTGAATGGGTGGATGGGTCTCAGCAGCCGAACGATAGCCTTCCGTATGGGGTAGAGTCAAGGTCGTCAGCCATATGCCGTGAGGCGTGAAGCGTGCGGCGTGAAACATAATGGGAACCGCCTAACGCCTTACACCTCACGAAGGGACGCCTCACCCCTTACGTGCGCCGCTGTTGTTGCGATGGTGCCATCCCGCTATAATGGCGCGTCATGGCTTCTTCCCGTTCGGGCAAACGCAAGCTCCTCGGTCAGATTCTCCGTTCAGCTTCCTATCGCCGCGCCGACCGAGATACGGAATTCCTCGCCCGTGATGAATTGCGGCCTGTCCGACTGCAACTGGAACTGCTCAAGCCGGAGCTGATCCAGCAGGAAGAGAACATCCACTCCACGATCGTGGTGTTCGGAAGCGCGCGGCTGGTGGAGCCAGCGGAGGCGAAGCGGCAACTGGCCAAGGCCAAAGCCGCCTTGGCGCGTAAGCCGAAGGACCAGGACAGACGAAAGGCCGTCGCCGTGGCGCGCCACCAACTGGCACTCTCGCCCTATTATGATGTAGCCAGAGAGTTCGGGCGCCTGGTCTCGTCGGTCTGCCAGGCGGACGGTCAGTGCGAGTTTGTCATCGTGACCGGCGGCGGCCCGGGGATCATGGAAGCGGCGAACCGGGGCGCGGCGGACATCGGCGCCAAGTCCATGGGCCTCAACATCGTCCTGCCTCACGAACAGCGGCCCAATCCCTACATCACCCCGAGGCTCTGTTTTCAGTTCCGGTACTTTGCGCTCCGCAAGATGCATTTTCTGCTCAGAGCTCGCGCACTCGTCGCCTTTCCCGGCGGCTTCGGCACCATGGATGAGCTGTTCGAGGCGCTGACGCTCCTGCAAACCAGCACGGTGACCGGGGTCACCATCGTGCTGGTCGGGCGGGCCTTTTGGAACCGTCTCATCAACTGGGGCATGTTGGTGGACGAAGGCCTGATCAGCCCTGACGATCTGAAGCTCATCCACTATGCGGAAACCGCTCAGGAGGCCTGGGACCATATCGCGTCCAGCCGGCCGGCGGATTAGCTTCGATGAAGATCTCCTTCCACGGCGCAGCCCGATCGGTCACCGGCAGTCGTCACGTGGTCCAGTCCGGGGGAACGCGCGTCCTGCTGGACTGCGGGCTCTTCCAGGGTCGGCGTCAGGAAGCGGACCGGAAAAACCGCACCCTCGGCTTCGAAGCCAAGTCGGTTGATGCGGTGCTCCTGTCTCATGCCCACATCGACCATTCCGGAGCCCTGCCGGCACTGGCCAAGCAGGGGTTTTCCGGCAAGGTCTACCTCACGCGGGCGACGGGCGATCTCGCGGACGTGATGCTGGAAGATTCGGCCCGCATTCAGGAGAGCGACTGTGCGTACGTCAATAAAAAGGAGCGGCGGAGGGGGAAAGCCTGCCGCCGACCTTACTATGACGCCGACGACGTGCGAGCCATCACCGGACGATTCACCGGCGTCCGCTACGACGATGTCTTTCCCGTGCGGCCCAGACTAAAAGCGTCGTTCCACGATGCCGGACACATCCTGGGCTCCGCGGCGATCCGGCTCATGGCGACGGCCAGCGGGAGCACGACGACCGTCCTTTTCACGGGAGACCTGGGCCGCAAGCAGATGCCGATCCTGCGCGATCCGGCTCCTCCGCCTCCCTGCGATGTCCTGATCATCGAATCGACCTACGGCGACCGGCTCCACAGCGAGACCGAAGAGGCGGCCAAGCAGAAGGCGCAGGACCTGGTCGCCCATGCGGTCGCCCATCGCAGCAAGATCATCGTGCCGGCGTTCGCGGTCGGGCGGACGCAGGATCTCGTGATGTGGCTCAAGGCCCTCGTCAAGGAAGGACGAATCGCCCCCCTGCCGATCTACATCGATTCGCCGATGGCGCTCAGGGCGACCGAGGTCTTCCGGCGGCACCCGGAATGTTACGACGAGCAGACCTACCGGATCCTGACGTCCGAAGGCGATCCGTTTATGGCCCGGTACATTCACTATGTCACCTCGGTTCAGGAGAGCCAGAAGCTGAACAATCTCAGCGGCCCCTGCGTGATCATCGCCGCCTCGGGTATGTGCGAAGGCGGACGCGTCCTGCACCACCTCAAGCATGCGATCAGCGACGAGGCGAACATCATTGCGATCGTGGGGTTTCAGGCGGAACATACGCTGGGCCGGAAGCTGGTCGAAGGGTGGGAGACCGTCCCGATTTTCGGCGTTCCGACTCCCCGGCGAGCGCAGGTGGTGCGGTTCAACGGGCTCTCCGCCCATGCGGATCGCGACGACCTGTTGGCCTATGTCCGGGCGATTCAGCCGACGCCCGCCAAGGTCTTCGTCGTGCATGGGGAAGAAAAGCAATCCTGCTCGCTGGCCGCGGCGATCAGGACCGAACACCCGCGCATCGACGTGGTAGTGCCGGAGCCCGGATCAACCCATGATCTGTAGCAGGATGTTGAAAAAGGCCGCCAGCTTTGTTCTCGCGGCGCTTATAGGCTCAACGTACGGCAAAGAGTACGCTTCGCCTCCTCACTTGCTGCGGCCGCGCTGGACGGCCTTTTTGACCATCCTGCGGGCTCTATGCCCGTCGTCGCTGGCTAACTGTCTCTCTGCCATTCGGAGGCCCCAAAATGGTTTTTCAGCAGTCTGTTAGCGCAGGCCGACGGCACAGGGGAACCGTATGACCCAATTCCAACACCGGCGCCGACGCGACGAACCGATCAATTTCACGCTGACGAGGGGAGCCGTATTGCTCTTGTGTGCGCTTCTGCTCCGGCCTGCCGATGGTGCGATCGCCGGCGGCACCGAGGAACTGCGGCTGCGCGCGCGCGATCTGGGGATCGTCGTGGGACGCTACGAACCGGGGCCGACTAACGCCATCACGGACGTGGCCGGCGTCACGGTCGGACAGGTGACGTTGATTCGGGGAGACGGGACGCTCAAGCCCGGTGAAGGGCCGGTTCGCACGGGGGTCACGGTCGTCATTCCCCGCGATGATGTGTGGCACAAGAAAGTGCCGGCCGGTTCCTTCGTGCTCAACGGCACCGGGGAGATGACCGGCTTGGCCTGGGTCGCCGAGTCAGGCTTTTTGGAATATCCCATCGCGCTCACCAGCACGCTGAATGTGCCGCGGGTGGCCGACGGAGTCATGAGCTGGATGATTCGGCGCTATCCGGAGATCGGGATCAGCGACGATACGCTGACTCCGGTCGTGGCCGAATGCGACGACAGCCGGCTCAATGACAGCCAGGGCCGGCACGTTTCCGAAGCGGATGTCATGCGGGCCTTGGATGAAGCACGCAGTGGGCAGGTCGCAGAAGGCAGCGTCGGGGCCGGGACCGGAATGGTGTCCTATGGATTCAAGGGCGGCATCGGCACGGCCTCGCGCCGTTTGCCGGTCGAGGAGGGGGGTTATACGGTCGGGGTGTTGGTGAATGCCAATCACGGACGGCGGGAGGAGTTGATTGTGGCCGGAGTGCCGGTCGGAAAGCTATATGAGCGGGAGGGGGCCCCAGTCGGAACTGCCCCTCCCGCACCCACTCAGCCAAACCGGCTTGTGGGTGCCTTGCCTGAATCCGATCACGAAGGCTCGATCATCGTGATCATAGCCACCGATGCCCCGCTGGATGCGCGCCAACTGGGGCGGCTGGCCAAGCGGGCGGCTCTGGGGCTCGCCCGGACCGGCTCAACCGCGCGTCACGGCAGCGGAGACTTCATGCTGGCCTTCTCGACCGGCAACACGATCCCGCACTACCCGAAAGACCGGACCTTTGCGATGACGCACCTGGCCGACACCCACGTGAACCCTCTTCTGAGCGCGACGGTCGAGGCGACGGAGGAGGCGATCCTCAATGCCTTGACCATGGCCACCACCATGGTGGGGCGGGACGGGCGCCGCGTGGAGGCGATCTCCCTGGCCAAGCTGCGGGTCCTGCTGGGTGACGGTCGCCGGTAAGTCCGGGCGCTGTCCGAGTCCTTGCATTTTCAGGAGCGGGGTGACTATGCTTCTCTAAGTGAACGTCTGAAAACCGAAGAGGCTGCCGAACCAACAGGGGGGCGGGATCATGACCGATTACCAGATTGGTGGAGGCTTGAAGCTGCTCACGGCGCTGGAGAAGACCCAGGCCTTTGCCGAGTTCCTGCAAACCCGCATGACGCGAGCCTTGGAGAGTGAGGATCCGACGGAGCTCCATTATCTCTTCGCCCAATTGGACGATTACCATTCCTACATGTGGCGATATCACAAGAAACTGCAGGCGGGGCGGGCCGAGCGCGCTCCTTTGGGAGAATAGGCGGGGCAGGTCAGGGGCGGCGGCAAACAGGAGAACGGTTGGACGGCCGGATTGAGGGATGGCAACAAAGGCTGAGACAAGGCTCCGATTCTCGGTAGCGCTGTCACGGGAGGCCGATGCGGCGGCGGGACGCGCCCTGGCCCAGGCTGTTCGGAACGGGCTGGGAGCAGGGATGGTTGACCTGGCGTTTCTCTTCTTTTCATCCCACTACGCGAAGGAGGCGGAAGCCCTCTGCGCCGCCGTCCGCCGCGAGCTGGCGCCCCGACTCCTGGTCGGCTGCACGGGCGAAGGCGTCATCGCCGGAGGAGAAGAAATCGAGACCCAGGCCGCGGCGACCCTCTGGGCGGCGCGGATGCCGGACGTCACGCTGACCCCCTTGCGCTTGTCTTCTCCGCAAGGAGCCGACGGATTGACGATCCACGGGTGGCCTGAAGGGCTGGGAGCCGAGCGCCAGAAGCCGGTGTTCATCCTGCTCGCCGATCCCTTTTCCACGCCGGTCGACGAAGTCTTGTCGGTGCTGGCGGACCGCTGTCCCGGCTCGGCGGCCATCGGCGGGCTGGCCGGCGGCGGACACGATTTCGGTGAGAACCGCTTGATCTTGAACGATGAAGTCTATGACGGAGGGCTGGTCGGAGTGGCCTTGTCCGGCCGGATTGCCGTTCGGATGGTGGTGTCGCAGGGCTGTCGGCCGATCGGAGAGCCTTATGTCGTCACGAAGGCGGAGCAAAACGTCATCCATGAGCTGGGGGGCGTGCCGGCCTTGGAGCGGTTGCAGGCCCTCTTTGAGTCGCTCGGCAGCGACGAGCGGCGCATCGCTCAACGGGCGTTGCACCTGGGCATCGTGATCGACGAGCATCGAGACCGGTTCGAGCGGGGGGATTTCCTTGTTCGCAACTTGATCGGCGCGGATCGCGGCTCCGGCAGCGTGGCCATCGGCGATCAAGTGCAGGAGGGGCAGACGGTGCAGTTCCACTTGCGCGATGCGCAGTCCGCGAGCGAAGATCTGAACCTCCTGCTGGCCGCCGACCGGTCCATCCACCGGGCTCCCTTGGGCGCGCTGCTGTTCAGTTGTTGCGGCCGCGGTCGCGGCCTCTTCGGCCGTCCGCACCACGACATCACGACGGTCCGGGAGCGGGAGGGCGACGTGCCGATCGCCGGCTTCTTTGCCCAGGGCGAGATCGGACCGGTGGGCGGCAGCAACTTCCTCCACGGCTACACCGCCAGCCTCGCCCTGTTCTCGGAACCAAACCCTTGAACTGACGGTCGGCCGCCGACCTTCAGCGACACGTTTTTGTCATGCAGCGGTCAGGCTGGTCTGCGTAGAAGGAAAGGAGAGAGTCGATATGCGAAGGGTGGTCGCGCTAGCAACGGCGCTGGCTTGTGTGCTGGCCTTGTGGAGCGTGAGTATTGTCGTCCAAACTCAGCACGGGGGAGAAGCGAGAGCGGCCGGTGAACTGGTGAAGACGGAATCCGGCTTGCAGTATGTCGATCTGGCGATGGGCCAGGGGCGTCAGGCCGAGTTGGGCGATACGGCCACGGTCCACTATACGGGCTGGCTCGCCAACGGGACCAAATTTGACAGCTCGCTGGATCGGAAAGAGCCGTTCAAGTTCCGAGTGGGAGCGGGGCAGGTCATCAAGGGCTGGGACGAGGGGGTCGCCGGGATGAAAGTCGGCGGCAAGCGCAAGCTGATTATTCCGCCGGACCTCGGCTATGGGTCGCGCGGCGCCGGCAACGCCATCCCTCCCAACGCCACCCTCACCTTTGAAGTCGAACTCTTGGGACTACGGTAGCGAAGGTGGCAAGTGCCAAGCGAGCAAGTGGCAAGTATTTCGGAATGTGTCTGCTTGGTTACTTGTCAACTTTCCGACTTGTCACCTTGGCCCCTTGTCAACTTGTCAGCTAGGAGACATGAATGAACCGCACTCCCCTCTATGAAGGACACGTGGCGGCCGGCGCCAAGCTGGTGGACTTTGCCGGCTGGGAGATGCCGATCCAGTATTCCGGCGCGGTGGACGAATACCAGACCGTCCGGACGGCCGCCGGGCTGTTCGACGTCAGCCACATGGGGCGGGTATTGGTGTCGGGACCGGGGGCCCTGGCGTTCCTCCAACGCACCACAACCAACGACGCGGCGAAGCTGGCCGTGCTGGAATCCCACTATTCCATGCTGTGCAATGCGAGCGGGGGGATCAAGGACGACATCTTCGTCTATCGGATTAAGCCGCAAGAATATTACCTCTGCGTCAATGCTTCGAACCGGGAAAAGATCGTAGCCTGGCTGAAGGAGCAACTGCCGGGAACTGCCGGCGTGGCGATCCGGGATCGCTCCGCCGAGATTGCGCAGTTGGCGCTCCAAGGCCCCGCGTCCCGTGCAATCCTGAGCGACCTGGGCGTGCGGGACCTGACATCGCTCAACCCACGCCATTGTTTGGAAGCGACTCTGCTCGGAGCCCCCTCCCTCGTCACCAGGACCGGCTATACCGGCGAACTGGGCTATGAGCTCTACGTGCCCGCCGACAAGGCGCTTGGCATCTGGAATGAGTTGCTGAACAGAGGAAAGTCAGCCGGGCTCAAGCCGGCCGGGTTGGGAGCGCGTGATCTCCTGCGGTTGGAGATGGCCTACCTGCTCTACGGGAACGACATTTCGGAAGACACCACGCCGCTGGAAGCGGGCGCAGACTGGGTCGTGAATTTTCAGAAAGGCGACTTCATCGGGCGGGACCGATTGAGCCGGCAACAGACGGAAGGGCCGGCGCGACGATTGATCGCCTTTGAGCTACTCCAGAAGGCGGTCCCGAGACATGGGTGCAAGATTCTGGCTCACAGTCATTCCGAAGGCAAGGAGATCGGCGAAGTCACGAGCGGCAACCTGTCCCCCCTGCTGCAAAAAGGCATCGGGCTTGGTTATGTGACGCCTGCCTTTGCCTCGGTCGGCGCAACTATCTCGATAGACATCAGGGGCAAGGTCGTCCCGGCGGTGGTGGTCAAGCCGCCATTCTATAAGAGGGCGAGGGGCTAGAGGCGAGAGGCTAGGGGTCCTGACGCGACCTCTTCCACTTGCCACTTGCTACTTGTTACTTGCCAATGAGTGTGAAGAACATCTTCAGAGGTCGCATCCTCACGCTCAACCTGGAAACAGCGCGGCTGCCCAACGGGACCAGCGTCGAGCTGGAGATCATTCGCCATCCAGGCGCCGCCGCGGTCGTGCCGGTGAAGGACGACGGGACCGTGGTGCTGATCCGGCAGTACCGCCATGCAGCCGGAGGCTTTATCTACGAGATCCCGGCCGGCAAGCTCCAGCCCAACGAGGAGCCGCTCATCTGCGCCGCGCGTGAGTTGGAGGAGGAGATCGGCTATCGCGCGGCCTCGCTGGAGCTCCTAACCAGCATCTTCACCGCCCCCGGCTTCGCCGACGAGGTCATCCACATCTACAAGGGGACCGGGTTGGTTCCGGGCAACCAACAGCTCGACCAGGACGAGGTGCTGAAGATCGTCGAGGTCCCCCTCCATGAAGCGCTGACGATGATCCAGGACGGCACCATCCGCGACGCCAAAACCGTCATCGGCCTCCAGTTGGTCTCCCTGCAATAAACGGACATCAGAAAAGTAGCCTGGCCTTTTTCTCTCTCCAAGCGGTTCTTTTGCTCCTTGGGCAGGTAACGAACGCTCACGTTGACCGGCCGTGGCGAGCGAATGCGAGCCAGCGGTCCGGTCAAACGTGCTGTTCGCCAGCCTCACCGATCTCTTCCCGGTTGTCCATTGGTTCGCGGAAGCGCTGATATCCTCTCGTACTCGTGCCGGATTCCGGCGATCTTGAGTGTGCTTACATCCTTAAGGGAGCCAGGTCTACAAGCGACCTGGCGCCCCTTCACTTTTCTCTTTTTGGCTCGGATGATAAGTTCCCTAGTTTACTCTAATCTTCGCTGAGCGGGTGGTGTCGAGCAGGCGCCCAACCGCGCGCAGCGTAAGGGGTCCCACGGGGGGATGGGGTGCGCGACACGAGGAATAACGAGCGTTACGTTTGCGCACGCCGCCGAGATGGTGAGGCGGCCGGGTACGCGAGCATTCACCCGTTGCAGCTTCGGAGCAACGGGTACCCGGGTTGCTCGTGGACAGGACCCGCTCAGCGCCTCGCCGCCCTTTGTCAGCCGATCCTCTGCCTTATCTGGCAAGCCGCCCGACTTCAGCCAGCGTCTTCTCCACTTCCTCCGGCGAGGTCAGCAGGCTGGGGGCCAGGCGGATGTACTTGGTCGCGTAGGGGGTCTCGCTGGCGATGATCTGCTTCTCACGCAAGGCCTGCACCGCCTTAGCTGGCGTCCATCCCGCGATCTCGAAGCAGACAATGCCAGCCGACAGGTCCTCTGCCAGGGGCGTATGCAGCGTTACGCCCTTGATCGTGACCAGCCCCTCTTTCAGTTGTCGGTTCAGCGCGTGAATGCGCTCGGCGATGCGGGCCTTGCCGATGGCGAGATGGAAACGGAACGCTTCGCTCAGCGCCCACCGGTGCTCGAAGGAGTGGAAGCCGCCGGGCGTCATGATCGCGGCCTGGGAGACCTCCTTTTTCTGGGGCTCCTGCATCCAGATCCGATACGCATCCATGTTGAACGTGGGGATCGTCGCGTTGGCGGCAGGCCAGGCGGTGGGACGGCCCCAGACAAGGCCGGTCCCGCGCGGGCCGAACAGCCACTTGTGGGTGCCGGCCACGAAGAAATCGCAGCCGAGGTCCTCCATCGTGACGTTCTCGACCCCCAGTCCGTGCACCCCGTCGACGCAGAGGAGGACCCGGTCGGCTTCCTCCCGTGACGTATTGACTCGCTGCAACGCCTCGGCCATCTCCCTGACCGGCAGCTTGAGGCCGGTGCTCGAGTGGACCCAGGTCACCGCCACGTACCTGGTCGTTGGGCGGAGGCTCTGCACGAGCGTCTCGACGATTTCCTCCTTGGTGACCGTCTTGAGGTCCCGGTAGAGCGGGATCGTACGAACCGACGCACCGGTCCGCTCGGCTCGCAACTGCAACGAGATTTGCGTCGAGTAGTGGTCGTGGGTGGTGGTCAAGACCTCCTGACCCGCCCGCAATGCCAGCCCGCCGTAGAGCAGGCCCAACCCCATCGTCGTACTATCCGTGAGGGCGATGTCCGTCGGATTGACGCCCAGGTACTCAGCGGCGGCCTGTAACACATCCGCTTCGAACCGCTCCTCATTGTCCATCCAGTAATGGGCCGGGTTTTCATCGAGCCCGCGGCGATGCCGCTCAATGGCTTCCCGCACGGGCGCGGGATGAGAGGCCAGCAGGAAGCCGGTCATGTGGATGAAGCGCCGCGAGAGGAGGAACTGCTTGCGCACCGCCTGCCAACCGGTGAACGTGGGGGGCGCAGCGGCCGCTTGGGACAGCGAGGGCAGTGCGCCGGTCAGAAGGCCGGCGCTCAGCAGGAGCCCGGTCCGGACTAGGAACGTTCTGCGATCCATGTCGTGACCGGTGTTCTGCGTCATGGATACCTCTTCAAGGCGGTGATGAGCATACGTCACGCCCGTTGTTTCAAGAGCGTGAAGAACTCTGCAAGCTCACCGGCCCTGAAACACCAGAGCCTCGACGTCACCCTCGGTGAGCACCCCCTTTTTTCCGGCCTGTCGCACGCCGTAGCGCTGGAGGGCAAAGAATTCCTTGTTCCCCTTCTGCCGCCGATATGTGGCAAACATATCACGGAACAGTTGGCTCTTGTTCTTCGCTTCCGCCTTCGCCAGTTCTTCGAACTGCGCGGCAAGGTCTGAAGGCACGGAAATCGTCATGGACGTGCGGGCGCGCTTCACAGTGTCACCTCGAACTTGCAAAGACCCCGACACCGTTGCTTGATCGAGAGCTTTTTAAGGAATGGAGCCAATCAGTGTTCAGGTCCTGAGAGCGGATGATGGGCCACGCGCAAAAAGTCTCGCTCGCATTCCGAGAGGATGGGCCGCCATACATCAGACGGGTGATTACATGGGACGTTGAATTGCTCTATCAACAGCCTGATAACTGCTTCGACCGAAACCCGCCCGGTTGGAAAGTGCATCTTCTCAAGGAGTGTCCCACCCAAAGCTTCTGCTTCGGTCAAGCTGCCACGGACCTGGAAATGGGCCGCAGGAATGGCGCCTGGTGGATTCCTCAGGTAGTCATATCGGAAGATCCGCTGATTGCCGTCGTGATCCATCTGGTACTGATAGCTTGTCTCTTCAACTTTCAGAAAATTGGGTTGCGCAGTTTGGTCAAGGTAAAGCTTAGCGGAAATGCGGAGATAGCGCTCGCCATTGAGACGCAGTGGTTCTCTGGCGGTCCGGCCGCCGATGACTGCCTTCGTGGGATTACCTTCCAGCCTTATAAGCTTCAATGTTTCCCCTGAAGCCAGGATCGTTAGATTGAGCAGTTTCCCGGTAAGGTCTCTGAATGCCAAAAGAGCGTCTGGCCCGCCAGCGCGAATTCTGGCATTGAGCGCGCGGATCTCGGCAAGGCGATAATTAGACTGCTGTGGCAAAGAGGGGATCGTCTTCGGGAAGTAGACCTGCAAGCGCGAGGAGGTCCGCTACCTCACCCGGATTTTCCAGTCGGCCCGCGCGGTAGGCGAGCATTAAATCACATGCGGACATACTTCGCCGCCGCATGGACTCCTCGTCCAGTTGTTTGATCAGTTCCTCTCTAGAGAGGTCAATAAGAGAGTTCTTTTCAATCATAACCTTTCACCCTCTATCTCATTATACGCTATCAAAATACCATAGGCGCGTTCCGATCACAACAAGGAACTATAGTTAAGGAAGTGTGAAAGTCCTTCAGAAGTCAGCGCCATAGGCGCGTCGTCTTTACTGGTGCATTCGGCGGACGCGGTTGAGGCCAAGTCCGCAGCCGCTGCAAGATCAGCGAACGGCCATGTCACTACGACTACCCGCATCTCCCGCATCAATCGCAATCACGGCGTCGCAGAACCGATATGCAGCAAACCGATCACCCCCCGGCGCGGGGGAAGGTCCAGAGGTAGGTGTCGTTCGGCAAGCCGTCCTGGACGGCCTTCCGTCGCAGCGCCTGTGCCTCCTCATACGTCAGGTTGGCGCCGATGACGACCGCGTAGTAGGGGTTGTTGCCGTAGGGGGAGTAGACCTCGCCTCGATACTTCGGCCACTTCTGCGAAATCTGCTGAGCCTGGCGGGTCGCGTCTTCGAGCTTCGGGTGGGAGCCGGCGATCACAAACCAGACCCGTTTCGAAATGGAGCCGGTGAGTCCCCTCATTACCTGCTCGGTGGCCGTCTCTTGGGGCAGCGAAAAAGTCTTGAGGTCCTGGGCGGGGGCCGGTTGGGCATACGCCGGGGTAAGGAAAAGGATCGATGATGTCGGCGTCCCCGTGTTGGAAGGCGGAATCTGCTGGACCGGCACGTTCTCTGCGTTGATGAAGGCCGTAATCAAGGCGGGCGCCGCTATCCCGAGCTCGAACAGTTTCAGCGGGCTGTGTTCATCCTTGTGCAGGTAGGCAACGAGCCCGCCCAGATAGAACAGCACGACGACTTTGATCAGATACGCGCCAACGACCAGGATGGTGAGGTTGATCAGCAGCCGGTTGAGATCGACGATCAGGAGATTCATCAGGACCGGCGTCAAGGCGCCCAGCCCTCCGACCAGAACCTTGTGGCGGGTGGTCATCGTTGCCGCAGCCATGGGTCCACCTCACGAGTGAAGGGTTATGACGAGTCGCGCTCCATCGGCGGACAGGTGCAGATGAGATGCCGGTCGCCGTAGGCGTCGTCGATGCGGGCCACGGCCGGCCAGAACTTGGACTCGCGCGTCCACGGGGTGGGAAAGGCCGCCTGCTCGCGGCTGTAGGGATGCTTCCAGTCCGTCGCGGTGACGGCCTGGGCCGTGTGGGGCGCATTTTTCAGCAGGTTGTTGTCGCGCGGCATACGGCCGCTCTCGATCTCCTGGATTTCTCCGCGAATCGCGACGAGCGCGTCGCAGAACCGGTCCAATTCTGCTTTGGACTCGCTCTCAGTCGGTTCGATCATCAGGGTCCCAGGGACCGGAAAGGAGACGGTCGGGGCGTGGAACCCGTAATCCATCAGGCGCTTGGCGATGTCCATCACTTCGACGCCAGCGCTGGCTTTCGCCTGCCGCACATCGAGGATGAACTCATGGGCGACGAACCCCTGCTTGCCGGTGTACAGCACCGGGAAGTATTTCTCCAAGCGCTTGGCCATGTAGTTGGCGTTCAGGATCGCCACTTGGGTCGCCTTGGTCAACCCTTCGGCGCCCATCAGCGCGATGTAGACCCAGGAGATCGGCAGGATGCTCGGACTGCCGTGGGGCGCCGCCGAGACCGGACCGATGGAATCCCCACCTCCCAGCTTCGTGACCGGATGGCCCGGCAGAAAGGGCGCCAGGTGCGCGGCGACCCCGATGGGACCCATGCCGGGCCCGCCGCCCCCATGCGGGATGCAGAAGGTCTTGTGCAGGTTCAGATGGCAGACATCGGCGCCGATGTCCCCCGGACGGCAGAGTCCCACCTGCGCGTTCATGTTGGCCCCGTCCATGTACACCTGCCCGCCCTGCTCGTGTACGATCCGGCAGACCCGACGGATCCCTTCTTCGAACACGCCGTGGGTCGAGGGATAGGTGATCATGAGGGCGGCCAGCTTGTCGCGATGCTGTTGCGCCTTGGTCTGCAAGTCGGCCAAGTCCACGTTGCCCCGCTCATCGCAGGCCACCGGTACGACTGTCATCCCGACCATGGCGGCGCTGGCCGGATTGGTCCCGTGGGCCGACACAGGGATCAAGCAGATGTCGCGTTGACGGTCCCCCTTGTGTTGGTGATAGGCCCGGATGACCAGCAGCCCGGCATATTCTCCCTGGGAACCGGCGTTGGGCTGGAGCGACACGGCTGCAAACCCCGTGATCTCGGCCAGCCAGTTCTCCAACTGGGCGAAGAGTTCCTGATACCCGCGCGTCTGCTCGGCCGGCGCAAAGGGGTGGATGCGCCCGAATCCCTTCCAGGTGACCGGGATCATTTCCACCGTGGCGTTGAGCTTCATGGTGCAGGAGCCTAGCGCGATCATGGAATGGACGAGCGAGAGATCGCGGGCCTCCAGCCGGTGCATATACCGCAGCATCTCGTGCTCGGAGTGGTACCGGTTAAAGACTTCGTGGGTGAGGTACTTGCTGGTCCGCGCCAATCCCTTCGGGAATCCGAGAGGGACCTTGCCGGCGAGATCGTCAACGGACGGCGCGGCCCGGCTGTCTTCCGCAAAGATCTCCAAGAGGGTCCGGATCTCCGCCTCTGTAGTCACTTCGTCAAGAGCAATACCGATCGAGCCGTCCTCAAAGCGACGCAGGTTGATCCGCCGCTCGTGGGCGCGAGCCATGATCCGGTCTGCGGAGAGAGCGCCTGGCTTGACGCGGACCGTATCGAAGAAGGGCTCCTTGGTGACTTCCAGCCCGAGTCGCCGCAGGCCTTCGGCCAGGACCAGGGCCAGGCCGTGCACGCGCTCCGCAATGCGTCTCAACCCTTCCGGCCCGTGATAGACCGCATACATGCTGGCCATGACCGCCAGCAGCACTTGGGCCGTACAGATATTGCTCGTGGCTTTTTCGCGCCTGATGTGCTGCTCGCGTGTGGCGAGTGCCATACGGTAGGCCGGTTGCCCCGCTGCGTCCTTTGAGAGGCCAACAAGACGCCCCGGCAGTTGGCGGACGTATTCTTGCTTGGTCGAGAGGAAGGCCGCATGGGGCCCGCCGGACCCGAGCGGCACGCCGAAGCGCTGGCTCGATCCGACCGCGATATCGGCCCCGAACTCACCGGGCGGCCGCAGCAACGCAAGCGCCAACAGATCCGTTGCGACCACCACCAAGGCCCCGGCTGCATGGGCCTTCTTGATGAGACCCGTGTAATCCCGGATCGACCCATCCGTCGCCGGATATTGAATCAGCAGGCCGAAGAGGCGCTGCCCGACATCAATCGTGTCCGGATTGCCGACCTGCACGGTGATGCCGAGCGGCTGGGCGCGCGTCCGCAGTACCGCGATGGTCTGGGGATGGCAATCCTGCGCGACAAAGAAGCTTTGCTTGCTCGTGCCCTCGCTGGATTCTTTTTGTGCGATGCTGTGACACATGTGCATCGCTTCCGCCGCCGCGGTGGCCTCATCCAGCAGAGAAGCGTTCGCGACGGGAAACCCGGTCAGATCGGCCACCATGGTCTGAAAATTCATCAGAGCTTCCAGCCGTCCCTGGGCGATCTCTGCCTGGTAAGGGGTATAGGCGGTGTACCAGCCGGGATTTTCCAGGATGTTGCGTTGAATGACGGGGGGGGTGATGCAATCGTAGTAGCCCATCCCGATGAAGGAGCGGAAGACCTGATTCCGATCATGCAGGGCGCGCAAGGCCGCCAGCGCCCCGTGCTCGCCCATGGGCGCGCCGAGCGCCAGGGGCTTGCGCAACCGGATCTCCTCCGGGATCGTCGCGTCGATCAGCGCCTCCAATGATTGCACGCCGAGGATCGCCACCATCTCCCGGATGTCGGCATCCGTCGGGCCAAGATGCCTCTGTACGAAGCTGTCGGTCGGCGTGACGAATGGATTGGACGGAGTCGCGGCCATGGGGTCCCTTGGTTGGGCAGGTATCAGAGTCTTCAGTCCCTCGGAACACTCTCATATATCATATTCGAGGGAAGCCAGTGAAGCGAACAGTTCGCGCAACCTTGCTTAATCCAACCCAGTTGGGCATCATGTCGGCATGGGGAAGGTTCCTCTGAATCGGACGCTCAATCGACAGGCCTGGAGACCCGGTCCTTCCCTCGTCGAAAGTCAGGACCCCTCCTTCGGTCCTGTTCCCGCCGCATGAAGATCCACGACGTTCTCATCGTCGGCGCCGGCTTGGCCGGCATGAGGGCGGCCCTCTCGGCCCTGGCTCATGTCCCCGGCATGGACGTGGCGATCATCTCGAAAGTGCATCCCGTCCGCAGCCATTCCGTCGCCGCCCAGGGGGGCATCAACGCGGCGATCGGCGAACATGACTCCTGGGAAGCACATGCCTTCGACACGGCCAAAGGGGGACTGTACCTGGGCGACCAGGACGCCATCGAAGGGATGTGCCGGGAGGCGCCCGACGATATCCTGGAGCTGGAGCGCATGGGCGTCATCTTCAGCCGGGACGAGAAGGGCCGCATTGCGCAGCGGCCGTTCGGCGGGACCGGCGCGGTCCGCACCTGCTATGCGGCCGATCGCACCGGTCACGCCATCCTCCACGCAATGTACGAGCAACTGCTCAAGCACCGGATCTTCGTCTACGAGGAATGGTACGTCACCAGCTTGATCGTGGAGGAGAGCGGCTGCCGGGGCGTGGTCGCCTGGGATATCCAGCGAGGCGGTCTCCATGCCATTGGCGCGAAAGCCGTCATCCTGGCGGCCGGCGGGAGCGGTCGGGTGTTTCTCACCAGCACCAACGCGGTGATCAACACGGGCGACGGCATGGCGCTGGCCTACCGCGCCGGCGTCCCGCTGATGGACATGGAGTTCGTGCAGTTCCATCCGACGACCCTCAAGGACACCGGCATCCTGATCACTGAAGGAGCACGGGGGGAGGGCGGGTACCTGCTGAACACGCTGGGCGACCGGTTCATGGCCTGGTATGCGCCGGACCAGATGGAGCTGGCCACCCGTTCCACCGTGTCGCTGGCGATCGGCCAGGAAATTCTGGAAGGCCGCGGAGTGGACGGCTGCGTGCTCTTGGACCTGCGACACCTGGGGCGAGCCAGGATCGAGGAACGTCTGCCCCAGATCCGGCAACTGGCCATTGAGTTCGCCGGAGTGGACCCGGTCGAGACGCCGATTCCTGTCCAGCCCGGCGCCCATTATCAGATGGGCGGAGTGCGCACGAATCAGTGGGGCGAAACGGAACTACCCGGTCTCTATGCGGCCGGGGAATGCGCCTGCGTGAGCGTCCATGGGGCCAACCGACTGGGCGGAAACTCCCTGCTGGAGACGATCGTGTTCGGCCGACGGGCCGGCCTGCGCGCCGCCGAGGCCGTAGCCAGCCAGCCGCCGCGCGCCCTCTCCGATGCAACCCTGAGAGCCGAGGCGGCGCGGATCAACAAGCTGATGGCGAACGAGGGCAAGAGTTTGGAGCGGGCTTGGCAGGTCCGCGACGAGCTTGGGCAGGCCATGAGCCTGAACCTCGGCATCTTCAGGACCAAGGAATCGATGGCAGAAGCCGGGAAACGGGTCCGGGCGCTCAAAGACCGGGCGGACCGCGTCGTTTTGCAAGACCGGGGCAAGATTTTCAACACCGATCTGATCCAGGCCTTGGAGTTACAATCGCTCCTGGACGTGGCGGAGACGATCGTAGCCGGTGCCATGGCCCGCGAAGAGAGTCGAGGCGCCCATTATCGGGCTGATTTTCCCAAGCGAGACGACGCCACGTGGCTCCAGCATTCGATCGCACGCCGGACACCGGACGGTCCTCGCTTGGACTTCGCGCCGGTTACGATTACCCGGTTCCCGCCGAAATAATTGGTTCGCGGCAAGTGGCTAGTGGCTAGTGGTGGAAAGGATGGCTGGAGGTTATGATATTAGATAAAGGTCATACCTCTCGCCCCTCGCCCCTCGCCTCTAGCCCGATTGTGTATGAGAATATTGGTCGTTGAAGACGAAGCCAAGGTCGCTTCCTTCATCCGGCGTGCGCTGGAGGAGGAGAGCTACGCGGTGGACGTGGCTCCAGACGGGAGCCAGGGACTGGATCTGGCCAGCGAAGGCCTGTATGACCTGATCATTCTGGACCTGATGCTGCCGGGCCTGCCCGGCCTCGACATCCTCAAGTCCTTGCGGAAGGAGAAGATCACCACGCCGGTGCTCATCCTGACCGCACGGTCCAAGGTGGATCAGAAGGTGGACGGGCTGGATGCAGGGGCAGACGACTACTTGGCCAAGCCGTTTGCCATCGAGGAGCTGCTGGCCCGCGTCCGGGCCTTGTTGCGTCGCGGCTCCGGCGAGGCGGCGGGACTTCTGCAAGTCGACGACCTGGTGCTCAACCCGGCCACCCGGGAGGTGACACGCGGGGGGCAGCGCATCGAATTGACGATCAAGGAATATGCCCTCCTGGAATACCTGATGCGCAACGCCGGCCGTGTGCTGACGCGGCCGATGATCTCCGAGCATGTCTGGAACCTGGACTTCGATACGTTTACCAACGTCATCGACGTCTACGTCAATTACCTGCGCAACAAGATCGACCGGGGGCACAAACGCAAGCTGATCCACACGGTCCGGGGGAGCGGCTACGTGCTCAAGGCGGAGAGCTAATGGCGAATGGCGTATAGCCAAAGCCAAGAGCATCAAGAGCCTATGGCGTATGGCAGCAGACAGAGAGCCCAAAGAGCTTATGGCATAGGGCCTATGGTTCGGAGTGACTCGGCTCCCTCTTGCCATAAGCTATAAGCCATTAGCTCTTCTCTCAGGACCATGAGCCATAAGCCATCAGCTATAAGCCATATGCTCTTTCACTTCTCCATCCGCGTTCGGCTCACGCTCTGGTACGGCTCGGCCCTGCTCCTGATTCTCATCGCCGTCGCGCTCGCCCTCTACACCGTCCTGGCCCGCGACCTGCGGAGCCAGGTGGATCAGTCGCTGGAGGAGGCGGCCGTGGCGGCCGTCCGTGCGGTGGAACAGCAGGGAGCCGGTCCGTTCATTTCTTTCGAGGCCCTCGCGGTGGAATTCCCGGAGCTCGCGGTGTTGGATAAATTTTTCCAGATCTTCAGTCCGGCCGGAAAAATAACGATCCAATCGCCTCACCTCAAGCAGCATGACATTCCGCTGAGTCCCACCGCCTTGGAGGCGGCGCTCCTGGGACGATCCACGTTCGAGTCGGCCAAGTTCAGAGGCGAGCCGCCCCTCCGTCTTCTCTCGGTTCCCATCAGGCGGGGCGCGCTCCTGGTCAACGTCGTCCAAGTCGGCACCTCTTTGCACCCGGTGGAGCATACGTTGCACCGGCTCCTGGGGGTGTTTCTGATCGCAACGCCGGTGGCCCTGCTTGTGGCCCTGGCCGGAGGATGGTTCCTGGCAGGCCGCGCGCTGAAACCGGTGGAGGCCATCACGCTCGCAGCCCAGCGCATTGCCGCCGGTGACTTGACCCAGCGGTTGACCGCGCCGCCCTCATCGGATGAAATCGGCCGATTGGCCGCAACATTCAACACCATGATCGCCCGTCTGGACGCCTCGTTCCGGCAGGTGCACAGGTTTACCGGCGACGCCTCGCACGAGCTGCGCACTCCCCTGACGGTGATGAAGGGGGAGACGGAGCTGGCCTTGCGCCGGCCGCGGCCGGCCGAAGATTACAAATCGGTACTGGAAAGCAACCTGGAAGAAATCGAACGGATGAGCCGGATCGTGGACGAACTGCTGTTTTTGGCTCGGACGGACCTCGGCGAGGTGAGGATGGAGTCCAAGCCGGTCCGGCTCGACGCGCTGGTCCAGGACATCCAGCGTCAGGCGGCGGTCCTCGGCCAGGATCAACAGGTCCAGGTCGTGTCCGGCACATCGGAGCCGGTCACGGTCCAGGGTGACGAGCTCCGGCTGCGGGAATTGATCCTGAATCTCGTGGACAATGCGATCAAGTATTCCCACCGGGGCGGGACGGTTTCGCTCGCCCTCACACGCGGCAGGGACGCCGCCCGACTCTCGATCGCCGATTCCGGCATCGGGATCCCGCCCGAGGACCAGGCTCGCATCTTCGACCGGTTCTACCGGACCGATGCGGCGCGGGCTCACGACAAGAAGGGCACCGGCCTGGGGCTCTCCATCTGCAAATGGATCGCGGAAGCGCACCAGGGCCGGATTGAGGTTCAGAGCACGATAGGACAAGGCTCGCAATTCACCGTTGTCCTGCCCCTGGCTCCCTCTCGTTAGCTACTTTTAATCTTCCCTTAATTTTCGTCTCATCTCCGGCTGTTATCGTACACCTGTCAGGTCTGGAAGCTCTTACCGTCCAGGCTTGGAGAATTTAAGCCTACGGGAGGAAAAATAACTCTCCGCTCACTGCAAAGGAAAAGTTATCAGTCCTCAGTGTTCAGTTTTCAGTTTCATGACTGAAAACTGATGACTGAAAACTGACGACTCGCTAGCAAGGTTGGTATGGAGGTGGATCAATGAACAAGATATGGGCTCGCTTCTCAGGAATAGTTGTGGGACTGGCCGTGCTGGGCGCCGTGGCTTTCTGGGCCGGGAACTACGACACCGATTCGCATGCATCCGGCTCCGCAAGCCCGGGCCTCGCAAGCCCGGTCAGCTCAGCCGCCAATCCGGGCAGTCCAGGCGTACCGGGCCCCCTCAACGGCTTCGTCGAGGTGGCCCAATCGATTACGCCGGCTGTCGTCAACATTACGGCCTCGAGCCGGGCCGCGGGGCAGGAGAGATCGGACCCGCGCGGCCCGATGGAAGAGTTCTTCGGCTTTCCCTTTCCAGGGAAGCCGCATGGGCCGTTTCCACCGGGAGTGCCACAGGAGCCTCGTGGCGGCAGACAGGGCAGCGGGATGGGCTCCGGCGTGATCGTGTCGCCTGACGGCCATATCCTGACCAACAACCATGTCGTGGAGGGCGCCGACTCACTGACCGTCACGCTGCCGGACAAGCGCGAGTTCAAAGCCACAGTCCTCGGCGCCGATCCCAAGACCGACCTGGCCGTGATCAAAGTGGACGCGCGCAATCTGCCCTTCGCCGTCTGGGGGGATTCGTCGAAGCTGCGGGTGGGAGAATATGTGCTCGCGGTCGGGAATCCCTTCGGGCTGAACTCCACCGTCACGCTGGGCATCGTCAGCGCGCTCGGGCGAGGACGGATGGGCATCACGCAGTACGAGGATTTCATCCAGACCGACGCGGCGATCAATCCGGGTAACTCGGGCGGGGCCCTCGTCAACACGAAGGGCGAGTTGGTCGGGATCAACACCGCGATCGTCTCGCAAACCGGGGGCTACCAGGGCGTCGGGTTCGCGGTGCCGGTCAGCATGGCGAAGCCGATCTACGACAGTCTGGTCGCCACCGGCAAGGTCGTCCGAGGCTATCTGGGCGTGGGCATCCAGGACCTCACCCAGGACCTGGCCAAGTCCTTTGACCTGAAACAGCCGCAGGGGGCCTTGGTCAGTGATGTGGCCGACGACAGTCCGGCGGAACGGGGCGGGGTCAAGCAGGGCGACGTCATCGTCGGGTTCCAGGGCTCGCCGGTCGAGGACGCGGTCGCCCTGCAGCGGAAGGTGACCAGGACGCCGGTCGGCACGAAGGCCACCGTCAGGGTGATCCGGAACGGCCGTGAGATGGATGTGAGCGTGACGATCGGGGAGCAGCCGGGCCCGGTCAAGGTAGCAAGCGCCGACCAGGCTCGCGATCATGCACTGGCCGGCCTGGAGGTACAGAACCTCGACCAGCGGACCGCGCGCGAGCTGGGCATCGCCGCTAAGACCTCGGGGGTGCTCATCGTGCGCGTGGCGCCGGGCAGCCAGGCCGACCGGGCGGGCCTGGCTCAGGGTGACGTGATCCGCGAGATCAACCGGCAGCCGGTGAAGTCCACGCAGGAGTTCGAGAAGATCGCGTCGGGTCTCAAGAAGGATCAAGGGGTGCTGGTGCTGATCAATCGTCGCGGAGCATCCCTGTTCATCTCCGTCAAAGTGTGAGGGAGGAGGAAACCATACAACGAAAGGGGAGGAGTCATGAAAGGGAGAGTTGCAACTGGCATCACGGCGATCGGGCTCTTGCTGGGGCTGGCCTTGCAACCGGCCTGGGCCGATGAAGGGTCTGGACACAAGATGGGGTATGGCCGAGGCCACGGGGAATACGGTCGTGGAGCCCATGCCGCGATGGGTCACCATGGCGGCGCGGGCCATTACCTGCGGCACCTGTTGAAACATCAGACAGAGATCGGTCTGACCGAGGAGCAAGTGACCAGACTCAAGGCCCTGTCCCTTGACCTGGATCGCACCAGAATCAAGACCGAGGCGGAGATTCAGATCGCCGAACGAGAACTGGCCTCGCTCGTGCATGACGAGAAGGCCGAATTCACGGCCATCGAGGCCAAGGTGACCCAGAGCGAGAGTCTGGAAGCAGGGCTCCGCATCGCGGCCATCAAGGCCAAGCGCGAGGCCTGGGCGCTGCTGACGTCGGAGCAGCGGGACAGGGAAACGGCCGAGCACGAGAAGATGATGGACCGGCACCGGTCTGGAGCCGGGAAAAGCGAGGGCTGAACGACATCACCGTGAAGCGGCGCGGGCCGGTTGCAGCCGGCCCGCGTTCCCTCCGCCATCTCTTGATTCAACGCAGACCTTCCCGCTACAGTGGCGGCATGATCCGCACCTTCCAGGGCATCAAGCCGACGATCGCCAAGTCCGCCTACATCGAAGACACCGCCGTCGTCATCGGCGACGTGGTCATCGGCGAGGAGTCCAGCGTCTGGTTCAACGCGGTGGTTCGCGGCGACGTGCACTCCATCAGGATCGGCAACCGGACCAACGTGCAGGACCTCTGCATGCTGCACGTGACCCACGACACCCATCCCTTGATCATCGGCGATGACGTGACGGTCGGGCATCACGTGGTCCTGCACGGCTGCACGGTCAAGGACCGGGTCCTGATCGGGATGGGGGCCATCATCATGGACGGCGCGGTCATCGGAGAGAACTGCGTGGTGGGAGCCGGGGCCCTGGTCACCGAGGGGACCATCGTGCCGCCCAAGAGTCTGATCCTTGGCTCGCCGGCCAAGGTCAAGCGGCCGGTGATCGACGAAGAGCTTGCCTGGATCAAAGAGTCCGCGCAGAACTACATTGAGTATGCCCGCCAGTATGTGAGTGATCCGACCAAGGCCAAGACCGGATTCAAGATTTAACACCCCTTACACCTCACTCCTCACCCTTCACTGTCTTTACAGCCGATCCGGATGAAACAGATCGGGTCTTCCACGATCGCGGTCGGGTAATCATCTTCCTCCACCTCGCAGGGCACGCCCCGCTTCGCGCACCAGTCCGTAATCCAGGGAATCTCCTCGACCGAGGTCGTGACCAGGCCGGGGAGGATCAGTCGGCCGAGGCAGTGATCGGCCAGTTGCCGGACTGCTTTGCGCTCGCGCCCGAAGGCGGCCGGATCGAAAGTCGCGGGGTCGGCCCGTCCGTAGGAGAGGGCCGAGAGTTCGGGAAACCGCTCCGGATCGTTGAGCGTGCTGACGATCCAGAGATGGTCGAACCTGCGGTTGGCGTTCACAGCATCTCCCAAGAGGAATCGAAAGCCTCGTCCCTGGCACGCCTTGTTCAGCACGGCAACCTCCTCTTTCCGGAGGTTATAGGCCGTGACTTCGCGGTGGAGATCCATGACTTCCATCGTCAGGATCGGAAGCTCCGCCACCCCGGCCCCGACATAGAGACTCCGGCCCTCGGGTTTCAAGCGGTCCAGCAGCACCTGGGCGAACTTGATCCCCAGCTTCTGGCAGGGTCCGCGCTTGGCGTTCCAAAAGGCCTCTCCGCCCTCGTCGCAGTAGATCGGTCCCAGGCGCATATAGTCGAGCCGGTCGAAGATCCGTTGGATCGCTTCTCTGGTGCTGGCTTTCAGCCGCTTTTTCATATGCTCCGAGTTCAGCTATTCTCCATCTCGGCCAGGGCATCGGCTGCAGCAGAAGCAGCGTCGGCCACCTTGGCCATGAATAGGAAGTCCAACGTGTCGATGGTATCCGTGGGGCGGTGGTAGTGAGGGTTGCGGAAGTTCGCCGTGTCGGTCAGCATCACGGCTGGATAGCCGTAGTGCCAGAAAGCGGCATGGTCGCTCCGCCTCGTGTCGGGCAACAGCTCGCCGTTACCAGGCACGAGTAGCGGGACAATGTTCAGCTCCGGGACATGGAGCCGGGCTGCCTGCTCGATGTCCGTGACCAAGTCTGCTGACCGGGCATTCCCCACAATCCCCAGAAAATCTCCGACCGACGGCACGGCGATCGGCACCCCAGGCGGGACCGTCTGTGAGTCCTCCTCGGATCGGGCGTAGCCGACGCATTCCAGCACGATGGCGCCGACAATCTCCTGGTCTGTCGCCCGCAGATGCGCGGCATAGGCCAGGCTTCCCAACAGGTCTTCTTCTTCCAGGCAAAAGCCAATGAAGCGCACAGGCCTGGAAAGCGGAACCGCCGACAAACGCCGTGCGACTTCCAGCATGACCGCTAGACCGCTGGCATTGTCATCGGCGCCGGGGGAGCCCGGGACAGTGTCGTAATGCGCGGCAATGAGCAACGGCGGAAGCGACCGCTGAACGCCGGGGACCCGTTGCTCTGCCAGATGCAACGGGTGGACTGAATGCTGAACGGGGGAGACAGCGGCCGGCAGCGTGGCGATGACATTCCGGTAGCTCCCGCCGAACGCTTCGAAGGAATGAGCGGAGATGGTGAGGCCCAACCGACCGAATTCCTCAACCAGATAGGCTTCAGCCTGTCGGAGATGGTCAGGGGATGAGATGGGGTGGCGCTCACCGATCAAGGCCTCGACGTGGGCGCGGAGCCTGCCCTGAGTCAAGTCGAAGGGCCTGTCAAGCACGGACGAGATCCGCAGCCTTGGCGAAGAGGGCGCCGGCTGCCTTCATGTCCTCGATGGCCCGCTCACAGTCGCCGGGTGAGGCATCAATTCCCCGTATGGCATCCTCCAGCACCACGACCCGGAAGCCGAGCCGGCGCGCGTCGAGGACGGTGTTCTTCACGCAGTAGTCGGTGGCGAGCCCGGTCACGAAGAGAGTTTGGATGTCCATCTCCCGCAATCTTTCTTCCAACGTCGTCCCCTCGAAGCTGGAGTAGGCTTCCTTGGCGGGATTCGTCGCCTTGGACACCACGGAGGTGCCGGGCGGGATAATCAGGTCCGGATGGAACTGGGCGCCGCGCGACATCTGCACGCAATGGACCGGCCAGGGGCCTCCTTGCTCCCGGAAGGAACAGTGGTTGCGCGGGTGCCAGTCTCTGGCGGCAATGATCGGGAAGCGCCGGCTGTGGAAGAACCGAACACAGTCGTTGACGATCGGGATGATCGCGTCCCCGCCTGGAACGGCCAGCGTGCCGCCCGGGCAGAAGTCCACCTGGATGTCGCCCAGGAGCAGGGCGCTCTTCCCGTCCGGTTGAGGAACTTTTTGGAAAGCCCGTGAGCCCGTTTTCTTGGAGGGCTTCATGCTTCCAAACACGGAACACTGAAAAGTGAACAGTTCTCAGTTTACAGTTATCAGTTTCGGAATTGTCCGGAACTAAAAACTGATAACTGATGACTGACGACTCAAATTCATCGTTCATCACTCATCATTCAGCATTTCTTCAGGAGACGATCTCGGTCCCGATCCCCTTATCCGTGAAAACCTCCAGCAAGATGGCGTGGGGCATCCGGCCGTCGATGATGTGGGCCTTGCGGACTCCCCCCTCCAGGGCCGTGAGGCAGGCATGAACCTTGGGCAACATGCCCTCGCTGATCGTGCCTTTCTTGACCATGCGCTGCATGTCCTTGCGCGAGAGGGTGGACACGTGCCGCCCTTTGGCGTCACGGATGCCCTTGACGTCGGTCAGCACCAGCAACTTTTCCGCCTGGAGCGCCGCGGCGATCGAGCCGGCCACGAGGTCGGCGTTGATGTTGTAGGTGTGACCCTCACGATCCGTCCCGATGGGAGCGATCACGGGAATGAAATTCTCTTGTTGCAGCTTGAGGATGATCTGGGGATCGACCGTTTGGATCTCCCCGACCAGGCCGAAGTCCTCTTCCGGCAATCCGTCCGGGTCCGCCTGGAGACTCTCGGCCCAGGCCTTCGCGGTGAGCGGCTTGGCCTGGATCAGGCCGCCGTCCTTGCCTGTGAGCCCGACGGCTCTCGCCCCGTGCCGGTTCAGCAGGCCTACGATCTCCTTGTTGATCTTGCCTCCGAGCACCATCTCGACGACATCCATCGTCGGCCGGTCGGTCACGCGCACGCCCTGACGAAACTTGGCTTCCAAGCCGAGCCGGCTCAGCATCTGGTCGATCTGCGGCCCGCCGCCGTGCACGATCACGGGGTTGAGGCCGACGTATTTCAGCAGGACCACGTCCAGCGCAAACCGGTCTTTGAGCGCGTCCTCGGTCATCGCCTTGCCGCCGTACTTGATGACGACGGTCTTGCCGGTGAAGGTGCGGATGTACGGCAGGGCTTCGACCAGCACGTCGGCTTTCTTGATCAGCTTGTTCATGAACGAAACTCCTTTAGTTGTCAGTATTCAGTGGTCAGTTCTTAGAATGTCTTTTACACCGAAAACTGATTGCTGACAACTGACGACTCCTAAAGAATAAACCGGCTGAGGTCTTCGGCCTTGGCGATCTCGCGCAGACGGTCCTGCACATACTGGGCGTCAATGAGCACCTTGCGGTCGGTCACGTCCGGGGCCTCGAACAGGATCTGTTCCAGCAACCGCTCCATGATCGTGAAGAGGCGCCGGGCCCCGATGTTCTCGGTCCGATCGTTCACCAGCACGGCCGTGGCGGCCATCTCTTCCACCCCCTCGCGCGTGAACTCTACCGTGACGCCCTCAGTCTCCAGCAGGGCCCGGTACTGCGTGACCAGCGCGCCGCGCGGCTCGGTCAGGATCCGGATGAAGTCCTCCTTGGTTAAGGGCTCCAGTTCGACCCGGATGGGGAACCGTCCCTGGAGTTCGGGGATCAGGTCCGACGGCTTGGCCACGTGAAAGGCCCCGGCCGCGATGAACAGGATGTGGTCCGTACGCACCGGGCCGTATTTGGTATTGACCGTGGAGCCCTCGACGATGGGCAGGAGATCCCGCTGCACCCCCTCCCGCGACACGTCCGGCCCCGCGAACTTTTCGCGGCCAGCGATCTTGTCGATCTCGTCGAGGAACACAATGCCCGCCTGTTCCACTTTGGTGGTGGCCTCGCGGGTCACCTCATCCATGTCGATCAGCTTCTGCACCTCATCCTGCGTCAGATGCTTTAACGCGTCGGGCACCTTCATGGCCCGTTTTTTCTTCTTGCCGGGAAAGAGCCCGCCCAGCATGTCGCGCAGGCCGCTTTCTAATTCTTCCATCCCACCCACGTTTGAGATCACGCCGATGGGCAGGCCCCGCTCCTTGACCTCCAGTTCGACGGACCGTTGGTCCAGCTTCCCTTCCCGCAGTTGGAGGCGAAGTTTGGAGCGCGTCGCCTCATAGGATTCGTAGGCCTGACTGCTGACTGCGGCCGCCTCCTGCCCCTCACTCTCCTGTATGCCGAAGGCCGGCTTGGCGCCTGGCGGCGGCAGGAGGAGATCCAACAACCGTTCTTCCCCCAACTGCTCCGCCCGCTGCTGGACTTGCTCCTGGTGAGCGGCCTTCACCAGGCTGACGGCCTGCTCCGTCAGGTCCCGGATGATGGACTCCACGTCACGGCCGACGTATCCCACTTCCGTAAACTTGGAAGCCTCGACCTTGATGAAGGGGGCCTGGGCCAGCTTCGCCAGGCGCCGCGCGATCTCCGTCTTGCCGACGCCGGTGGGACCGATCATGATGATGTTTTTCGGGATCACTTCGTCCCGCAGCTCGGGGCTCAACTGCTGCCGCCGCCAGCGGTTGCGCAGCGCGATCGCCACCATCCGTTTGGCGTCCTTCTGCCCGATCACGTAGCGGTCCAATTCGGCCACGATCTGGCGGGGCGTCAGGCTGTCCAGGCTGCCCGGCTGCCTGTTCGTCTGGTGGGTCCGATCCGGCTGTGCCGTCACGGCTTGAGCTCCTCGATGACGATTTCCTGGTTCGTGTAGATATCGATGCCGCCCGCGATCCGCATGGACTCCTCGACGACCGTGCGCGCCTCCAGGGTGGAATGGTTCAGGAGAGCCCGCGCGGCCGCCAGGGCATATGGGCCGCCGGAGCCGATCGCCAGGATCCCGTCTTCCGGCTCCACCACGTCGCCGGTGCCGGAGATGACAAATGAATGGTCTCGATCCGCCACCGCGAGCAGGGCCTCCAGCCGCCGCAGCACCCGGTCGGTCCGCCAGTCTTTGGCCAATTCGACCGCGGCGCGGGTCAGATTCCCCCGGTGCTCCTCCAGCTTGGCCTCGAACTTCTCGAAGAGCGTGAAGGCGTCGGCTGTGGCGCCGGCGAAGCCGGCCAGGATCTGGTCATGGTGCAAGCGGCGGAGCTTTTTCGCGTTGCTCTTCATGACGGTCGTACCGACCGTCACCTGTCCATCCGAGCCCATAGCGACGCGCCCGTTGCGCCGGATGCAGAGGATGGTGGTGGAGCGGATTCTCATCAACGTTGCTCCTTCGAGCGTTCGCTCGTTTGATGACTGCTTCCACGCCCGGCGCGAGGATGGGCCTTATCGTAGACCTCCATCAGGTGATCCGTCGCCAGGTGCGTGTATTTCTGCGTGGTGCCAAGCGAGGCATGGCCGAGCATCTCCTGAATAGCGCGGAGGTCCGCCCCTTCATCCAACAGGTGGGTCGCAAAGGAGTGGCGCAGGGCGTGTGGGCTGACGCGCCCTCCGGCCAGCCGGCTGGAGTATTGTGCCACGAGTCGCTCGACGCTCCGGGCGGTGAGGCGGCCGCCTCGGTTGTTGAGGAACACGGGCTTCTCGCGTTCCTCGTGAAGCGTGAAGCGTGAGGCGTGAGGCGTGAGCGCGACGTGGTATTCCTTGATCGCTTCAACCGCGACGGCTCCGATCGGCACGATCCGTTCTTTGCGGCCTTTCCCTCGCAGGCGGACCAGCCCATCGCTCAGATTGAGGTCGTCCAGGTTCATGCCCACCAGTTCGCTTACGCGGGCCCCGGTCGAGTAGAGGGTTTCGAGAATGGCCCGGTCACGCAGAGCCGGCAGCCCCTCTCCTTCCGGAAATTCCATCAGTGCGTTCGCATCGTCTTTACTCAGGACTCGCGGCAGGTACTGCGGCTGTTTGGGCGTGCGGACCTCGGCGGCCGGGCTTAGCTTGACGTGGCCTTCCCGTGCGAGGAACCGGTAGAGGCTGCGCAGGGCGGCCAGCTTGCGGGCCAGGGAGGATTTCTTCTCCTTTTTCCGGTCCAGCCAGGCCAGGTAGCCTCGGATGGTCATGGGGTCCACGTCGTCGGGTGAGAGCGGGGCGGCGCCGGCCGGCCTGGTTTCATTTACAAAGGAGAGGAACTGGCGAAGGTCTGATCGGTAGCCGCGAATCGTCTCGCGGGAGGCGCCTCGCTCCACGTCCAGAAACGTCATGAAAGCCCGGATCGCTGCTTCCATGCCTCAAGGTCCTCCAACGCACGCTGGCCGATCCGTTTCCGCTTCTGGTCCTTATCTTTGATGGTCACAGGCAGAGGCGGGAACAGGCCGAAGTTGGTGTTGATCGGCTGGAAGTGGCGGGGGTCGGTGGTCGTGATGTAATTGATCAGGCTCCCGTGCGCCGTCGTGGGCGGAGGGGTGAGCAGGGGCAGCCCTGCAAGCCCCCGAGCGGCGTTGGTGCCGGCCAAGCCTCCCATGGCGGCGGATTCGGTATAGCCCTCCACGCCCACCAGTTGTCCCGCAAAAAACGCGGTGCCCCGCACCTTTAATTGCAACGTGTCCCGGAGCAGTTGCGGCGAGTTCACGAAGGTATTCCGGTGGAGGCTCCCATACCGGAGAAACTCCGCCTGCTCCAACCCCGGAATCATGCGGAAGACCCGACGCTGCTCCGGATAGGTCAGCTTGGTCTGGAACCCGACCATGTTGTAGCAGGAGCCATGCTTGTTCTCGGCCCGAAGCTGCACGACCGCATGGGGCCGCGCGCCGGTCTTGGGGTCTTCCAACCCCACCGGCTTCAAGGGTCCGAACAGCATCGTCTGCCGGCCCCGCTCCGCCATGACTTCAATGGGAATACAGCCCTCGAAATAGGGGGTCTTCTCGAATTCCTTCGGCTGGACCTTCTCCGCCTTGAGCATCGCGTCGTAGAAGGTGCTGTAGGCCGCCTCGTCCATGGGGCAGTTCAAATAGTCCGCCCCGCCCTTGTCGTAGCGCGAGGCGCGGAATACCTTCGCCATGTCGATCGAGTCCGTGTCGATGATCGGAGAGATGGCGTCGAAAAAGTATAGGTGCTTGGAATGGGTCAAGTTCTGGATGGCCTTGGCCAGCGCATCGGAAGTGAGGGGCCCCGTCGCCACGATGCAGACGCAGTCGGTCGGGATCTCCGTGATCTCTTCGCGGATGATCCGGATGTTCGGGTGGCCCTCCAGGGCTCGGGTGACTCCTTGCGCGAACTGGTCTCGATCCACCGCCAGGGCCGAGCCGGCCGGCACCCGAACGTCGTCCGCCACCCGGATGATCAGGGAGTTGAGGCGCCGCATTTCTTCTTTCAAGATGCCGGGCGCGTTCAGAATGTCGCCGGAGCCCAGGGAGTTGGAACAGACCAGTTCGGCCAGAAATCCGGTCTTGTGGGCTGGGGTCGCCTCCTTCGGACGCATTTCGTAGAGCGTGACCTTGGCGCCGTGGTTGGCTGCCTGCCAGGCCGCTTCCGACCCGGCCAGCCCGCCCCCGATGATCACCACGTCGTCGCGCATGCTCGTCGCTCCATCCGCGACTCATTCTAGGAGTGCCGTTTGAGGGAAGTCAACTGCGCGCCATGGGCGCGTGGCGAGCGGCAAGCGGCAAGGGGCGAGAGGCGTTGCTCAAGCGGTGAGATAGATATAGCGGTCGCGTTGACGGAGCCGAAGGGCTAATGTTAGACTCGCGCCATGTGGGCGATTAGCTCAGTGGTAGAGCGCTTCCTTCACACGGAAGAGGCCACAGGTTCGATACCTGTATCGCCCACCATACCAACCTTCGGTTGAACGGCGGGCTCTTTATCGTTGTATCGAGCTTACGCCCGCCGAGAAAACCCACCAGTGATTTTGTCCGTTTCTAACCATACCAAGCTTGCTAGAGAGTAGTCAGTTTTCAGTCATCAGTTTGCAGTCATGAAACTGAGAACCGACAACTGAAGACTGACGACTTCTCCTTTACTGTGAGCGGAGAGGCTTTTTCCCTCCACCCGCCTTCTGTTTCCGGCCCTCCATCAGTTGTTGCAACAAAAGACCTGTTCATTGGACAAGCGGGGCCATTTCCGCTAAACTAAATACATGATACCTGTCGTAGTCACAGTGAGTAATGGAGAGGTGTGATGATGCGCGATCTCAAAATCCTTGCAGGCATGGCGGTCCTGGTTTTGCTGCTGAGCACCGGCTGCGCGGGCAGTCAAGAAATACAGGCCGGCCCGCAGGCCACCATGTACTCCTCCATGGATGCCACAGCTTTGGTCTATTCCGATCCAGCCGCCTCCGCGTTCTTGAATGACCATCCTCTGCGCTGGGCGGCCTTTGTCACATACCCTGCAGCAGTGGTAGGCGACTACGCCGTCAACCGGCCATTCTATAGCCTGGCGTCCAAGGTGCCGGGCCTGTTCGGGTATACGAGCGAAGACGCTATGCTTAATGCGCAACGCTTGAATTTCAGACGCTAGGCGCGTTGATCATCGTCACCACGTCGTCGATGGTTCTGCGATGGTTCTGAGAGAGGGCTCGCCCCAGTCCCAGGGCGAGCCCTTCTTATTTCCGAAATGATTGTGGAGCGAGTCTCTTCGCTTTGCCTGCCGATGAGCGCTTCCGTGAGAGCCGTGAACCAGTGGCATCGGCGAGGGCTTGCCCTGCCCTGCTTCGCCGTCGCGCTTCTGCTCTTCGCCTGCGGAGAGCTCCCTACGCACTCTCCCAATGCGCCCCCCTCGGAAAGCGATCTGACGCTGCTCAAGTCGGCCAAGCTCTGTGATAAGAAGGACGTTTTTCTCAAGGCGCGGCAGGGACTCCCCGTGCAGCGGGCCGTCTGGGGCAGCGGAGAGGAGCTACGCATCCCCCCCAACAAGAGCGAGTCCGGGTCGGAGGAGTCGTTGTTTTTCGACGAGGACGGGCGCCTGGTCGGCGCCCTCTTTCTCTTTCCCGGAGGTCGAGACCTGCGGCCTTACCCGGTGCTTCGCAACACCCTGTCGCAATTGAAACCGACCGTCGAGTTCTACGCCAGTCTCGCGCAGCTCCCCGGCAGGGCCAGTATGGACAGCAGCGCGCTCTATCAGACGGGCGATGAAAAAACGACGACCCAGTACATCATCCTGGGAGAAGTCCACTCCTCCACGCTGCTCCTGGCCTCCGTGTCCATCGACCCCTACGCATCCCTGCTGTCTCCCTACCGGAAGGAATTCCTGGCCCGCCTCGCGCGCGGCGAGAAGGGCAAGGGCGGGAGCAGTCAGGAGGCCAGGGGGGCGGTCGACAAGGAACCGTTTCTCTCCTTGCAGCAGTTTGCCAGGGGGGAGACGGCCCAACTCGCCCTGGCCTATTGCAGCGCGCGCAACCATGAGATCGCCGCGGCCGCCTATAGCAAGGCCATTGCCTCCGGGTTCTCGAACAAGGTGCAGTTGGCCGAGGCCCACCACAAACTGGGCCTGGCGCTGAAAGCGATGGGCCAACTGGAACGGGCGCGAGATCAGATTCAAGAGTCGCTGGCGATCAACGCCGGCCGGCCGGATGTGCTGAATAATCTGGGCGATGTCTATCGGGAGCTGGGGGACAAGAAAAAGGCGCTGGCGACGTTCGAGCGGGCGGTGACCCTCATGCCGAACTATCCGATCGCGCGGTTCAACCTGGCGGAAGCCTACGCCCAGGACAACCCCAAGCTGGCCGTTTCCGAGTACGAGACCTATTTGGCATTGGTGGAAGGGGTGCCGGAGGAAAAAGAACGGATCACCCGCGCCAAGAAGCGCGTCGCCGAACTGACCGGCCGCTGAGGACCAGCCCAGGAACGCGGGCTACTGCCGGACTTTTTCTTCCTGCTCCTGGAGGGTCTTGCACTCGATGCAGAGGGTCGTCACGGGGCGCGCCTTCAGTCGTTTGTAGGGGATCTCCTGTCCGCAGCGCGCGCAGATGCCGTAGGTCCGCGTGTCCATGCGGTCCAAGGCATCGTCGATCTTCTTCAGCAGCTTCTGCTCCCGCTCCTTCAACCGCAGCGAAAAATTCTGATCAATTTCCGCCGTCGCTTGATCGCTCAAGTCCGGGAAGGCCGCCAGCTCGGGGCGGTTGGTCAGAACGATCCCTGCTTCCTCCAGCAAATCCGCCCGCTGCCGCTGGAGGTCCCGGCGGATGTCGGCGTACTTGCCGGCCGGTTTTCTGGCCGGCTTTTTGGCCTTCTTGGCTTTTGCGGGGGCGCGCTTGGGGGCATGCGCCGATTTTGGTTTGACGACTTTGGCAACGCTCTTGGCCATCGCTCTTCCTTTGGCGGATCGGTGTGACTTCGAGACACTCACCCAAAAACTATAGCAGACCCGGCCTGTTTCCTCAATCCAAACTCCTCTGCCCGGCGTGAATCGATCCGGTCACAGGTCTCGCCGCCCCTCAATGGATTTGATCAGCGTGACTTCGTCCGCATATTCGATGTCCATGCCGACCGGAATGCCGTAGGCAATCCGGGATACCCGCGCTCCGAAGGGCTTGATCAGCTTGGTGAGATAGATCGCCGTCGCTTCTCCCTCGATCGTGGGGTTCGTGGCAAGGATCACTTCCTGGACCCCGCCATCCTTCAGCCGGTCCACCAGCTCCTGGGCCCTGATGTCCGACGGCCCGATGCCGTCGAGGGGCGAGAGGGAGCCGAGCAGGACGTGATAGAGGCCGCGAAAGCCGCCGGTGCGTTCGATCGCATAGAGGGTGCTCGGCTCTTCAACCACCAGGATCTTGGTGTGGTCGCGCTTGGGGTCCCGGCAAAACTCACAGAGCTCGCCTTCGGCGATGTTGCGGCATCGGCGGCAAAAGACCAACCCTTCCTTCACGGCGCGGATCGCCTCGGCCAAGCGCAAGGCTTCGTCGCGTTCGGTTTTTAACAGGTGAAAGGCCAGGCGTTGGGCGGTCTTTTGGCCGATGCCGGGGAGCCGAACCAGTTCACGAATCAGTTGCGCGAGCAGGCCTTGATTATCAACGCTCATGAATTTGTGGTTCTCAGTTTTCAGTGCTCAGTTCTCAGTTTACTGAAACCTGACCACTGATGACTGACAACTTTCAACCAACCATATTTAGAAGAGTCCTGGAATTTTGAGCCCGCCCGTGACGGCCTTCATCTCCTCGGCCATCATGTCCCGCGCCTTGCGCAAGGCGTCGTTGCCGGCGGCGACGACGAGGTCTTGCAGCATGTCGATATCGCCCGACTTGGCGACTTCAGGATCGATCTTGACGGCGACGATCTCCATCGCCCCGTTGGCGGTCACTGTCACCATGCCGCCTCCGGCAGTCCCCTCGACCTTCTTGGAGGCGGCCTGCTCCTGGATCTTGGCCATCTGCTCCTGCATGGCTTGGGCTTGTTTCATGATGTTGCCGAGATTGCCGAACGGGTTCTTGGTCATTCCTGTGTCTCCTTCTGCGGCGCGACCCGGCGTACCTCGACCAGCTCGCCTCCGAAGACCTCCAACGCCTGCTTGACCAGGGGATGGGCGCGAGTCCGCTCCATGAGCGCTTGCTTCTGGTCCCGCTCCTTCGTCGCGCGGGCCTGCGCGATGCTGGGCCCGGCCGCCTGTTCATCCGCGAGCTCGATGATGCGGAGTCGGACCGGCCGGCCCGCCACTTCCGTGCAGATGCGTTCGACCAACTGGCGGGCGTCGTCTCTCAACACCCGATTCAGCGCGAGCGAGGCGGTCTTGGGATAGCCCAGCGTGACCTGGCTGCCGTCGATGCCGGCCAGCGCGCCTTGCGCGAGAAACGGCGCGAGGCTGGGATCCAGGCTTTCCACCCGCTCCAGCAATGCGTCCCACTGGAGTTGCACAGGAGGCTGGGGAGCCACAGCGGGCGGAACGTCGGCCGGACGCGAGCGGTTCGACGTCATCACGGGCGCCGGCGTCGATTGGGGGCGCGCGCCGGCGGGCGGTCCTGTTGCGGCTGTCCGGGTCCCCTGCGGCTTTGCCAACGGCGCGGCCGGTTTCGCGAGAGGGGCTTGTGGGGGAAGGCTCGGAGCAACCGGTCGGGCCTGGCCGGAGGTCCTGGCTGCACCAGTTTCTGCTCCACGACCGGATGCTGCTGAAGGCGGCTGAGTCCTCGGTTGGCCTGTACGGGGCTGCGCGATCGGCGGGGCGTTGGGCCCGGCCGGCATCCGGGTGGGCGCCGACGCCACCCCAGGACCGGGGCCAGGGATTGCTGAGGCCGAAGGGGCCGGAGCGGGGGCGAGCAAGAGCCGCGTGGCCTTGACCACGGCAACCTCCAGGACGAAGCGGGGATGGGCGCTCAGCCGCAGGGCATCTTCCGCCTGGGAAAAGATGCGGAACAGGTCCTGGAGCTGGTCGGCGGAAAAGGCCTTCGCGTCGGCGAGGGTCTGGCGAATGTCTTCCGTCGAAAGGTCCATGATCCTCTGCAGGTCCTGGATATTTTCCTGAGCCTGGGGCCCTGGCTTAACCGTGACCACGGAAGCCACCAACAGGTTGCGAACATGCTCAACGACGTCTGCGCAGTAAGCACGCAGGTCATACCCCTGGTCCAGCAGGTGGGCGACCACCCGCAAGGCCGCCGGGCTGTCCTGAGTCATGACGGCGGCGATCAGAGCGCGGACGTGCTCCTGCGGAACCGTGCCAAGCAACACCTCCAAGTCGCCCTGCTTGACGGTCTTGCCGCCGAAGGCTACCGCCTGGTCCAGCAGGCTGAGGGCATCCCTCATACTGCCCTCGCTGGCCCGCGCGATGGAGGCAAGGCCGCGGTTCTCGACCGTGAGACCCTCTTGATCCGCGACGTGGCTCAGGCGCTGGATGATCTCGGCCTTGGTGATCCGGCGGAAGTTATAGTGCTGGCAGCGGGAGAGGATGGTGGCCGGGATCTTGTGAATCTCGGTCGTCGCGAAGACAAAGACGACATGAGACGGCGGCTCCTCCAACGTCTTGAGCAAGGCGTTGAAGGCGGAGTTCGACAGCATGTGGACTTCGTCGATGATGTAGACCCGATAGCTGCCCCGGAAGGGCGTAAACTTCACGTTCTCGCGGATCTCCCGCACGTCATCCACGCCGGTGTTGGAGGCGCCGTCGATTTCGACGACGTCCACCGAGGTCCCTTGCGCGATCTCCTGGCAATTGGCGCAGGTATCGCAGGGGGTGCCGGTGGGTCCCTTCTCGCAGTTCAGGGCCTTGGCCAGAATGCGCGCCACGGTGGTCTTGCCGACCCCGCGGGTGCCGGAGAAGAGGAAGGCGTGCGCAATCCGCTTGGTCGTGATCGCGTTGACCAGCATCTGCACGATGTGCGGCTGTCCGATCACGTCCTCAAACGTGCCGGGCCGGTACTTTCTGGCGGAGACCTGATAGTCCATTATCCTTGGCGCGATAGACGTCCGACTTTAGATATACGGGCAGTGCCGCGCCAGACCTACCTTACGGCAATGGCCATGAACGCCGGAAGCGGTGTCGCGTAACGCGACATTATTACGAAGTCATTCCGGCCGTTCCACATGCCTTTCAATTGCTCGTCGCGAAGCGACACCGTTTCATGGGCCAAGAACATCGCTGCCTGTCGGTACAACTGGCGCGCCTCTGTCCAAGCAATGAGAGATGATGTTATCGCGCCAAGAAAGTGGGGCCAGGTGATCCTGCGGCACCCAGACTGGCCTGCTTACCGTTGCTTCCTTCCGGACCTGGCGGGGTTCACAGGATTCTGTCGCACAGGGCCCAGCCCCTTTTTCTTGGCGCGTCAGGCACCAGATTTCAAATATTCAGGCAGTGGCGCGCCAGACTTACCAGCAGGCCACGGCATCAGTTGCCGTAATTTGGTGTCGCGCAGCGCGACATTCTTAGGAGCCCTCTTCCATAATACTTGTCGCGAAGCGACACCTTTTCACGGGCCAGGAAAATCATTGCCGCTCGGTACTCTGGCGCGCCACTGCCTGCTGGCTAATAGACCGGAAGCTTCTCGCGCGCCAAGTTTGGCGGAGAGGGTGGGCATTCGAAGTCGCGCTCGCAGTTTCAGCTCGCGCTCCTACTGAGGGGGCCAGCCCCCTCGTATCTCCCCACGCGGTGGGCATACCCCCCGCGATCCCCCCGTTCAAATCCCACCCTCTCGTGCGGCCAGTATTCGCCTGGCTGCTCCACGCTGAATCATGGTGGTCATTGGTGTCATGGCGGAGAGGGTGGGATTCGAACCCACGGTCCCGTTGCCAGGACACGTGCTCTCCAGGCACGCCGATTCGTCCACTCTCGCACCTCTCCGCGCCATGTTTCACACGCGCCGTCAGGGAGGCAGGCATCTTAGCACGCGGTCCTTGCAGCGGCAAGACGAGAGAGCCACGTATTGGAAGTATTCGAACGGCTTGACGTAGTGTGAGACTGTTGCAAAACGGACGTTATCAGTCTTCCTGGGACCTGAAGTCATCAACACGTCGTGTGGGGGCGGCCCGATACCGGTCCTCGAGTCCTGGTTTCGGCTCCCGCTTCGGCCTTCCGAGCGGGAG
>Ga0194131_10001034_pt1 | contig 48236 bp, 31 predicted proteins | sample TA2KigO120mmetaG_FD_148631 | JGI IMG/M metagenome (GOLD analysis project Ga0194131, IMG submission 148631) | Freshwater microbial communities from Lake Tanganyika, Tanzania - TA2015053 Kigoma Offshore 120m | ecosystem: Environmental > Aquatic > Freshwater > Lake | place: Tanzania: Lake...
AGCAGGGATAGCGGTCGCACCAGTCCATCACCCACAGCGCGCCGTCGGGACCGGTCTGCACGCTCACCGGCCGGAACCACGGGTCGCCGCTCACGAGGAAGTTGCCGGGGCCGACGTGCCGCCATTCCTCGCCCTGCTTGATGGTCGCGCCGGTCTTCGCGCGCAACGCCTCGCCCGCGGGCCCGAGCAGCGTGCTTTCCTTCTCCGCGCGATAGGTCGAGCCGAGCGGCGTGAGGCGGTCGCAGTTGAGGGCGTTCTGGTGGATGTTGCCGAGCATCACGAGCCCGCGCCACTCGGGCGGAAACTGGTCGCCCTGATAGATGCAGATGCCCGCGTGCGCCGCGCGGTAATGCCGCCAGTCCACGACCGCGGGCAGGCCCTTGGTGGGCAGGTCGCCGACGTAGCCGAAGGGATTGGCCCACGTGCCGCCCTGCCGGTTGTATTGGCCGCCAGGCGCCATGTGGAAGAGGTGCTGGATGACGCACGCGCTCACGAACGCGTCGCCGCGTTCGTTCCAGTCCACGCCCCACGGATTGCTCGTGCCGTCGGCGAAGACTTCGAACTTCTTCGTGCGCGGATGAAAGCGCGCGAGCGCGGCGTCCATCTGCACGCCGAAGCCGTCGGGGTCGTGCGCGTCGCGGACCTTCGAGCGAGTGAAGACGCCGTGCGTCATGTAGAGCCAGCCGTCCGGGCCCCACGCGAAGCCGTTGAGCAGCTCGTGCCGGTCCTCGAGGCCGAAGCCCGTGAGCAGCACGGTTTGTTTGTTCGCCTTCTGCAACGCGCCCGCGCCGGAGCCTGCGGGCGCGTTCGTGTCTTGAAGAAAATAGAGGTTCGGCGCTGCGCCGAGATACACGCCGCCGTTGCCGAGCGCGAGCCCGGTGGCGAGGTTGAAGCCGTCCGCGAACACGGTGACCTTGTCCGCCACGCCGTCGGCGTCGGTGTCTTCGAGAATCTTGATGCGGTCGCGGGGCTTCTCGCCGGGCTTGGCGCCGCGTGGGTATTCGTAAAGTTCGAGCACCCACAGACGGCCGCGCTCGTCCCACGTCATCGCGACGGGGTTGACGACCATCGGCTCGCTGGCAAACACGCGCACCTCGAAGCCGGGCGGCACCTGGATGAGCTTGCGCGTCTCGTCCGGATGCAGCGGCGGCGTGGTGGCCCCGCGGCGGACGGGGTCATTGGGAAGCGTGTTGCCGGGCGGGTGGTTGGTGTAGATGGGGAAGTCGAAGCCGGACTTCGCGGGCGAGTAGGGCGCGGGAGTCTGCGCGGACGATTGCGAAGCAGAGAATGCAATGGCGAGCGCGGGCAGAAGGGAAATCGCGGGGCCCATACGAGCCGACAATAGGCTCGCGGCCCGGAGGGTCAATCCGAAGTCCGTCCGCACTTGGCGATTGGCAACGGGAATTCCGCGGCGGTAGAGTGCGACGCGTTGAAGGCCCGACTCAAACAACACTGGCCTGCGGCGGCGCTGCTCACGCTGTTCGCGCTCCTGCGGTGGCCGGACCTGCTCAAGCTGCCGAACTTCAGCATGGCTTACGCGCTGGTATTCTGCGCGGCGGCGTTCCCGCGCCGGCTGCCGTGGTGGCTCGTGCTCGGCGTGATGGTCGGCACGGACCTCGCGCTGAATCGCTTCCACTATCGCACCGAGTCGCTGTTCAGTGATTATCAGGCGGTCAACTACCTCGCGTATGCGGGCATCTTTCTGCTCGGCCGCTGCTTTGACCCGCGGGCGCACCCCGGCAAACTCATCGGCGGCGGCGTGCTCGGCGCGCTGATTTTTTATCTCGTCACGAACACCGCGGCGTGGCTGCAGAATCCGGAATACGCGAAGACGCTCGGCGACTGGATTCGCGCGCTCACGACGGGCACGACAGGCTGGCCGGAGACGTGGACGTTCCTGCGCAACACGCTGCTTGGCGGCGGGCTGTTCACCGCGTTGATCGCCTCGACGCTGCAAGCCACCGAAGCCGAGGCGCCCGAACCCGAGGAAGCCGAGGAATCCGCGCCCGAAGGCGAGCCGGCGAAGGAGGAACAGAAGGCGTGAGGGTTGCCTGATGTTGATCGGCGTCATCTCGGACACGCACGGCTACCTCGATCCCGCGGTGGCGGGGCTCTTCGAGGGCGTCGAGCACATCCTCCACGGCGGCGACATCGGCTCCCCCGCAGTCATCGCAGAGCTGGAGCCCATCGCACCGGTCACGGCCGTCCTCGGCAACACCGACACCGATGGCGGCTGGCGGGAGACGGAAATCCTCGCGCTCGCCGGGCGGAAATTCTTCGTGCATCACATCGTGGACCTCGCGGACGCGGGCGCCGCGGTCCATGGCCGCATCGCGAAGCTCCGGCCCGATGTCGTCGTCTTCGGCCACACGCACACGCCGCTGAACGAAGCGCGCGACGGCCGCCTCTATCTGAATCCCGGCTACGCAGGCAGGCCGCGTTTCAACATGCCGCGCTCGGTCGCGTTGCTGCGCGTGTCCGCCGACGGTGTGCGGGCCGAGTTCAAGGAACTGCCCAACCGCGGGCCTGCCCGGGATTGACCGGAATCGATCCATCCCATCGGATCGCATACGCCCCACAGTCCGCGCGTCGAAGGCTCCGATGATGTCCCGGCTCACGATCCACGGCGCGCTCGCGCTCGCGTGCTGCGTGTTCACCGCGCGCGGGGGCGAAGTGTCGTTCCGCCATGACGTGATGGCCGTGCTCTCGAAGGCCGGCTGCAACGCCGGCACCTGCCACGGCAACGCGAACGTCAAGGGCGGCTTCAAGCTCTCGCTCCGCGGGCAGGACCCCGACCTCGACTTTGCCGCGCTCACCCGCGACCAGTTCGCGCGCCGCCTCAATCCCTCCGCGCCCGACGTGAGCCTCATGCTGCTCAAGGCCACGCAGGGCATCGCGCACGAAGGCGTCCGTCGCTGAACGAACTTGTCGCGCGCAAGGACAACCGCATCGGCCGGCTGCTCGCTGCAGGCCGGTCCGGCCGCGAGATTCTCGTCGAGCTGTGCTGGTCGGCACCATCGCGCGCCCCGGAGGCTGCGGAGCTCGACGGGACGCTCGCTCGCGTCGCCCGCGCAAAGGACCGCCGCGGCGCGCTGGAAGATGTGTTGTGGGGTCTGCTGAACGCGAAGGAATTCGTGCTGCGGAGGCAGGCGCACGTCCCCGAACTCCCGGTCCATCCTGATTCAGCGCCGGCGTGAGCGGTCGGCGCTTTACGATTCCAGCGGGCCACTTCACGATGGCGTCGATTCATGGGACTGATCGACTTCCTGCTGAACCTGGCCTGCCTCTGCCTCTGGATCGGATTCCGGGCGTCGTGGTTTCCCGCCGGTCCCGAGGCGGCGTCGGTTTCGCTGCGCTCGACGCTGCGCCGGGCGGACGCGCCCGACCGGCGGCGGTGGTCGTGGCTGATCGCGCTGGCGGCGGTGCTTTTCTCTCGCGCGTATCTTTACTCGCAGCTCGGCGGCGCGGTGAACTGGACACCGCAACTCCAGCTCGGCGTGATCGTGGTGAACCTGCGCGTGGACTCGTTGTCCGCGGCGCTCGGCTGCTCGTGGCTCGGGTTCGCCGCGTTCTGGCTCGTGTTCCATTTCTGGCTCGTGCTGTTCTCGCTCGTGAACGGCCCGGCGCCACCGCACGACCCTGTGCAGCGGCTCGTGCGGCTGCATCTCGGCTGGGTGGACCGCCTGCCGTCCGTGGCGAAGTTCGCGGCGGCGCTGGCGGCGGTGGCGGTGGCATGGTGGCTCGCGCACGGCGCGCTCGCGGGGGCGGGCGCCATCCCGGCGGCGGCGGGTTCGCGCGTGTGGCTGCAGGGGCTGGTGCTGGGCGGCGGCGCGGTGCTCTCGTGGAAGATTCCCATCGTGGCGGTGCTGTCCGCCTCGGTGGTGAGTTCCTACATTTACTTTGGCGAGGCGGCGGTGTGGAAATGGGTCGAGTCGAGCGCGAAGCATCTGCTCGGTCCGCTGCATCGCGCGCCGCTGCGGGCGGGCCGGGTGGATTTCGCGCCGGTGGCGGGGATGGCGCTGGTGTGGCTGGCGGCACACTACGCGGAGCGCTGGTTGACGGATCTATTCCAGAAGCTCGTGGCGTGAGCGAAGGAGGGGGCGGAGTTGAACCGGACCCGCCGGAAGGACTCAGGTCGCCGGGGTGCGGACGCGGGCGGAGAGGAGGTCGTTGATCGTGACGAGGAGCTTCTCGGTGGTGAAGGGTTTCTGCATGAACACAATCTGGCCGGGGCGGCCGAGTCCGGCGACCTTCTCGTTCTCGATGAGGCCGCTGATGGCCACAAGCTTGGTCGCGGGGTCCACCTTGAGCAGGGCGCGGATGAGCGCGGCGCCGTCCATGATGGGCATCATCATGTCGGTGATGATGACGCTGATCTCGGCGCGGTGGCGCATGAAGGCGGAGAGGCCCTCGGTGCCGTCGTGGGCGGTGAGGATGCGGTAGCCGTGTTTCTCGAGCGTGGCCTGGATGATCTCGCGCATGGCGACCTCGTCGGCCACGACGAGCACGCATTCGCCGTGGCCCCACGGACGTTTGGCCTTGTGCGGCAGGGCGGGTTCGCCGGGCGCCGGAGCGCCCGCGACGGGCGGCGGCGGTTCGTTGAGCACGGCCCAGAAACGGCCGAGGTCCTTCACGGTGCGGACGTATTCTGTGAAGTCCACGGGCTTGACGATGTAGGCGTTGGCGCCGAGCTCGTAACTCCGGGCGAGGTCACGTTCCTCGCGCGAGGAGGTGAGCATGACGACCGGCACGCGGCACAATTCCGGGTCGCTCTTGAGATGCCCGAGCACCTCGAGTCCATCCATGCGCGGCATCTTCAAATCGAGCAGCACCACGGCGGGCAGCGCACTGCCGTCTCCTTCGAAGCGCCCGCGGCCGTGCAAATAATCCAGCGCGTCCACGCCGTCGTGCGTCACCGCGACCTGCGAGTTGAGGCGCTGCTCCTCGAGCGCGGCGAGGGCGAGTTCCACGTCGTAGGGATTGTCCTCGACCAAGAGGATGCGCTTCAACCCGGCCCGTGTGTGCGGACTGGGTGCGGTGGTGTGCCGGCGTTCCCTCAACGGAATCATGCTGCGCGATCAAGCCGCGGACTTCACGAACAATTCTTCCGCGACGGGCTGCTGCCTGGGCAACGTGAAGGTGATGGTCGCGCCGTGGTCCACCGCGCCCTCGGCCCACGTGCGGCCGCCGTGGCGGGCGATGATGCGGCGCACGTTGGCCAGCCCGATGCCCGTGCCCTCGAACTGGTCGGCCCGGTGCAGCCGCTGAAACACGCCGAACAACTTGTCCGCGTAGCGCATGTCGAATCCCACCCCGTTGTCGCGCACGAACAGCACGTGCTCGGTCGCCGTGTCCGGCATCGCGCCGACTTCGATCACGGCCCGCGCCCGGGTGCGCGTGTATTTCACGGCGTTGCCGACGAGGTTGATGAGCACCAGCCGCAGCAACGCCGGGTCGGCCTGCACGTCGGGCAGCACGCCGACGCGCCATTCGATGTCGCGCGTGCGCGTCTCCAGCTCGAACTCCCGCCGCGCCGCCTCGACGAGCTCGGCCACGCGCACACGCGTGGCGCGCATCTCCGCGCGGCCCATCCGGCTGAAGGCCAGCAGGTCGTCGATGAGCTTGCCCATCTGCTGCGTGCTCTCGGCGATGACAGTCAGGTAACGGCGGCTCCGGTCGTCCAGCGCCGGGCCGGCCCCGCGTTGCAGCAGGTCGATGAAGCCGTCGATGTGCCGCAGCGGCGCGCGCAGGTCGTGCGAGACAGAATACGAGAAGGCCTCGAGCTCCTTGTTCGCGGACTCGAGCTCGCCGGTGCGCGTGGTGACGCGGGCCTCAAGGTCCTCGTTGAGCTGCTTGAGGTCGGCCTCGGCGCGCTTGCGCTCGATGGCGATGGCCGCGAGCCGGATCGCCATGTCCATCAGGTGGAAGTCCGCCGGGTCGGGCGAGCGCGGCTCGCGGTAGTAGCACGCGAAGGTGCCGAGCACCTTGCCCGCGCCGGAGAAGATGGGCGACGACCAGCACGCGCGCAGGCCGGCCTTGAGCGCGAGGTCCTTGAAGTCCACCCACAGCGGGTCGGTGGCGATGTCGCTGACGACGACGAGCTTTTCACAATGGGCCGCGGTGCCGCACGAGCCGACGTGCTCGCCGATGGCCAGCCCGTCGAGGGCGTCCGAGTAGTCCTTCGGCAGGCTCGGCGCCGCGCCGTGATGGAGGCGGCGCGGGTCGCCCTCAAGCAACAGCACCGAGCAGAGCATCCCGTTGGAGTGTTCCTCGATGACGCGGCAGAGGCCGTCGAGGATGTAGTTGAGCGAGTAGCCGGTGGCGATCATCTCGAGCACGCGCTTCTGGCCGCTGAGCAGCGCCTCGGCGTGCTTGCGCTCGGTGATTTCCTCGACGAGCGACTGGTTCACCCGCTGGAGCTGCGCCGTGCGGTCGCGGACGCGCTGGTCGAGTTCGTCGTGCGCGCGTTGCAACGCGTCCTCGGCGAGCTTGCGGGTGGTGATGTCCGTGGAGACGCCGCCCACGGCGTAAATGCGGCCCGCGGCGTCGTGCAGCGGGAACCTGATGGAGATATAAGTGTGGGGTCCATCCTCGTGCGGCGCGGTTTCCTCGAACTCCATGACGGACTCGGTCTCGATCACCTTGAGGTCGTTCGTGCGGAAGGCGTCCGCCACGTCCTTCGGGAACCACGCGGTGTCGGTGGTGCCGACGATCTTGCGGCGGGTGACGTTGAAGAGGCGCTCAAACCGCTGGTTGATGAGCAGGTAGCGGCCCTCGGTGTCCTTGAGGTAGATGACGGCCGACGAGTTGTCGAGCACGGCCTGCAGGCGCTCCTGGCTTTCGCGCAGCGCCTCCTGCGCGAGCTTGTGGTCGTGGATGTCGATGAGCGAGCCGGCCATGCGGACGGGTTTGCCGTCGGCGTTGCGGGTGGCCTCGGCGCGGGCGCGATACCAGCGGAACTCGCCCGACCGCGTGCGCAGCCGGTGCTCGACATCGTAGGCAGTCGAGCGGTCGAAGTGCCCGCGCAACGCGAGCAGCACCCGCTCGCGGTCGTCGGGATGCAGCCGTGTCTCGAGCGCGGCGAAGTCGTTCGCCATCTCGTTGTCGGCGAAGCCCAGCAGTTCCTTGAACCGCGGCGAGAAATAGACCGACCCGCGCGCGAGGTCCCAATCCCACAGCCCGTCGCTCGAGCCGCGCACCGCGAGCTGGAAGTGCTCCTCGCTCGCGCGCAACGCCTCCTCGATTCGCCGACGCTCGAGAATCTGCGATTCGAGCGCGCGGTTGCTTGCCTCGCTTTCCCGCGCGCGCAGCCGGGCGGTGCGGCCGAACTGCACCGCGAGGCCCATCAGCAACGCCAGCAACGCGCCGGCCACGAGCACCATCGCCGGCAGGCCGGACCGCGCGACCTCGAGCGTTTCCGGCTTGGGGCAGACGTGCAGCGTCCAGGCGAAGCCCTGCATGCCGCGCAGCGACAGGTCGATGATGTTCGTCCAGTCCTCCAGGTCGCGGTCGGATTGCGTGCGGCGGTAAACTGCCTCGGCGCCGTCCCACAACACGACGGAGTAACCGCGGAGCGCCTCGGCGAGCGTGGTGTCGAGCAGTTCGCCCCAGCGGAACGCCGCCACGATCGAGCCGCGGGGCTGGTCCTCCACGAACACCGGCACGATGGCGTAGAAGCCGCGGCCGCCGTGCATCAGGTCGAGCGTCCGCGTGAGCACGAGCGAGCGCTGGATTTGCGCGCGGTTCAGGCCCGTCTTGAGCGTGCGGTCGGCGTCGATCTGCAGGTTTTGCAGCGCCTCGTTGCCCTCGCCCGGGACGATCCATTGGACGCGGTTCCCCACGTCCAGCCACGCGATGCTCTGGCAGTCCGGATAGTGGTTTTGAAGCAGCAGCGAGTCGTATTCCCAGTCTTGGCGGTTGGCGCCGGCTTGCGTCTCCCAACGGCGCGCGAGGCGCTCGACGGATTGCAGGCGCACCTGCGCCTGCGACTTGATTTGCGTCTGCGTGTTGCGGGCGACGAGCGAGACCGTGCCCTGGATGTGGCGCAGGTCTTCCGTGCTCAAGCCCTGCCACAGCAACAGCGTGGCGAGCAGCACCGCGAACGCGACGAGGAACGGCAGCCAGCCAAACACGTCCGATGTCTGCTCGCGGCTTTCCCTGTAGGCGATGGCCATCACGCCGAAGGCGAGCACCATGAAGCACACGGACGTGTGCACGGTCATCCGTGTGAGGCTTCCCCAGCCGGCCGCCCCGGGGACTTCCATCACGAAGCCCGCGAACGCCACCGCGCCGAGCGCCAAAACGGCCGCCGCCAGAAATCCTGCGATCACCGGGCGCATCCGGAACCGCGCCACTTCGCCCAGCAGCAGGATCGCCGCGCCGCTCAACATCAGGCCCACGGCCGAGCTGAGCGACATCCGGCCGGGAGGCAGCTTGTCCTCCGGGTCTGTGTCGCGGAAGAACAACTGGTCAATCCGCAGGTCCACGTCGAACAGGTGCTCCGCGAGCGTGAGGCTGCCGAGCGCGAAGACACCGAGGGCGAGCACGAGCGCCGATTGACGGCGGCGCGAGTCCACCGGCTGCTGTTGCAGGAGCCACAGGGACAGCCCGGCGAAGATGAAGCCGACGGCGGTGTTGGCCTTCATCGTCACGAGCCCCGGAAGCAGCGTCTTGAGCGCCGTGATGTCCAGGAACCACCCTGTCAGCACGAGGACGGCGACGAGGACAAGGAAGACCAGCCCGATGCCGGCGAGCGAACCGCTTTTGACGTCCAGCTTCATCGTGGTGAATGGACCGGGTTGCTGCGACGGCACCGACCCGCGCCGTCGCGTGCGGCACCTTGGTAAAGCGAGGCGCGGTTTCCCGCAATTCCAAACACCGCGCGCCGCCTCGCGAGCCTCGCATTCTGGCGCCGCGCGCCTACGCTTGGGCCGTGAGCGCTTTCGAGAATCCCGCACTCGCCGCCTTCGTCGCCCGGCTTGGCGGTGAACGCGTCGTCGCGCAGGTGCGCGTCCGGCGCGAGGCCACCGGGTTCGAGGTGCGTCACGCCGACGACCGGGACACGCCTGCGGAAGCCCTTGAACGGGTGTCCGCGTGGAATGCCCGCGACCTCGCGCAGGCCGCGGTCGGCGGCGATTTCCGCCCGCTCAAGTCCGCGCCCACGCTGCGTCGCGGCTGGAGGATTCTTGTGCGCGACGCGGGCGAACTCGGCGTCGCGCTCGACCGGCTCTATCCGGGGGCGGTTGCGGACTGGTTTGCGTCCACGGCGGCGGACGTGCCGGTCACGAACTGGACAGAGTTCACCGCGCGGCAGAGCGGGATGTATCGCATCACGACCCTGCTGGGAGGGCCGTCACTCGCGGCGTTGGTGGCGGAGACTTGCGCCCCGGCCCGCTGTCTCAAGCGCCGGCTTTGGTGCGCTCCATCCGCGCCGGCCGATGGTGACGCGGGCAAGAGCCTGATTCCCTGCCTCGAACCCTGCGCGCTCATGCTCGAAGCCGCGCGGGCGCGGGTCCGCGTCGAGCAGGACAGTGCGCGCGGCTAGATTTCGGCGTGCAAACGGCCCGCGTTTCGCCGAAGCTTGCGCCATGGCGACCGAGACCCTCCGGCTGCGGCCGAGCGAGCCGGTGGTGCAGTTTTCGGTGTTCACCGCGAACAAACTGGGCCGGCTCCACGACCTCATCCAGCACTTCGCCGAGCATCACGTGCACGTCCTCGCCATCACGGTGCTGGACACCACCGACAGCGCCATCCTCCGGCTCATCGTGGACGATCCCGCCAAGGCGCGGTCCGTCCTGCGCGAGGACGGCTTTGCGTTCACCGAGAGCGAGGTGCTGGTGTTCGAGATGGACGCGGTGACGCAATTGCACGAGGCGCTGCAGGTCCTGCTCGAGACCGAGATCAACATCAACTATCTCTATGCGTTCCTCGCGCGGCCCGGCGGCAAGACCACGCTGGCGTTGAGCCTCGAGGATCGCGAGCTCGCCGAGTCCGCGCTCGCGCGCCACCAGTTCCGCGTGCTGCATCAGGGCGAAATCTCCCGCTAACGCCGCCGCCGAGCGATGAGCGAGCCGACCTCCCCGCCGCCGACCGTGGGGCCGCGCGTGGTGCTGGATCACCAGTCCGCGACGCCGTTGCTGCCCGAGGTGCGCGCGGCCATGGAGCCGTTCCTCGGCGCGGACTTCGGCAATCCTTCCTCACTCCACCGGCTTGGCCTCTGGGCGCGCGACGCGCTCGACACCGCGCGCGAGCAGGTCGCCGCGTTCGTCAACGCCCGTTCGCCGGGCGACGTTCTCTTCACGAGCGACGGCACGGAGTCGGCGAACCTCGCCGTGAAAGGCGTTGCGTGGGCGGTCCGCCGGCGCGCAGGGCATTTGGTGGTTTCCGCGACCGAGCATCCGGCCGTGATCCAGTCGGTCGCGTTCCTCGAATCCCACGGGTTCACCGCGACACGCGTCGGGACGGATGCCGAGGGGATCGTCGACCCGGCCGCGGTCGGCGCCGCGATCACGCGGGAAACTGTGCTCGTGGCGTTGCACCACGCGAACCACGACACGGGAGCGATCCAACCGTGCGCCGAGGTCGGCCGCCTCGCGGCAAAGGCGGGCGCGCCGTTCTTCGTGGATGCCGAGTCGAGCGCGGGCTGGCTGCCGCTCGACGTGCAGGCGATGGGCGCGGGCTTGATGTCGTTTTCGCCGCACCGCTTCGGCGGGCCGCGCGGCGTCGGCGTGCTCGTGCGCGATGCGCGGGTGAAACTCGCGAGCCTCATCCACGGGGGCGCGCAGGAGGGCGGTTTGCGCGCGGGGGTTGAAAATGTCGCGGCCATCGTCGGCGCGGGCGTGGCCTGCGAAATCGCCTCGAAACAACGCTCGAACCGGGCTGCGAACGCGGCGCGGTTGCAGGAGAAGTTGTGGCGCGGCGTGCAATCCGCGGTGGCCCGCGTGCAGCTCAACGGGCCCGCGCCCGGTCCGGGGCGGCTGCCCTCGAATCTCAACGTCAGCGTCGAGGCGACGGAGGGCGAGGGGCTCATGTTGCTGCTGGATTTCCAGGGCGTCGCGGTGTCGGGCGGGACGATTTGCGCAAGCAAGGAACTGCGGACATCGCCTGTATTGCAGGCGATGGGCATCGGGCACGCCCGGGCGCAGGCGGCGGTGATCGTATCGTTCGGCCCGCCGAGCACCGAGGCGGACGTGGACAGGTTTCTCGAGGTCTTCCCCGGCGTGGTGGCGAAGCTGCGCGCGATGTCACCGCAGTGGGACGAGGGGCGGATGGGTTGAAGCGGGCGCGTCTGTCGCGTTCGGTTTGAACGGCCCTGACGGTCCACAGTCCAACGCCGCGGATGCCGGCGACCCGCAACCCGCCACTTCCCCGCTTGTCGCGCGGGCGGACTTTGCTACGCTGGCCGCACATGGCTCGATACTTGTCCGCCGGGTTCATTGTTTTCGCCGCGCTCGCCGCGGGTGCTGCGGAGCTGGAGTTTGATTTCTCCCGCATGGCCGTGGGCGCGCCGGTCCGGGGGTTCCGCAGCGGCGTGCCCAGCATCGGCAAGCCGGGAGACTGGCGCATCGTGTCGGACATCGTCCCGCCGGAGCAGAAGCGATTCTCCCCCGCGGACAACGTGACCGACCGCCGCCCGGTGCTCGCGCAGACGTCGCGCGACACGACGGGCGAGGGTCCGCCGGACCGCGAGCGCTTCTGCGTGTTGCTGCGCGAAGGCGCGTCGTTTGGCGATTTCAAGTTCACCACGCGCTTCAAGCTCGTGGAGGGCGACAAGGAACGGATGGCGGGCATCGTCTTCCGCGCGCAGGACGAGAAGAACTTCTATTGCCTCCGCGCGAGCGGGCTTGGGAACACGATCCGGTTGCTCGTCTTCCAGAACGGCGACTACATCCCGGACGTGGTGACGAACATGCCGGTGGCCTCCGGCGTGTGGCACTCGTTGAGCGTGGAGTGCAAGGGCAACCAGATCCGGTGCTCCTTCAACGGCCAGCAGGTGTTTCCCGACCTCTTCAACTCGAAGTTCTCCTCGGGCGCGCTCGGCTTCTGGACCAAGTCCGACGCGGTCAGCCACTTCACGGACGCGACGGTGAGCTACACGCCGCGCGAATCCGTGGCCCAGGTCGCATTGCGGGACATTGTGAAGGACAACCCGCGGCTCGTCGGGCTCAAGCTCTTCGCGCCGCCCGTGCCCGGGTCAGACGACGTGCGGCTCATCGCGAGCAACGACGAAACGGAACTCGGCCGCGGGGCGGACCAGCTCGAGCGCGACGTGATCGCGAAGGACGTCATCCTGTTCGGGCGCGGCCGCAAGTTCGTGCAGGTGACGCTGCCCTTGCACGACCGCAACGGCGAGGCGATGGCGGCCGTGCGCGTGATGCTTTCGGATTTTCCGGGGCAATCCGAGCAGGGCGCCATCCAGCGGGCGATGCCCTACGTGAAGCTGATGCAGACGCGCGTGCGCTCGCCGCGCGACCTCTACGCGCATTGAGGCTGCCGTGGCCCCGTTTGGCAGCGCCGCGGGTGGCGCTACGACTGAGCCTTCAGCCACGGCAGGCCGAATTGGATGAACAGCCAGACCAGTTCAGCCAGCAGGAGGATTCCGCCGACGACCATCACGGCGCGCTTGCGGGCCTTGCCGCGGTCTTTCTGCTCCATGAACCACGCGGCCCAGATCGTCAGCTCGTAGAGGAGTTGGAGTGGGAAAAAGATGATGATTTGTGTGACCACCTCGGGCGCGAGCATCGCGGCCAGGACGAAGTTCACCACGATCATGTAGCGCCGGAACGCGGCGAGCTTGCCGTAGTCGAGGACGCCGATCTTCACCAGCGCGAGCAGCACCACCGGCATCTCGAAGCCCAGCCCCATCGCGAGCAGGAATTTCACCACGAAGCCGAAGTAATCCTCCGCGCGCCAGAACAGGAACTCCGCGCCCATCCAGTTGGCGTAGCTCTCGGCGGCCTTGAGACCGAGCGGCAGCAGCAGGAAGTAGCACAGCGTGACGCCAATGATGAACAGCGCCACGCTCACCCAGAAGGCGCGCAGGAAATACTTCTTCTCCTTCACCCGCAGCGCGGGCATCACGAAGTCGATGATCACGAACAGCACGAACGGGCACGCGAGGAGGAACCCGCCGAAGAACGCGATCTTGAGCGAGGAGAAGAACGGCTCCATCGGCGACTGGAACACGATGGGCAGCGGCTTGAGCGGCGGAAGGTCCGCGCGCGGCTTGAGCGCGAGCACCTGGTTGGTGCCGACGGTCACCGTGATCAGTTCGAAGGCGACGTGCTTGTTGGTGCCGAGGGGCAGTCCGGCGGGTTCGCCACCCTTCAAACGGAATGACCAGAGGCGCTGGTCGCCCGCCATCACGTCCACCAGCTTGCCGGAGCTGGTGGGCAGGAACGCGAGTTCGAGCTGGGCCGCGCGGTCGAGCGGCCACGACATGAGCGCGACAATCTGCGGCACCGCCAGCAGGCACACGACCATCGCGACGGCGACGGACGTGACGCACTTGATGATGACCCACCGCATGTCCTCGAGGTGTTCGAGGAAGGACTTGACCGGTCCGCCGCCCTCCTCGGTCTCGGGACCGTGCAGCGGGTCGGGTTCGTCCGCGGGCGCGGGCGCGTCACTGCCACCGCTGCCGCCACCCGAACCACCGTCGTTGGCGTGATAATCGTGGTGGTATTCGTCGTGGTGATACTGGTCGTGGTAGGGGTCGTGATGCGGGTCGTGATGCGGGTCGTGATGCGGGTCGTGATGCGGGTCGTGATGCGGGTCGAGATGATGATAATCGGTGGTTGCGGTGTCGGCGGTTTGGGCGGTCGCGAGTTCCCCACCGTCGACGACGGCGGCGGCGGGTGAAGTATCTTGCGGCGAATCCAAGGGGGCCGCTGCCGAAGTTTCGGCGGGCGGGGTCGCGGTGGCTTCTGCGGTTGGCTGCGCCGCGCCGGGTTCCGCCGGGATGGGGGACAGAGGTTCCGCCGCAGGCATCGCGTCGGCGGGGGGCGACACGTCACCTGTTCGCGGAACCGCCGTTGGGGCGGTCGTTTCCGAGGGAAGAACCGGCGCGGGCGAGGACGATGCGTTGTCTAGGCCTCGCGCAGGTTGGATCGGATCCCGTTCAGTCGACTGAGGGTTCGCCTCGTCGTGAGCCATGGCACACTACTATCCTGTTACTGACGCGTGCCTCAGGCTTTGGGCGCAGGAGTCGAAGGCTGGCTCGGTGCAGCACCCGGGGGCGCTGACGAGGCAGTCGGACTCGAGGGCGGGCTGCGCCGTGGAGGTTCCTCGTGCATGGAGCGCTCCAGTTCGCTTTGAACGTCGCTGGAGGCCTTCTTGAACTCCTTGATGCCCTGGCCTAGCCCCTTCATGAACGTGGGGATTTTGTTGGCGCCGAATATGACCAGCGCCACGACGGCGATGACCAGCAACTCCGTGCCGGTCAACCCCATCAATGCCAGTGTTGGGTTCATCATAGGTGTTTCTCTTTCACCCGGCGACATGCCGGGCGTTCGTTTCGACCGGACACTAGTCCGGGCTATTCAGGCTGTCCAGCGGCAAGACGGCGTCTCCAACGCCGTCCGGGTCCCGTCCAGGGGGCCGGGCGGCGCTCAGGAGCAACCGAGGCTCTCGCCGCAGTTGAGGCACTTGAAGCACGCGCCGTTGCGCACGGCGAGGTGGCCGCACTTCGGACACGTCGGCGCGTCGTGCATGAAGTGTCGCACGGCGTCGCTGAGCGAGGCGATGGCGCGGCTGGCGGTGACTTCGACGGAATCATCCGTGACGGAGTTGACGAGGATGTCGGTGTCGCCGGTGGGCGGCAGCTCGGGCGAAGGGCGGTTGATGCTCTTGGCGAGCGTCTCACGCAGGCCGGGTATGGGGAGTTCCTGCTGGCCGTGGTTGGACAGGTGTTGCTCGCGGTAGCCCGGCAGGAATTGAAACGCCATCCAGCGGAAAACGTAGTCAATGATCGAGCTGGCCTGCCGGATGTCGGGGTTCTTGGTGAAGCCGCTCGGCTCGAAACGCTGGTGGCTGAACTTCTTCACGAGCGCCTCGAGCGGCACGCCGTATTGCAGCGCCATGCTCGTGAGCGTGGCGATGGAGTCCATGAGGCCGCCGATGGTCGAGCCTTCCTTGGCCATGGTGATGAAGACTTCGCCGGGCTGTCCGTTCTCGAAGAGGCCGACGGTCAGGTAGCCCTCGTGGCCTGCGATGTCGAACTTGTGGTTCAGCGCCATGCGCGTCTCCGGCAGTTTGCGGCGCAACGGCTGCGCACTCGCGGCGCGGAGTTTGTCGAGGTCGGCCTGAAGTTCCGCGGCGCGCGCCTTGAGTTGCTCGAGTTCGACGGCCGCGGCGGATCGCTCGCCACCGTCGCCGCCGGCTTTCGTGTTCAGTGGCTGCGAGCGCTTGGAGCCGTCGCGGTAGATGGCCACGCACTTGAGGCCCATCTTCCATGCCTGCACGTAAGCGTCGCGGATGTCGGCCACGGTCGCCTCGCGCGGAAGGTTCACGGTCTTGGAGATGGCGCCGGAGATGAAGGGCTGCGCGGCGGCCATCATGCGCAGGTGGGCCATGTAGTGGATGCTGCGCTTGCCGCGCGCGGCCTGGAACGCGCAGTCGAACACGGGCAGGTGCTCGGGCTTGAGCCCGCTGCGGACGGTCTGGCCGTTTTCCTCGACGTCCTCGATGGTGTCGAATTTGCCGACGTGGGCAATGATGCCCTCGATTTCGGACTGGGAATAGCCGAGCCGATTGAGCGCGGCGCCAACGGTGTTGTTGACGATCTTCAAGTTTCCGCCGCCGGCGAGGACTTTGTATTTCACGAGCGCGATGTCGGGCTCGACACCGGTCGTATCGCAATCCATGAGGAACGCAATGGTGCCCGTGGGCGCGAGGACGGTGACCTGCGCGTTGCGGTAGCCGACCTGCCTGCCACGCGCGAGGGCGCGGTCCCAGCAGCGGCGGGCCTCGTCCTTCAGGTAACCGAATTCGGCGCTCGGATGAATCTCCTCCACGGCGTCGCGGTGCAGCTTGATGACGCCGAGGGTGGACGCGACGTTGTCCTTCGCCGCGGGCTTGGGCACACCGGCGCATCGCGCCTCGCGATAACCGGGAAACGCGCCGAGGTGCGCCGCGATTTCCGCGCTCTGCTCGTAGGCGTGACCGGTCATGATGGCGGTGATGGCGCCGGCGAGCGCGCGCCCCTCGTCGCCGTCGTAAGGCAGCCCGTAGCTCATGCAGAGCGAGCCGAGGTTGGCGAAGCCGAGCCCGAGCGTGCGGAAGATGTGTGAGTTCTCGGCGATCTCCTTCGTCGGGTAGCTCGCGTTGTCCACGAGGATTTCCTGCGCGGTGATGTAGATGCGGACGGCGGCCTTGAAGCGCCCGACGTCGAAGGAGCCGTCTTCGCGCTTGAACTTCATGAGGTTCAGCGAGGCGAGGTTGCAGGCGGTGTTGTTGAGGAACACGTATTCGCTGCACGGGTTGGTCGAGTGGATCGGCTCGGTGCCCTTGCAGGTGTGCCACTTCTGGATGGCGCCGTCGTATTGCAGGCCGGGATCGCCGCAGATGTGCGTGCCCTCGGCGATTTTCTCGAGGAGCGCTGACGCGTCCTTCTTCTGGATCGGCTTGCCCGTCGTGCAGGAGCGGGTCCACCACTCCTTGCCGTTGAGCGCGGCGTTCATGAACTCGTCACTCACGCGCACGGAGAGGTTCTCGTTCTGATACATCACCGACCCGTAGGCTTCGCCGTTGAAGTTGCCGTCATAGCCCTGCTCGATGAGCGCCCACGCCTTCTTCTCCTCCTTCTGCTTGCAGTCGATGAACTCCTCGATGTCGCCGTGCCAGTCGCGGAGCGTGTTCATCTTCGCGGCGCGCCGGGTCTTGCCGCCGGACTTCACGACGTTCGCGACCTGGTCATACACGCGGAGGAAGGAAAGGGGTCCGCTCGGCTTGCCGCCGCCGGAGAGCTTTTCGCGCGAGCTGCGAATCGGCGTCAGGTCGGTGCCGGTGCCGGAGCCGAGCTTGAAGAGCATGGCCTCGGAGTGGGCGAGGTGCATGATGGACTCCATGTTGTCCTCGACCGTCTGGATGAAGCATGCGCTGCCCTGCGGGTATTCGTATTGCGTGCGGGCGCGCTCGGCCACGCACGTCTTCCGGTTCACGAACCAGTTGCCCATGCCGGACGTCTTGCCGACACCGTATTCGTGATAGAGCCCGACGTTGAACCAGACCGGGGAGTTGAACGCGCCATATTGGTTCACGCACAGCCACGTGAGTTCGTCGTAGAACACCTCGCCGTCGGCCTTGCTGAAGTAGCCGTCCTTCACGCCCCAGTCCGCCAGTGTGCGCGTGACGCGGTGGATGAGCTGCCTGACGGAGTGCTCGCGCTCGGACTTCGAAATGTCACCGTAAAAGTATTTGGAGCAGACGACCTTCGTCGCGAGCTGCGACCAGGAGGCGGGGACTTCGACGTTCTCCTGGCGGAAAATCGTCTTGCCGGTGTCGTCGGTGATTTCGGCGGTGCGTTTGCTCCACTCGATCTGGTCGAACGGCGCCGTGCGCGCGTCGCTGAACACACGCTCGACGCGCATGAGTTTGCGGCTCGGACTGGCGGCGGGTTTGTTTCGAGTGGTGGACACGTCGGCGGCAGTAGTACGGCGGCGGCGGGCCGTTGGAGACGAAGACACGAGGGCGTCGCGGGTGTCAATCATGGCGGTGACGGGTTGGAAGTTTTTGGTTCTTGTCGGTCGCCCGTCGCGGCGCATTCCAGCCCGCAAATCCAACAAGGCGACAGCTTCCCCAAAGAGTGCGGCAGGGTTCGAACTCTCTCCCAACCCCATCCCGTGGGGGAGCGCCGGCGAGACTACCACTACAGGTTGAGCCTACAAGAGTTTTTTCCAAAAAAGTTACAAAGAACTTATTCTCACGGAAACCTCGATGGTTTCGAGGCTCAATCCGGATTTCGCAACGGTTGTTCACATCCGTGAACAACCCCGGTGCGAACAAGTGCGACGCCCGCCGGACAACTTCGTCCGGCTTCGTTCCGAGGCCAATGACGGTGCGAATTCACAGAACTTCCACGACCAACGGGGTCGCGCTGGGTGGTTCGTCCGCGAGTTCGATCGCCGCACGAAGCCGTTGCAAAGCGCATGCTGCGTCGTCACGCGTCCGCGCGTGCACTCGCGCAAGGATGGAGCCCGGTTCAATGCGGTCACCTGGCTTTGCAAGCTGGTCCACTCCGACGTCCGGTTGGATCGTCGATTCCTTCGTGAGTCGGCCGCCGCCCAAGTCGCGCACCATCTCGCCGACAACCCGCGCCTCGCATCGCGTGACGAATCCCGCGGAACCGGACTTCAACTCAACCCGGACAGGCGCGGCGTGATCCAGCGCGAGCTTCCTTTCGAAGGCCCGCAGGTCGGCGCCCTGCGCTTCGATGAGTTCGTTCCACTTCGCGCGCGGCCCGCCCGAGGCGAGTCTGGTCGCGGCGGCGGCGCGCGCCGGTTCGAGTTCGCGCTCGCGCTGTGTGAGCACGAGCAGGTGCGCCGCGCACTCGACGACGAGTTCGCGCAAGTCCTGCGGACCGCGGCCTTCGAGGCAGGCGATGGCTTCCTTCACTTCAAGCCAGTTGCCGGCCGAGCGGCCGAGCGGCGTGTCCATGTCCGTGAGCAATGCGCGGGTGCGGACGCCGCAGTCGTTCGCGAGCGAAACGATCGAGCGCGCGAGGTCGCGCGCCTCCTCGCGCGTTTTCATGAAGGCCGCGGCGCCAAACTTCACATCCATCACGAGCGCGTCGAGTCCCTCGGCGAGTTTCTTCGAGAGGATGGAGCCCGTGATGAGCGGGATGCTGGGCACTGTCGCCGTCACATCACGCAACGCGTAGAGCAGCCTGTCCGCGGGAATCATCGTCGCCGTCTGTCCGCCCATCGCGACGCCGATGCGTTGCGTCTGCTCCACGAGGCGCGCGGGGCCGAGTTGCGTCGTCAACCCCGGGATGCTCTCGAGCTTGTCGAGCGTGCCGCCCGTGATGCCGAGCCCGCGGCCGGAGATCATCGGCACGCGGAAGCCAAGACACGCGAGCAGGGGCGCGAGCGGGAGCGAAACCTTGTCACCAATGCCGCCGGTCGAGTGCTTGTCCACGACGGGCCGCGGGTCCGAGGGCCACTTCAACACCTCGCCCGAGTCGCGCATGGCGAGCGTGAGGGAGCGCGTTTCGTCCGCGGTCATTCCACGGAAGAACACGGCCATCAGCATCGCCGACATTTGGTAGTCGGGAATCCCGCCCGCCGCGAACTCCCGCACGAACCTGGTGATCTGCTCCGGCGTGAGCGCCTGGCCGTCGCGCTTGGCTTCGATGAGGGAGAGGAAGCTCATGTCCAACTCGTGCGTGCCATCGAGTGGAACACGGCGAAAGTCCAATGTCCAACGGCCAATCCGATCGCCGGTCATGCCGGGCGCAATTGACGCTTCCGCGTTGGCAAGGCGGCGGCTACAGTCCGCCCCGCTGAACACACGCGCAAGCCGTCCAACCCCCGCCGCCGCGCCGCGCTGTCGCGCCCGATGCTCCGCGCGATGGCTCGCTTGCTGCACGGGTTCGCTGTTCGTCCTCGGCATTGCGCGCAATGCGCTTGCGGGAGATGCTTTGGCGCCTTCCTTCCGCAACGAAGTCCAGCCCGTGCTCTCGAAGGCCGGTTGCAACCAGGGCACGTGCCACGGCAACGCAAACGGCAAGGGCGGCTTCAAGCTCTCGCTGCGCGGCGAAGACGCGGACTACGATTTCGGCGTGCTCACGCGCGAGGTGTTCGCGCGCCGCGCGAATCCGCTCGACCCGGGGCGGAGCCTGCTGCTGCTCAAGCCCACCATGCAGGTCGCGCACGAGGGCGGGCTGCGCTTTGCCACCAATTCGCCAGAGCACGCCGTCATCCTCCGATGGATCGCCGCGGGAGTGCCGGCGGACCCGCCGGATGCGCCGCGGCTCGCGCGACTCGGAGTCACGCCCGTCGAGCGCATCCTCGTGGAGCCGGAACGCGAGGCGCAGATTCACGCACGCGCCGTGTTCAGCGACGGCTCGCAGCGCGACGTGGGCGCGCTCGCGGTTTACGAATCCTCCAGCGCGACGGCCACGATCACCCGCGAGGGACTCGTGCGCCAGGACAAGCCCGGCGAAGTGACCGTGAACGTGCGGTTCCTCGACCAGCAGGCGCCCGTGCGGCTCGCGTTCGTGCCGGCGCGGCCGGGCTTCGCGTGGAGCCATCCGCCGCGCAACAACTTCATTGACGACCACGTCTTGGCCAAGCTGCGCCAGCTCCGCATCAACCCGTCCGGCCTGTGCAGCGACACGGTGTTCCTTCGCCGCGCGCACCTCGACCTGCTCGGCCTGCCGCCGACGGCGGACGAGGCGAAGGCGTTCCTCGGCGACCGCCGGCGCGACAAGCGCGCGCGGCTCGTGGATGCGCTGCTCGAACGGCCCGAGTTCGCCGACTTCTGGGCGCTCAAGTGGGCGGACCTGCTGCGTGTGGAGGAAAAATCGCTCGACCGGAAGGGCGTGCAGAATTTCCACCACTGGATCCGGCAGGCCGTGGCGGAGAACAAACCTGTGGACCAGTTCGTGCGCGAGGTCGTGGCGGCGCGCGGCAGCACCTACTCGCAACCCGCGGGCAACTACCTGCGCGCGCTGCGCGATCCCGTCTCGCGCGCGGAAGCCACGGCGCAGGTGTTTCTCGGCACGCGGCTCCAGTGCGCGCAATGCCACAACCACCCCTTCGACCGCTGGACGCAGGACGATTACTACGGTTGGACCGGCCTGTTCTCTCGCGTGCAATACCGCGTGCTCGAGAACAACAAACGCGACCGGCTCGACTCGCACGAGTTCATCGGCGAGCAGATGGTCGTGATGGCGCGCGAGGGCGCAACGAAGAACGCCCGCACCGGCCGGGACGCCGCGCCGAAGTTCCTCGGCGCCTCCGCGCCGCAACCCGGGACTCAAGACGCCGGACCCGGGGCCGATTACCTCGAATCGCTCGCCGCGTGGCTGACGAGCGCGGACAACCCGCGCTTTGCGAAGGCCCAAGTCAACCGCGTGTGGTTCCACCTCATGGGCCGCGGGCTCGTGGACCCGATTGATGATTTCCGACCAACGAATCCCGCGTCCCACCCGGCGCTGCTCGACGCGCTGGCGAAGGATTTTGTCGCGGGAAGGTTCGACCTGCGCCGGCTCATCCGGCTCATCATCAACTCGCGCGCCTACCAGCTTTCAAGCGATACGAACGACACCAACGCCGAGGACGAGGTCAATTACTCGCACTCGATCCCGCGGCGGCTCGCGGCGGAGCCGTTGCTCGACGCGCAACATCTCGCGCTTGGCGTGGCGTCGAAGTTCAGCGGTTACCCGGACGGCCTGCGCGCGTCGCAACTGCCCGGCGTGACCACGGCGCAGCGGCGGCTCCGGCGCGACACGATGGATGACCAGTTCCTGCGCGTGTTCGGCAAGCCGATGCGCCTGCTCACCTGCGAATGCGAGCGCTCGGGCGGGACGACGCTGGCGCAGGCGTTTCACTTCATCTCCGGTCCGGGCATCAACGCGCTGCTCACCGCGCCGGACAACCGGATGGGCGCGCTCCTCGCAGCGGGCCGTTCTCCGGGCGAACTGCTCGACGAACTTTACTGGAACGCGTTGAGCCGGCCGCCGACCGACCGCGAGGTGGCCGCGGGCGTCGCGCACCTCGAGCGCTCGAAGGACCGCCGCGCCGCGCTCGAGGACATCGCGTGGGGCCTGCTCAATGCGAAGGAATTCGTGATGCGCCCGTGAGTCCGCGGCGGGTTTATCCGGGGCTGGTCTCGATTCCCTTCGAGGCGACGGCCAGTCCACCCCCGCTGCGGCATTCGGTGAGGAGCAACGTTTTCATTCCCGGCCGGAGCGCGGCGAGGGCATCGTGACCCTGCGGGCCGGCCGTAAGCAGTGCGGTGGAGAACGCATCTGTTTCCGCCGCGGAAGGCAGTGCGACGGCAGCCAGCAACGCGCCCTGCGCCGGCTCGCCCGTGCGCGGGTCGATCACGTGGCCAAAGACGCGCGCGTCCACGGTGAAGGATTTGCCCCACACGGCTGAGACCGAGAGGGACTCGTCGCGCAGCGGAACGGTGGCGAGCAGGCCCGCGGGCCCGGCGGGCGGCGGTGTGCCGGGCGGACGCGGCCGTTCGATCGCGACTTTCCAGGGTTCGCCATCAGGAGTCGAACCAATCGCGCACGCGGTGCTGGTGCCGCCGTGGATCAGTGCGCTCGTGACGCCATCCTCGCGGAGAATCTCGGCGGCGCGCCCGAGGGCATGTCCCTTGCCGAGGGCGCCGAGGTCGAGCATCACGCCAGGGCGCGCGAAGCGAACCGTGGACTCGCGTTCGTCGAGTTCGACATTCCGCCAGCCGGTGCAGGCTTTCGCCTCGGCGAGCGTGCGCGGGTCGGGGCATTGCCCGGTGCTGCGCGTGAACCCCCACGCGCGCATGAGCGGGGCGACGGTGAGGTCGAAGGCGCCGCCGGTTTCGCGCGCGAGTTGCAAGGCGTGGCGCAGCAATCGGAAGAGTTCCGGGTCCACGCGGACGGGGGCATCCGCGGCATGCGCATTGAGCCGTGAAACCTCGCTTGTCGGCCGGTAAAAGCTGAGCTGCGCCTCGATGCGCTCGATTTCGGCGAGCGCCTCCTCGCCCGCGGCGCGCAGGCGGGACTCGTCCGCGCCGTGGAGGATCATCTCAAAGCGCGTCGCCATCGCGTTACGGGCGAGGGCGACGTGGGGCATGCGGGCAGTATGCGGGTAGAGGGATGAGGGGTGAAGGAGAATGACCGGCCGCGCATCGCCGGTTGCACGGCTGACGGCGGCAACCGGGGGGTCGGGAAAAGGGAAAACGGGCTTCGCGGCGGAACCGCGAAGCCCGTTGTGAGAGGGGATGTGCTTACGACTCCTTGGTCGAGCCGTAGGTGAGCGCCTTGATTTCCTTGCCGGCGGCGTCGGTGACCTTGCGGGTCTTGGCGTCGAAGTAGCACATCACGCCGAGGCGGTCGGACATCTCGGCGAGCGAGATGACGGTCTGCACCTTCACGGCGAGGTCGATGTTGCCGTTGGGCGTGCCGCCGTTGCGGATGCAGTCGAGCCAGTTCTTGGCGTGGACGACCTGGTTCTCGGGCTGGAGGCCCTTGAGCGAGATGGCGTCGAGTTCGTCGGCCTTGTGGCGCTCGGGGATCATTTCGACGGCGTTGCCGGGGTCGGCCAGGTCGAGCGTGGCGTTGTGGCCGAAGATGGAGAAACCCGGCACCTTGCCGCTGACGGAGCTGGAGTTGACGACGAGCATGTAGCCGCTCGGGAACTCCGCGGTGAGCTGCACGTATTCGGGCACGCTGCGCATCTCGGCACCGGGCGTGTTCTTGTCCGACTCGACGTGGCGCGTGCCGAGGCACACGACGCGGCGGGGGAACTCGGGATTGCCCGAGGCCAGCATGAGCGGGTGCAACCGGTGCGGGACGAGGTCGCTGAGCAACCCGCCGCAATACGGGTAATGTTTGCGCCACCGGAAGAAGTGGTCGGCGTTGAACTTGGCGGGCTTGTGCTTCACCGGGCCGAGCCAGGCGTTCCAGTCAATGCTCTGCGCGCCGTCGGGTGTGGAGTAGTTCCATTCGCCCTTCGGGTTGTTGCGCAGGTAGGCGCCGCGGCCCCAGATGAGTTTGCCGAGCTTGCCGCTCTTGATAATCTTCGCGGCTTCGTGCCAGCCGCCGGCGGAGGTGCCTTGCGCGCCGACCTGGAAGACTTTGCCCGTGCGTCGCACCGCATCGTAAACCTCGAACGCCTCGCCGAGGTAGCGGGTCATGGGCTTCTCGCAATAGACGTGCTTGCCGGCTTCCATCGCCTCGATGGAACAACGCGCGTGCCACACGTCGTGCGTGGCGATGAGCACGGCGTCGATGTCCTTCCGCTCGAGAATGCGGCGGTAGTCGGTGCACGTCTGCACGGCACCGTTGCCGATGACTTCCTTGGCCTTGTCGTTTCGGACCGTCCACAGGTCGCACACAGCGGCCATGCCGATGTTGAGCTCCGCGGCCTTCGGAACGTGCTGGCGGATGTGGCCAAGCCCCATGCCGGGGCAGTTGGAAGGATAGCCGCCGATGCCGATGTAGCCGATGGCGACCTTGTCGTTGGCGCCCTTCACGTTTGCGGACGGGGCTTGGTTCTGGCCGTAAACCGGCGTCTTGAGCACGCCGACGGACGCGGCGGCGACGGCGGCGGTCTTAAAAAACTCGCGGCGGGTGCCGGAGCTGGGGGTTGGATTCGAGTTCATGATGGCAGTGGTGCTGGGATGTCTGCGATTTCGAGCGAGCGTAGCCCAATGCCGGGGTCGGTCAACTCCGCAATTTGTGTTCCGGCGCGTCGGCAAGCTGCACCTTGCCCTGACGCGCGGGGCGGCTCACTTCCGCAAGTCCACGGAGAGGATCTCCTTGTCGTTCCGCGCGAGGATGTGCCCGTTGGCGAACGCCGGGTGCGCCCACGCCACGTCGCGGCCCTGATACGAAAAGGTCGGCGCGATGAGTTTGGTGCGGCTGAGTTCCTTCGCGCCCGCGGGGCTGAGCGTGGCGAGGATGAGGTCGCCGTTCTCCGCGAAGAGGAAGAAGCGGTCGCCGTTCTTGACGATGTGCGCGTTGCCGCACTCGAGTTCCTCGCCCTTGGCCACGAGATCGAGGTTTTCCCATACGCGCCCCCCGGTCGTGGCGTCGAGCGCGCGGAACTGCCCGTGGTTGCACACGCCGTAGATGTGGCCGCCCTCGACAAACGGCGTGGTCATGAGCGCGTTCAAGTGCGTGGTGTCCTTCTCGCTCACCTTCTTCGTCTCCCACAGCACCGTGCCGGCGGGCTGGCGCGCGTCGAGCTTCACCATGAGCGAACCGTTGTAGAACGAGGACACGTAAAGCAGGTCGCCCGCGTGGCGCGGCATGGTGATGGAGACGTTCTGCCGGATGTTCTGCGGCACGCTCCAAAACACCTGCCCCGTCGCCGGGTCCAGCGCGCTGAGCGCGCCGGGATGCCAGATGATGAGTTGCCGGCGCCCGCCGGACTCGATGATCACGGGCGGCGCATAACCGGGATCCTTCGCCGTGAGCGCGCGCCAGAGTTCCTTGCCGGTGTCCTTGTGGAACGCGACGACCACGCTGCCAGCGCCGCCCACAAGGCAGATGAGCTTGTCGCCGTCGAGCAACGGATGCGCGGCGAAGCCCCACAGCGGCGTCTTCACGCCGAAGTCCTTCTTGAACTGCCGCGACCAGACGACCCTGCCGTCCTTCGCGTCGAGGCACAACAGGTCGCCCTCGGTGCCGAGCGTAAACACGCGGCTCCCGCCGGCCACCGGCGTGGCGCGCGGGCCGGAATTGTAACTTACGCCGTAGGCCGCCGAGTATTCGTGCTGCCAGAGCGGCTTGCCCGTGCCCTCGTCCAGACACAGCACGCGCTCGGAGCCCGCCACCACGCTCAAGTCGAACGGATCCTCCTCGTTCACCTTCGCGCCCTTGGCCAGCTTGCGGTCGGTCACGAAGACGCGGCCTCCCGCGACGGCCGGGCCGGAGAAACCCGGATTGACCGGCGCGCGCCAGCGGACCTTCGGCCCTCCCGCTGGGAAGCGCTCGAGGATGCCCCGCTCGCGCCACACGGCGTCGCGCCCCGGACCGAGCCACTGCGGCCAGTCGTCGGCCGCGAGGCGCGCGGTGGTCGAAACCAAAACCAGCAAGGCGATCCATCGCGAGGCGCGAAACAAGGAGTGCATGGCAGACTTGTAGGCGGGCGCCGCCGCGCTGGCAACTATTCAGGGGAGAACAGTTGAATTCACGACATCGCTCGGCTTTCATCAGGCGTCCCGCATGAGCATCGCCATCGACCTCACCGGCACGGTCGCGCTCGTCACCGGCGCATCCCAGGGCATCGGCGCGCAGATCGCGCGCACGCTGCACGCCGCGGGCGCGACGATTGTGCTCAATCATCCCGGCCTCGCCGCCACGGGCGCGGACGCCGGTCGCATCGCCGCTGGATTGAACGCGGCCCGGCCCGGCAGCGCGGATGTATTCGCGGCCGATGTCGCCGTGGCCGACGCGGTACGCGCCATGATGCAGTCGGTCAAGCAACGGCGCGGCGGGCTCGACTTCCTCGTCAACAACGCCGCGATCCTCCGCGACCGCACCCTTTCCAAGATGTCGCTCGACGAATGGCACGCGGTGGTGGGGGTGAACCTCACGGGCGTCTTTCATTGCTGCAAATTCGGCCTCGAAGTGATGCGCGACGGCGGCGCCATCGTGAGCCTGGGCAGCATCGCGGCGCTCCAGGGCTTCTTCGGACAGGCCAACTACGCCTCCGCGAAAGCCGGCGTGCAGGCGATGATGCGCGTGCTCAGCCGCGAGACCGCGCGCCGCGGCATCCGCGTCAACGCCATCGCGCCCGGCGTGGTGGACACCGCGATGGCCGCGACCATTCCGGAGTCCGTGCGCGCCGAGATGCTGAAAAACATCCCGCTCGGCAGGCTTGGTTCCACTTCGGAAGTCGCCAACGTCGCGCTCTTCCTCTGCTCGCCGCTGTCGAGCTACATGACGGGGCAGACGCTCGAAGTCAACGGAGGCTGGCGCGGGTGAGAGCCTTGCGGATTTCGGATGGCGGATTGCGAAGCGGGAAACCGCGCCCGCCCTTTCGTCCGGCCAACCGGACGTCGGCCATTGGCAACCGCCAATTCCCATGAGGGCTCCCGCGCGCATCGTCACCGCGGATGAAGCCGTGGCCGCGATTCCGTCCGGCGCGACCGTGGCCGTCGGCGGTTTCGTCGGCGCGGGACATCCGGAAGCGCTGACGGCCGCGCTCGAGGCGCACTTTCTCCGCACCGGCGCGCCGCGCGACCTCACGCTCGTGTATTGCGCCGGCCAGGGCGACCGCGGGGAGCGCGGACTGAACCACCTCGCGCATCGCGGGTTGTTGAAGCGCGTCGTCGGCGGCCATTGGGATCTCGCGCCGAAGCTCGGCCGGATGGTTCTCGCGAACGACATCGAGGGCTACAACCTCCCGCAGGGCGTGCTCTGCGCGCTGCTTCGCGAGATCGCCGCCAGGCGCCCCGGCATCTTCACGAAGGCCGGCATGAACACGTTCATCGACCCCGCCCACGGCGGCGGCCGGTTGAATGCTCGAACCACCGAGCCCCTCGTCGAGCGCGTCCGCCTCGATGACGGCGACTGGCTCCGCTACCGGTCATTCCCGGTGCATGTCGGCCTGATTCGTGCGACGACTGCGGACGCGCGCGGCAACCTCACGCTCGAACGCGAGGCGCTCATCGGCGAAGTCCTGCCCATCGCGCAGGCCGCGAAAAATCACGGCGGCATTGTCCTGGCCCAAGTCGAGCACCTCATCGATCGCATCGCGGACCCGAAGTCCGTGCGCGTGCCGGGCATCCTCGTGGACTTCGTCGTCGAATCCCCCGGACACGGGCACGAGCAGACATTTGGGGAGAGCTTCAACGAAAGCTATGTGACGAGCACGCCGGGCGCGGCCATGGCGGCGGCCAGACTTCCCGCCGAGCGGAGAATCATCGGCCTGCGCGCCCTCATGGAAATCCGGCGCGGCGACATCGTAAACCTCGGCATCGGCGCGCCCGAGGCCGTCGCGGCCGTCGCGGCGCAGGCCGGCCGGCTAGGCGAATTCACGCTCACGCTCGAAAGCGGGCCCATCGGCGGCGTGCCCGCGGGCGGGCTCAGCTTCGGTTGCAGCGCGCATCCCGAGGCGGTGGTGGACCAGCCGGCGCAGTTTGATTTCTACGACGGCGGCGGACTGGACGTGGCCGTGCTCGGCGCGCTCGAGGTGGACGCGGAAGGCAGCGTGAACGTGAGCACGATGGGCGGCGGCAGGTTCGCGGGCGTCGGCGGGTTTGTGAACATCACCCACAGCGCGAAGCGCGTGGTCTTTGCGTGTCCGTTCCGCGCGGCCGGCCTCGAGGTCGAGGCGCGCGACGGCTTGCTGCGCATCGTGCGCGAAGGCGCGAAGGCGAAGTTCGTCCGGCGCGTGGCGCAAGTGTGCTTCCACGGACCCTCCGCGCTCGCGCGCGGGCAGCGTGTGCTCTACGTCACGGAGCGCGCCGTGTTCGAATTGCGCGAAGATGGCCTGCACCTGGTCGAAGCCGCGCCCGGCATCGACCTCGCCGGGGACGTGTCGGGGCGGATGGAGTTTCCCGCCCGGATTTCGTCGCCGGGCCGGATGCCCGGGGCGTGCTTCGCGCCGTGAACCGGCGGGAACGATCGGCCCGCCGCCCCTACCGTCCCCGCGTCAGCGACGGCGGCGCCCAGCAAGGCGGGCGGCTGCCTCAAGCTGGGCGCCTACGCCGGCGTTGGCGGCAATTACACCTCGGCCCACGTGCGCCTTGGATCGGCGTGGAAGTTCTGGCACGGCACGCCCGTCCTCGTCATTGGACGTCTGGCTCCGGCCGCGCCGCAACCGGTGTTGAGCGATAACTCCTCACGCCCGTCCCGCGGCCTGGAATCCGACCACGCGGACAAGGACGAACCGCTATGCGATCACGCCCTTCACCACTTCGCCCTTCACGTCTGTGAGCCGGAAGTCCCGGCCGGCGTAGCGGTAGGTGAGCTTCTCATGGTCGAGCCCGAGCAGGTGCAGCATCGTCGCGTGCCAGTCATGGATGTGCACCTTGCCCTGCACCGCCTCGGCGCCGTGGTCGTCGGTCGAGCCGTGGCTCGTGCCGCCCTTCACGCCGCCACCCGCCATCCAGAGCGTGAAGCCCTTGTTGTTGTGGTCGCGGCCGTCGCTGCCCTGCGCATACGGCGTGCGGCCAAACTCGCCTCCCCACACGATCAGCGTGTCCTTGAGCAGGCCGCGCTGCTTGAGGTCAGCGAACAGCCCGGCGATGGGTTTGTCAATCGCGGTGCAGTTGTTCTCGAGCGCGCGCGTGAGGCCGAAGTGCTGGTCCCAGTTGCCATGGCAAATCTCCACGAAGCGCACGCCCGCCTCGAGATAGCGCCGCGCGAGCAGGCACTTGCGCCCGAAGTCGTCCGTCGCGTTCGTGCCGAGGCCGTAGAGTTTCTTGGTCGCGTCGCTCTCCTTCGTCAGGTCCATCAGGCCGGGGATCTGCGTCTGCATGCGGAACGCGAGTTCGTAGCTCTCGATCACGCCCTCGATCTCCGTGTTGTTCGGATCGCGACGAAGCGCCTCGCGGTTCAGCGTCTGCACGAGGTCGAGTTCGAGCCGCTGCGCCGCGGTGGTGACGGGCGGCTTGATGTTCTTCACCTCGGCCTGCGCGATGGGCCGGTTGTCCGCGCCGATGCGCGTGCCCTGGTAGATCGCGGGCAGGAAGGAACTGCCGTAATTCTGCGCGCCGCCAAATCCCGACGGAGGCGTGATCGTGATGAAGCCGGGCAGGTTTTCGTTCTCCGTGCCGAGCCCGTAGAGCGTCCACGCGCCAAGCGACGGCCGCACGAACTGCGAGCTGCCCGTGTGCAGCCGCAGGAACGCCTGCGGATGCGCGGGCAGATCCGTGTGCATCGAGCGCACAAGGCACATCTCGTCCGCGTGCGCGGCGAGGCTCGGAAACAGCTCGGAAATCCACAGGCCGGACTTGCCGTGCTGCGCGAACTTCCACCTCGGCGCCATCCACGTGCTGCCGGGGCGCGAGCCGGGCTTGCCGTCATCGGCGACGAGCTTGGGCTTGTAGTCGAACGTGTCCACATGCGACGGCCCGCCGCGCATGCAGAGGAAGATGACTCGCTTCGCTTTCGCGGCGAAGTGCGGCTGCTTGGGCGCGAGCGGCTTGTCGGCCGCCGCCGCGCGCGTGGCGATGCCGGCGAAGGCGAGATAGCCGAAGCCGCAGGAGACGCCCTTGAGCGCGTCGCGCCGCGTGAACAAGGGCGCGAGGCGCTGGCAGGGGAATGCCGGATGTGTGTTCATGTTGAGATAGGTCGTATCAGTCCTGCGCGTCTGTGCCGGCTGCTAGTTCAAGTAGCGAAACTCCGCGCTCGCCATCAGCGCGCGGCAGAACCCCGTCCACGCGGCCACCTGAAGCGCGGGGCTGTTCGCGCTGCCCCGGCCGGGGCCGCTGTTGAACTTCGTGAAGAAATCCGCCGCGGCCTGCTGCTCGTTCGCATTCGGCGGACGCGTGAACACCAGCCAGTAGGCCACGTTCACGCGCTCGCGAAACTGCGCGGCGGCATCGGCCGGAGTTGTCGCCGACTTCCAGCCCGTCACGCGCTGCGCAAGCTGCTCGGCGCGGTGGCGCACGAAGTCGCTGTTCATCATGTAGAGCGCCTGCACGGGCACACTGGTCGTCTCGCGTGCGCCGCTCACGAGGCTCGGCTCGGGGAAGTCGAACAGCGCGAGCGTGTCCGGCACCATGTCGCGCACAATCGGCAGATAGACCGAGCGGTGAAGATCCTCCGCGTTGATTTGCGACTCACCGAGCCCAAGCAGGCGCGGCCCGCCGATGGGCATGTCGCCGGCACGCGCCACGACCGAGCCGACCGGCGGCTTGAGATCGAGGGCGCCGCTCACCGCGAGCATCGCATCGCGGATGCACTCGGCGTCGAGCCGCCGCGTGCTCGCGCGCCAGGTCAGCGCGTTGTCGGGGTCGGCCTCATGGTTCGTTTCGTTGAACGCGCCCGAGAGCTGGTAGGCGCGGCTGAGGACAATCTCGCGGATGAGCTTCTTGGTGGACCAGCCGTTCTCGATGAAGCGCACCGCGAGCGTGTCGAGCAACGGCGGGTTCGCGGGCTTGGCCCCTGTCGTGCCGAAGTTGTCCGGTGAATCCACGAGACCGCGGCCGAAGAGCCAGCCCCACACGCGGTTCACATACACGCGGGCGGTGAGCGGGTTGTTCGAGTCCGTGAGCCACTGCGCGAGTTCCCGCCGCCCGCTCGCGCCCGCGGGGATGCGCGGCGGGGTCGAGTGCGTGAGCGCGACGGGAAAGGCGCGCGCGACCTTCTCGGCGGGCTTGTCCACATCGCCGCGCGTGTAGAGCGATGCGTCGCCGATGGCGCCGAACTCCGGGGGCCGGATGCCGCCGAAGCGTCCCTGCCCGAGGCGCTGCAATCCGCCGACCATCGCCGTGGCGCGGCTCGCGGTGAGGTCGCGCACGCCCATCGCGAGCGCCTTCTCCTGGCCGGATTCGTCATACATCTTGAGCTTCGCGTCGAGCGCGCCGGACTCGGCGATGAGGCGGAGCCGTTCGAGCTGGCGCTGCGGGTCGTTGTCCTGCTTCGTTGGCGGGCCTTTGCCTTTCTGCTTCGCCATGTCGCCCAACATGCCGCGCTGCTGCTCGCGATAGTCGGCGAGCTTCTTCTGCGACTTCTGCAATTCGTCCGCCGACATCGCCCGGCCCAGCGTCGGCGCGGCGGCGCCCTTCGGAAGCTCGACGAGCTCGGTCGCGTGGCGGTTCTGGATGCCCTGCGCCGTGCCGTAGCGTGTCTCGGTGGACGTGAAAATCCCGGCGAGCGCGTAGTAGTCCTTCTGCGCGATGGGGTCGAACTTGTGGTCGTGGCACCGCGCGCACGCGATGGTCGTGCCGAGGATCGCCTGCGACATCGTGTCAATCTGCTCGTCCGCGACGTCGAGGTAGAACTGCCGCGGGTTCTGCTCGTTCATGGACTTGGTGCCGATGGCGAGGAATCCGGTGGCCACAATCTGCTCGGCGCTCTTGCGCGGGTCCGTCGCGGGCAGCAAGTCGCCCGCGATCTGCTCCTGCACGAAGCGGTCGTAGGGCTTGTCGGCGTTGAACGCGGCGATGACGTAGTCGCGATAGCGCCACGCGTGCGGGAAGGCCACGTTCACATCCTTGCCGGAGGACTCGGCGTAGCGCGCGACGTCGAGCCAGTGGCGGCCCCAGCGCTCGCCGAATTGCGGAGACGCGAGCAGCTTGTCCACGACTTTGGCGAAAGCCTCGGGCGACTTGTCCTCCACGAACGCCGTGATCTCGGCGAACGACGGCGGCAACCCGATCAAATCGAAGTAAACCCGTCGCACGAGCGTGAGCTTGTCGGCGTCGGACACGGGGGCGAGGCCCTTTGACTCAAGCGCAGCGAGCACGAAGCGGTCAACGTCTCCCCGCGGCCATGAAGTGTTCTTCACGGCGGGCACGGGAGATTTCTTCGGCGGCTGGTAAGCCCAGTGATCTTTCGCCTTCGAGGCGTCGTAGTCCTTCTTCGCCACGACGCCACCCGCCCGCGGATCGGGCGCGCCCATCGCGATCCACGCTTCGAAATCCTTGATGACGGTGTCCGGGAGTTTGCCGCCTTCCTTTTCGGGAGGCATCTGGAGGTCCTTGTTCGCGTAGCGAATCGCGTCGAGCAGCAGGCTGCGGCGGGGGTTGCCGGGAACGACCGCGGGCCCGGAATCGCCGCCCTTGCGCGTGCCTTCGCGCGAGTCGAGCGCGAGGCCGCCCTTGACCTTGCTGCCCTCGGCGGCGGAGTGGCACTTGTAGCACTTGTCGGCGAGCACGGGCCGGATCTTCGACTCGAAGAACCTCGATTCTTCCGCCGTCGGCGCGCGCTCGTTGGACGCCGTCGTCGTCGGAGCCGTGGCTGTCGAGGCCTTCTTCGTCGGGTCGTCGAGCATGCGCTTGCCGGCAAGCTGGAGCGCGGTGACGCCGCGGTATTCGTCGAGCGTGAGTTGCTTGTCGCCGTTCTTGTCGAGCGACTGGAAGATCGCATCAAGCCCGTCACGCTGGCCGCTGAAGCGCGGTGAAATCTCCGCGATGCGGCCGAACTCGGCCTTGTCCACCCGGCCGTCGCGATTTGAGTCGAGCAGGCGGAACGCGCCGTCGGGGTCGCCGGGCGCGCCCTTCTGGATTCCCTTCGGGCCAAAGGTCGGGCCCTTCTGCTGCTGCGCGAGGACGAGGAGCGGTGCCGCCAAGCCGAGGGCGAGGCAGAGGGAGAGAGACTTCAGGTTCATGTTCTGGGGATCAGGGATTGCGCAGGTGCAGTGAGCAGGCGGCCTGCCAAGGTCTTGCGCGAACTCATGTTTGCCCGAAATCGATGCAAGCAACGCTGCATATGCATGACGACGCGGTGGAACGGCTTCGGTTACGCGGATGATCCCGCGCGCAAACCTTGCGCAGGTTCCACCCGGGTGCGCAACCACCGGTTCGCCCCATTTGCGCACGGGCGCGGGTTCACCGACCGCCCGGAATCCCGTTTGTGCGCACGACGGTGACTTTCAGGTCGCGCAAGGTCCGGCCCCATTGGTTGGCGCCGATGATCGTGAAGGTGTTCTCGCCCGGACTGAGCGCGACTCGAGGCAGGATCCACGCCGTGTCTCCCGGCCACTCCGCGCGCTGCGTCGGGCGCGAGGCCACAAATACGTGCACCACGCCGTAAGGCGCGACGCCGCGAAGCGTGACCGACTCCTCGTGCGTCGAGACCGGCGCGGGAGGGTTGGGAATCGGAACGCCGTTCGTCGTCGCAAGTGAGAAAGCCAGCCTGGCATTCGGCCCCAGCGCGCCGAGCGCCTTGCCTTCGCGGACGGCGGCGAAGTTCCGATACTGGTTCGCATCCACGGTGAAGGACGCGCTCGCGTCCTCCTCGGCTTGCAGCCACGCATTGAAGCGCGCGGAGTTCTTCGTGTAGTTGTCGAGCATCTCGACCATGTAGCCAGCCCAGAGGCGGCGGTTCCACGGCTTGTTGACCCACCATTCGACACGCCCGCCCCAGAAGCTGCCGTTCGCATCGAAGCCCAGGTCGCTGTCCCAGTGCAGGAACATGAAGCGCCCGTCCGTGGGCCGCCGGTAGAAGTAGCCGTTCTTGCCGCGGTGCATGACGAACGTGTCCCAGTCGCCGATGTAGCCACGCACCGCGATGGTTTTGGCGAGCGACTCCGGGTCGAGCACGCGTTCGATCTGCTCGCGCGTGGACTTCGGGTCGCTGATCAGTTTGAAGAGCCCCACAAGCGCCGTGAAATCGTCCTCCGCCTCGTTCGTGCGCTTCATCCACTCCGTGCGATAGCGGATGGCATGGTCGGTGCCCTTGTAAACCCAGTTCGCGTCCTGCGGCGCCTGGCCCCATCCATCGGTGAACCACCACTCGTCATCGATGCGATAGAGATCCCCGTTGCGGCCGCGCGGAAAGATGCGGTCAAGAAACTCGTTGCCCACGGGCTCGGTTTCCTCGCGGAAAAGCGTGGCCCAGCCGTTGAGCACCACGCGGATGAACTCGTTCTCACTCGCCGGTTCACCGAGCAGGTAGAGCCAGTAGCGGGTGATGCGATTGTGGAAACGGTTCCCGCCGTCCGCGTCGTTGTCGTAGGTGAACTTGGTGTGGCCCCGGAACGGCCGGTCGCGCGGCAGCTTGAGTTTCCCGCGGCTCAAGTCGCCGCCCCGCGTCCACGGGCTGCCCGCCGTCCGCACTTCGCCGCCGTAAAAGATGTCGCGCTCGTCGTGGATGAACGTGCAGTTGAAGTAGTGATTCGAGAGCCGCGGGAACCTGCCCGCATACTTCGCCGACGCGCCGTTGTTGATCGCGCCGTAGTCGTAGGCCGAAACGACGTAGCGCGCCACGCGCAGGTCGCGCGGCACCGCGCGGTCGTCCACCACGAACATCGCCGGCCACGCCGCGCCGCGCCTCGGGAGCCGCGTGCCCGCCGCGGGCTCGCCCGCCTCCACGAAGAACTGCACCACGCGCCCGTTCGCGCGATGCTCGGTCAACTCCGCGGTGAACACGCCGTCGTCCGCGAGCTCGTCGCCGTTCGTGCCGTCATCGAACATCGGCTTTGATTCCCACGGCAGGTTGCCCGCGTCGCTGTCCGCGCGGTGGAACAACCTGACCGCGCCGGGCGCGAGCGGCACCGCGCCCGCGACTCTCGCGGTGATCTTCACGGCGTCCCTGCTCTTCGGCACCGCGGGGCTGTGGCGAAGGTCGTCCACCTGCGGCGGCGGCGCCGCGAGCTGGCGGGAATTCGGCCGGCCCGGCGTGCCGAGCGCCATCGGCGGCGCGATGAGAAACGAATCGCCGAGGCTGTGGTCCCACGACTGCGCGATGAGCCGCGGCGTGCCCGAAACCCACCGCGCCTCGAACCGAAGTTCGTAGCGCTGGCCCCTTTCGATCGCGGGACAGTCAAGCTCCGCGCGGTTCGGCCGGTTGTCGCCGTGGCCGTCCGCGACGAGGTGCAGCTCGCCGTTCGTCGCGAAGCTCGCCCAGTGATTGCCCTGCGCGAGCCATCCGTTCGCGCCCGTGCCATTCGTCGAGAGACGGCCCGCGTTCGCGAGCAGGTTCGTGCCCTCGCCGTTTTTCAGGAGCTGGATGTGTCGCAGCGCGATGTGAGCGTCGCCGACGAGGTGGAAGTGCAGTTCCTTGAAATCGGCCGGCGCGCCGTCCGCGCGAAGCTGCTGGTAGATTCCCGAGCACTTGAATTCTCGCCACTCGCTCTTGGCGGATTCGTCGCTGTCGCGCCACGCCGAGGCGCGCGCGTTGTCGAGCGCGGGATGGAGCAGTTCCATGCTGCTGCCGCCGCCGCGCGTGAGTTCGGGCCAGTCGCCGCCGACGCGGAAGTCCACCTCGTCCGCGAGGTTGCCGCGGTCATCCACGAGCCGCACGAGGTCGCCGTCGTGGTCGAGCCTGCCGCTGAAGTTCCCGGTGGCCTCGATGTTCCCGTGCACGCCGCGCAGCCGCGACGCGTCCTGCGCCACCACAAGGAACGCACCGGGCGCGAGCTTCGCGCCGCGCGGGAATGTGAACGAGACGCCCTCCGTAAACGCCCAGCCGCCGAGGTTCACCGGCGCGCGGCCGCGGTTGTAGAGCTCGATGAACCCGAGTTTCTTGTGCGGATACGGCGGGTCAAAGAACAGCTCGTTGATGACGATGTCGGTCTGCCGCGAGGGATGATTCGTCGCGTCGCGCGTCGGCTTGTCGCCCGCGAACCACTCCTTCGCGCCGTCGGGAAACGCCTGCACGTTCCGGCCCGCGCGCGGCTGCACGAAGGTCTCGGCATCGCGCACGCATCCCCCGGCGTCGACGATGAACAGCGTGATCTCGTTGTCGCGCGTGTAAAACGGCGCGGCCCAACTCCGGCACGCCCCCGCGGCCAGCGTGCCGCCGAGCGGGACCTTGTCCGCGAAATCCGCGCGCGAGGCGAGGAAGAGGCCGTCGAGCGGGACGGCCTGCTTGGACGGGTTGCACAGCTCGACCCACTCGACCCCGCCGCGCGGCGCGAATTGCAGCTCGTTCAATCGCACGGGTCCGAGAAGTCCGGCTGGACTGGGCATCGCAATGGGCGCGTTCGTCGCGCGCGTGGCCGCGTCGAGCGTCGCCCGCAGCCCGAACACGATGTCCGAACTCTGCGGTCCGATCTGGTGCACCTCGACCGCGAGCACGTTTGCGCCGCGCACGAACGCGCTCGCCGGCACCGTGAACACGCCGCGTTCTTCCTCCGCCGTGCCCACGCCGGCTTCCGCGGGCGTGTCGCGCGCGACCGCACCGGCGGGCATCCGCACGCGCGCGACTTCGCGGCCGTTCAAGTGGATCACCGCGCCGTCGTCGAGGAACGCATCGAATGTGACCTGCCCTTTCGACGTGTCCCCATTGAACACAAAGGCGCGCCGGAAATAATACGCGAGCGGCCCGGGCTGCAGCCGTGTGCGCAGTCCCGGCGCGGGAATCTCGACCCCTGCGAACCCGAGCAGGCCCGCGCCCTGCGGCCACGCCGCGTCGTTGAAGTTCGCTTCGCGCCATCGCGAATCCACCGGCGCGGCCGCGCCCCAGTAACGCCACGAGTCCGTGAATTCGAGCAGGCGCGTGCCCGCGGCGTTTGTCCCAGGTGCGGAGCTTCGCGCCGTCTCGGCCGTGCCCGGCGGAGGTTCGAAGCCCGGCGTGCCGAGCGGCCGCGCGCTCACGCTCCAGTTGCGCCAGTCGTCCACGCGCTTGTTGCTGTCGCGCAGCACGAGCGTGTGGCCCGTGCCCTTCGCCGCGGGCGACCACCGGCCGCGGTCGGACCACTGCACGGTGCAGACCGTGACGCCATTCCGGTCCTTGAGCGAGAGCCGGTCTCCCGCGGGCAGGAGCCGCCCCGTCCACGGCCCGAAGACGCGCGCGTTGGGCGGCAGATTCGTGTAGGCCGCGCGCATGGCCTCGGGCGTCGCGCTGGAAACCACGATGCGTTCGAAGGCGCGGAGGAAGGACGCGCCCGCGTTGGTCGCGTTAAAATCCGGGAACGCGAAATCAATCGAGCCGGTGAGCCGCCAGTTCGCGATGTCGAACGGCGTCGCCGTCTGGTTCCACACCTCGACCCACGCCGGCTGCCCGCGCGGCGGGTCGTGCATGACTTCGGTAAGGACGACCTGGTCGGCGCCCGCGGTGAAGCGAAGCGCGCACACCGCCGCGAGGGCCGCGGCGCGGCGAAGCCGGCGCTGGAACAGCGGATTCAAGGGCGAACGGCTCACACCGTAGGCGCGAGACTCCGTGCCGTCGAGCCAACTCGATCCGTGCTGGACGAATCCTACGTCCACGAAGCATCGTGACCGGCATGGAACTGGACCCCATCCAACAAGCCGCGCAGGAGCAGTTTGGCAGGCGCAGCCATCGCTGCGGCGCGGGGCACGTGTTGGAAAACGTGTCCGACGTGCAGGCGGCGGTTCCCTGGCTCGAACTCGCGCCCGGCTCGCGTGTGCTCGATGTCGCATGCGGCGCGGGCCACACGGGACTTTACTTCGCGTCGCTCGGCCACCGCGTCACGCTCGCGGACAGCGCGGCGCCGAGGCTCGAGCGGGCAAAAGCCGAGGCCTTCGAACGCGGGTTGGACGTCGAAACGCGCCGGCACGCGGCGGAGGAACTGCCGTATGCCGGCGCGAGCTTCGACCTCGTCAGTTGCCGTGTCGCCGCGCACCACTTCCGTTCGCCGGAGAAGTTCGTGCGCGAGTCCGCGCGTGTGCTGCGCGTGGGCGGGCGCTTCCTGCTCATTGACGGCAGCGTGGAGGACGGCGAGCCCGAGGCGGAGGCGTGGATGCACCGCGTCGAAAAGCTCCGCGACCCGAGCCACAACCGCCTGCTCACACCGGGCGCGTGGGCCCGACTGTGCGAAGCGGCCGGGTTGCGCGTGGCTTTCGCCGGATTGCACGGCTTCAAGATGCCTGACCTTGAATCGTATTTCGAATCCGCCGCCACGCCGCCGGAAAACCGCGCGCGCGTGCGCGACCTCGTCGCCAACGCCCCGGAGGCCGCGCTGCGTGTCTTTCGGGTGTCGGACGAAGACAGCTCGATCGTCTGGTGGGGGCAGCGGCTCACCCTGGTGGCGCGGAAGCCGTAGCCACCGACGATCACTTCGCGAGCAGGCGCTTGTTCAGTTCGTGGACCGTGTCCACGATTCTCTCCTCGAGCGTCAGCGCCCACGGCCCGGGGTGCGTGGCACTGAACCGCATCGCGCCCCCGGCCTCGTAGCCGCCTTCCTCACGGACGCGGCGGCTCGGGATGTAAGCCATCACGTCGTTGGAGTAGCCGGCGACCCACACGCTCGCCGCGCCCGCGCCGAGCTCCTTTTTGAGCCGCGTCGCGTAGTCCACCACCACCTCGCCGCCCAGCGCCACAAGCGCGAGGTCGTTGCCGAAACGCACCACTTGCACGGGATACGGATACGTCGCCGGCAGCGTCCCGCCCTCGTCGAGCTTCGCGAGCATCCGCTCGGCGTGCTGCTTCTCGTAGCGGTCCTTCGAGTCGAGGCGCTTCGTGAACTCGTCGCGAGTCGGCAGCGGCGCGTAGGCGATGTCAATCGTCGCGAACGCCGCGCGCAGGTTGCCCGCGAGCGGCTTCGGCTTCGGCAACAGCGCGGCGCCGACCGCCGTGGCCAGCGTGCGGCCGTGTTGTTTCGCGAGGTCCACGGTGCCGCGCGGATACGGGTTCTGGTCGCCGCCGCAGCCCGTCATGAAGAGCGCGGTGACGCCCGGGTTGTCCGCCTCGATGAACTCCTGCGCGAATCCCGCGTAGTCGCCACTGAACTTGTAGAGCGCGAGCGTCGTGTTGTGGCACGCATAGCCGAAGAGCACCGCGCGCAGCGTGCCGTCCGCGGCGTCCACGCGCAGCACCGGCACGTCGTGGTCCACGGGACCGTCGGGATTCGGGCTGTTCGCGTAGCCGGTCGGCGTCGGCAGGCGGCGGTTCATCGCGAAGCCGCAGCGGGCGCGCGTGAAGCCGACCCTCGCGGGCGCGCCCGCCGCCAGCGCGTCGCCGATGAGCTTGAACAACTTGGTCTCCAGCTCCACGCCGTAGCGTTCGCCGAGCGTGCTCGGTTTGAACTCGCCGTCGTCCGCGGGCGCGCGCCCGACGCGGAACTCCGGCCCGCTGTGCGTGTGCGAGGCGTTGAGAAGCAGTCCCTCCGGCGGGAGATTGAATGTGTCTTTCAACCGCTTCTCCAAGCCGAGCCGCAGCGAGCGCGGCACGCCGATGAGATCAAGCGTGACGAAAACGATTCGCGCCCCGCCGGCGTCCTCGATCGCGAGCGCCTTGGCGCGGAGTTCGTTGAAGGAGCCGCTCGAAGTGTTGGTGCGGCTTGCGTAGCCGGCCATCCACATGTTCGTGCCGGGGGTGATGACGACCGTGGCGACGCCGGCCTTCCACGGCGCCGGTGCGGGCCCGGCAGCGGACGCAGCAAACGTGGCGAACAGGCAAAGCACGAAGCGCAAATGGGGTTTCATGATGACCGAGTTTGAAACGGACGCGCCGGGATGTCCACTCCGCCAGTCGTGAGTGTGAACCTCATCCAGCTGATTCGAGTTTCCCGTCACTCCTCACCCGCCCTTCGGGCACCCTCTCCCCTCGTCCGACAAGGGGAGAGAGATGGGGCGAGAGGTGTCGAGCGACTGAACACAGGGACTCGCGGCCTGAAGCGCTTCCGTGAGCGTGCGGCTGACCGCGAAGCACCTTCGCACCGCGTGGGAGGAGCCCGGCAACCGCGGGCCATCGGAGGCAGGCATCCTGCCTGTCGCTACCAATTCACCGCCGGCCGGCCGGGGGCGCGGACGGTGACTCCACCAGGCTTCACTTCAATCACCGTCGTCCCGTCCGCCGTTGCGATGAACAGCGGGACACCGTCGCTGGCGAGACGGTCGCGCAGCTGCTTCGGGGCGCGGCGCTGAGCCGGATACTCGCTGTCCTGAAGCACAATCGCCCGCGGCTTCACGGCGTCGAGCAGCGCAACCGCCAGCGGCTCGCCCTGCGTCGGCATGCCGGCGACGACGATGGCCGCGCGCAAGTCCTGCCCGCTGTCGAGCAGCGCGAGCTGGCCAGGCTTGCCGAGGTCGGAGAGCAACAGCACGCGGGTGCCGTGGAATTCGCCGCGCAGCACGAGCGCGCTGTCGTCGCCCTGCGTGAATCTCTCCGTTCCTTCCGGGTGGAGCACGGTCCAGCCGGACACGGTGTCGCCGCGCTTCACTTGTCGCCAGCGGCCGGGCGAACTTTCAAGCGAGGCCGCAATGCCCCGATACGCCGGCGACCTGAACCGCACGCCGCTTGTGACCACGCCGACGGGTTGGAACACGGCGGCGATGTTCGTGAACCCGCCGACATTCCGGAGATCACCGTGCGTGAGGGCGAGCGTCGTCACACGGTTCGCGCCCTGCCCGCGGAGGAACGGCTTCACGATGAAATTCGCCGCGCCCTCCGCGCCGGTATCCACCAGCAAATCGTCCGCGCTCCCCGGCGCATCGGCAAAGATCGCGTTGGCACCCGCCAGCACGGTGATCTTCGCCGTCGCCCGTTCGCGGAGGAGCCCCGCGCCCCAGCACACCACGAGCAGCGCGACCGCCACGGCGACGCGCCGCCGCCGCCCGGGCGCGAACAGCCAGCCGCTCACCGTAAGCATCACGAGCGCATAAAACGCGATGAACTCAAACGCCGTCGGCGGGCGCGTGTAAGTCCACGCGCCGGGCAGCGTCGCGGTCCACTCGCTGACGCGCACCATGAGCGACATCCAGAGCCACGCGCTGTGGTTGAAGAGCTCCGTGAGCCACGGCAGCCAGCCGCCGCACACGAGCGCGCCGAGGTTCGCCATGAGCGCCAACGCGCTGAGCGGCACGACGAGCACGTTCGCGACGAGGCTCCCGGGGGTGAACAGGTGGAAGTAATACGCCGTGAGCGGCAGCGACCCGAGCCACGCCGCGAGCGATGTCGCGATACTTGACGCCAGCCAGTGCAGCGGACGGTCCAGCATGCGCCGCCAGCGCGGACGCAGTTCATCCGGCAGCATCGGGTCGTGCTTGAGCCATTTCCAAGACCGCTCCTCGAACGGCGGCACCAGCAGCGCGATGCTCAGCACGACGAAGAACGAGAGCTGGAAGCTCGCCTGGAAGAGCTGCTCCGGCTGCCACACGAGGATGATGACGCCCGCCGCTGCGAGCGAGTTGAGCAAGTCGCCCGGCCGGCGCAGCGACCAGCCGGCGATGATGACGGTCATCATGATGGTCGAGCGGATCGCGCTCGCCTGCCAGCCCGTCGCCCCGGTGTAAAACCAGATGAGCGGCACCACCACCAGCCCGCACCACGCGCGCGGCACCTGCGCCACGCGCAGCAGCGCCACGAGGATTCCCGCGATGAGCGCGATGTGCAGCCCGCTGATGGCGAAGATGTGCATCGTGCCCGAACGCATGAACGGCTCGCTGACTTCGTCCGTGAGCGCGGTCTTCCACCCGAGCGTCATCGCCCAGAGGAGCCGCAACGATTCGTCCTCGGCGGCCAGCCCGCGCGCCAGCGTGCGTTGCGCCCAGTTGAAGAACCGGTCCGTCATCGGCGGCGCAGGCGCGGCGGCGGCGGGCGCGAGCCGCCAGTCGTTCGTGCCCTTCGTGTCGAGCTGGAAGTGAATGCCCAGCCAGCGCAGGTGCTCGCGATAGTCGAACAGCCCTTGAGCCGCCGCCGCCTTCGGGCGATGCAGCACGCCGAACGCCTCGACGCCGCGCCCGCCGAAGAACGCCCCGTCCATCGCGCCGGGAGTCGTCACCGCCACGCGGCCGGTGGCGGGAAGCCACGCCCCGTCGCGGCGAAGTTCCGTGACCTCGATGACGGCATGCGTGCGGACGGCCTCTTCCTCGTGCTGGATGAACACGCGGTGCTTCGGCGTTTCGGCAAGCGAGCCGCGAAGCGCGACGAGTTCGGCCGCGGACCCGGCCGCCGCGCGCAGGTCGTGCCGCGAGAGAATGGCCGTGCGCGAGGTGAGATTCGCGCAACCGGCGGCGACGAGCAGCGGCCAGAGCAGCCGGGCGCGCCATGAGGCCCGCGCCAGCGCGAGCGACGCGATGAGCGCGCCGGCCGTGATCAGCCACCACAGCGGGAGTTCCACCGGACACGCCCGCGCCGCGAGCACGCCGCCCGCGTAAGCGAGCGCGATGGGAACGAGCGGGCGTTTCATTCGCTCCGGCGGTTGACCGTCCCCGGCCACCAGCCCCGACGCAGGCCGGCGCGCCACAACACCACGAGCCCGAGCGACGCGCCCGCGGCATCGAGCAGCACGTCCCACGCGGAGCCTTCGCGCGACGGGATGAACGATTGGTGCCACTCGTCCGTCGCGGCATAGAGCACGGCCACGAGCGCGGATTCACCGGCGGCGCGCCAGTCCCACGGGCGCGTGTCGCCGGGCTGCGGTTTGCGGCGCGCGCGCCACCAGAGGCACGCGAGCACGGCATACACGGTCACGTGCCCGGTCTTGCGGATGCAGAATTGCACGGCGCGGATGGTGTCGTCGGTGACTTCCGGCTTGAACCACCGGAGCAGCGGCCCGATGACGCGCGACGTGCGTTGCGCGGACAACGCGCCGGTGGACCCGCCGAAGATGACGGCCATCCAAAGCACGACCGGGAGCCAATACTTCACGAGGGGATGGAGCCGGGCCACGCCGCGATGAGAGCCACGCCCGTGACATGGGGCAATGCAATTCAGGGCTCGCCTGCCCATTGCGCTTCCCGGCGATGGGACCTTGGGCTTCAATCCCCGCGTGGCGACCGCGGATTCCATTCCAGCGTTGCTCGACCGGGGGCTGTGGTTTCCCGATCCGCGTGAAGCGCGGGAGACGCACGGCCTCGGCGGCATGGTGGCGATCGGCGGCGACTTGCAGCCGGAGCGCCTGCTGCTCGCGTATCGCTCGGGGATTTTCCCGTGGACGGTGGATCCGGTGACGTGGTGGTCGCCGGACCCGCGCGCGGTGTTCGAGCTCGACCGGATGCATGTGCCGCGCAGCCTCGCGAGGGTGATGCGGCGCGGCGCGTTCGAGGTGACGGAGAACCGCGCCTTTCGCGGGGTGATGGAGGGGTGCGCGCGGGCGCGGCGGTCGGGGAATTGGATCAGCCGCGATTTCATCGAGGCTTACACGCGGCTGCACGAACTCGGCCACGCGCACAGTGTCGAGTGCTGGCAGGACGGCAAACTCGCGGGCGGAATCTACGGCGTGGCCGTCGGCGGGCTGTTTGCCGGGGAGTCGATGTTCCATCGCGTGAGCGACGCGTCGAAAGTCGCGCTCGTGTCGCTCGCGGCGCGGCTCCGCGAGCGTGGCTTCACGTTGTTCGACATCCAGATGATGACGGACACGACGGCCCGGTTTGGGGCGGTGGAGATTTCGCGCGACGCGTATCTCGACCGGCTGGCGGCGGCCGTGCGGGTGCCGTGCGAGTTTGCGACGGGAGGGTCGCCGCGGGCCGGAACCGCATGAACGCGGCGCCTACGAAAGAACCGCCGGCCCGGATGGAAGTCCGTGCGCCTCGGCGACGGCCTTGCAGGTGATGCGTCCGGACATGACGTTGATGCCGCCGGTGAGCGCGGGCATCCGGTGGCAGGCCTCGGCGAGGCCGAAGTCCGCCAGCAGCTCGATGTAGCGGTGGGTGACGTTGGTGAGCGCCTGCGTCGCGGTGCGGCCAAACGCGGCGGGCATGTTCGCGACGCAATAGTGGGTGACGTCTTCCTCGACGAAGACCGGGTCGTGGTGCGTCGTCGGGCGGGACGTCTCGCAGCATCCACCTTGGTCGATGGCGATGTCCACGACGACGCTGCCGGGACGCATCCGGCGGAGCATGTCGCGTCGGATGAGCTTCGGCGCCTTCGCCCCGGGGACGAGCACGGCGCCGATGAGAAGGTCCACGTTGGGGAGAAGTTCCATCAGGTGCGCCTCGTTGGAGTAGAGCGTGTGCGCGGTGTGGAGCGTGATGTCAAGGAAGCGCATGCGCTCGACGTCGACCTCGAGGATGGTGACGTCCGCGCCGAGTCCCGTGGCCATGCGGGCGGCGTTCACGCCCGAGACGCCGCCGCCGATGACGATGACTTTGCCGGGCAGGACGCCGGGCACGCCGCCCAGCAGGACGCCGCTGCCGCCGCAGTGTTTGGCGAGGAAGTAGCCGCCGACGAGGACGCTCATGCGGCCGGCGATTTCGCTCATGGGCTCGAGCAGCGGGAGGCGGCGGTTGACCTCGATGGTTTCGTAGGCGAGGCATGTCGCGCCGGAACGGACGAGTCCGTCGGTAAGCGCGCGGCTGGCCGCGAGGTGGAGATACGTGAAGAGCAGTTGTCCCGGGCGCAGCAGCGGAATCTCGGAGGGTTGCGGCTCCTTGACCTTCACGACGAGGTCGCCCGCGGCGAAAACCTCGGCGGGCGTGTCGAGCAGTTTCGCGCCGGCCTGCTCGTAGTCAGAGTCGGGATAACCCGAGCCCACGCCCGCGCCGCGCTGCACAACGACGGCGTGCCCGCGCTTGATGAGCTGGTAGGCGGCGGAGGGCAGGAGTGCGACACGGTATTCCTGATCCTTGATCTCCTTGGGGACGGCGATGGTCATGAGGACGGCGCGTGGTGACTTGGGCGAGTGGACGTGGCAAGACGCGCGGCTCAAACGATCTGGCGCCAGCGCGAGGGCGGGAGCGGGCGGGCGGGTTCGCGCCGCAGTTCGAGGCAATGGCGGAGCATCTGCCGCGCGTTCGGATCGAACGGCATCAGCCGGAGCGAGGTGCGCCACGAGCGGATCGCGGCGTCGTATCTGCCGAACTTCATGTAGCAGATGGCCATCTCCTGCCACGCGGCGAAGTTGGCGGGGTTGAGGATCGCGGCGCGCTGGGCATCCTCGAGGGCGAGGTCGAACTGGCCAAGATTGATGCGCAACGCGGCGCGGCGGCTCCACGCCTCGGCAAACTGCGGGTGCATTTGGATGACCTGCGTGAGGATCGCGAGGGCGTGGTGGTGGTGCTTCTTCTGGATGGACTGGAATGCGTCGAACAGGTCGGCGCGCGCGGCGGCGCCGGCGGAGCCGAGCCAGAGTTCGAAGAGCGCGCCGGCCGCGAGCTGCCGCAAATCCTGATTCGGCGCTTGCAGGGCGCGGAGCAACTGCTCCTCGCCGCCGACGTGCGCGAGCGCGATCGCGGCGTGCTTGCGGGCGGCGGGTTCGCCGGTTTCGAGCACGCGATACAGCCGCTCACAGTTCCACCGGCTCGCGAGCAGGCGCGGCATCGAGTGATGGCCGATGAGCACGATGGCCAGCAACCCGTAAAGAACCCGGAGCAGTGGCGTGAAGAAACGGTGCATGGTCGCGGCCTGCGTCTGAAATGCTTCAGTGGTCAACACCCGGGTGGATGGTTCGTTGCGCCGCCCGGCCCGGCGTCACTTCGCGGCCGGCGTGAGGACGAGTTTCTCGCCCTTCAAGCGGCCCGCCTTGGCGAGCAGTTCGCAGTAGTCGCCGAGGATGTTCAACGTCTCGAGCAGGTGCGGGTCAACCGTGGCCACAGCCTCGCTCTCGGGGTCGGCATCGGGGTCGGCGGCGGGGATGGCGGCGGCGGCGATGGGTTGGTTGTCTTTCGCGGCGCCCGAGGCGCCGCCGGGCGGCGTTTTGCGGGCGAGCACGAGGGGCTTGTTCTCCTTCACCGTGTCGAGGGTGATTTCGAAGACCTTGTCGTCGGCGGTGGCGCGGGCGGCGCGCTCTTTCTTGCGGGCTTCGGCGCGGGTCTCGATTTCCTTCCTTTCCGCGACGCGCTGCTGCTCGTTCAACGAAATGGTCTTGTCGGCCTGCTGTTTCTTCACGCGTTCGATGTCCTCGCGGAGGTAGTCGAAGTCGCGCGCGGAGGCGACGCGCCCGGCGGAGCGCTTCTTGAGTTCGGCGGTGAAGGGTCGGGCGAGTTCGAGGTCGTCGTGGCGGACGGCGTTGATGCTGTCGGCGGGGAGGCAGTTGGGGAGGCTGGCCTCGCCGATTTCCATGACGTCGTAGATGGATGGAAGGGTGATGGCGGGCGAGACGCCGATTTTCTGGGTGGTGGTGCCCTCGACGCGGTAGAATTTTTGCACGGTGAACTTGAGCTTGCCGGGGTCCTGGGCGACGGCGCCGCGGAGATACTGGTTGAGCGGGAGGAGGGTCTGGACGGTGCCCTTGCCGTGGGTGGTGGAATCGCCGACGACGAGGGCGCGACCGTGATCCTGCAAGGCCGCGGCCACGATCTCGGAAGCGGACGCGCTCAGGTGGCTCACGAGGACGATCAGCGGGCCGTCGTAGGCGACTTTCGAGTCGTCGTCCGCGAGGACTTGGGTCTCGCCGCGGTGGTTGCGGACTTGCACCACGGGCCCCTTCTTGATGAAGAGGCCGGTGAGTTCAACGGCCTCGGGGAGCAGACCGCCGCCGTTGCGCCGCAGGTCGAGGACGAGCCCGGTGATGTTTTCCTTTTGGAGCCGGCCGATGAGCTGGCCGACGTCGCGGGCGCAGTTGTCGTAGAACTGCGGGAGGTTGATGACGCCGAGGCGCTGCGACTTGCCCGCGGGATCGGGGTGCTCGATGAGCCGCGCCTTGGCCTTCTGGTCGGCCAGGGGGATTTCCTTGCGGATGAGCTTGATGATGCGGTTCTCCCCGCCCGTGCTGCCGGCGGGAATGATGGTGAGGCGCACCTCGGAGTCGAGCTTGCCTCGGATGAGGTTGACGACCTTGGTGAGCGGCATCTCGACGACATCCACCGCGTCCGCGGCGCCTTGCGCGACGGCGATGATGCGGTCGCCGGGCTTGAGCAGCTTGCTCTTCTCGGCGGGTCCGCCGGGCGTGAGCGCCTTGATCTTGGTGTAGCCGTCCTCGTATTCGAGCAGCGCGCCGATGCCGGTGAGCGAGAGCTTGATGTTCTTGACCTCGAATTCCTTCGCATCCTCGGGCGCCATATACTCCGAGTGCGGGTCGAAGGCATGCCCGAGCGACGAAAGGTAAGTCTGGAGGATTTCCGAGGTCTCGAAGTCGCGGAAGTTTTTCTGCACGCGCAGGTAGCGCTTGCGGAGGTTTTCAACGGTTTTCTCCTGCGGGTCCTTGTTCAAGCGGCCCTGCAGGAGGTCATACTTGATGCGCGCGCGCCAGAGTTGCTCGGCGTCGGTCTCGTCCCGGGGCCACGGGGATTTGTTGCGCTGGATGGCGATGGTCTCGTTGCGGGTGAAGTCGTGCGTTTCCTTCAACAGCCGCAGCGCGAGGTCGGTTCGCTCGTCGGAGCGCTTGAGGAAGCGACCGAAAATCTCGAACGCCGGCGACGCGTCGGCCTTGTTGGTGAGGTCGTCGAGGTTTCGGCCGAAGCGCTTGTAGAATTCGTCCACGTCGCTCTGCAGAAAGTAGAGGTGGTTGTAATCGAGCGAGTCCAGGTAGTTCTTGAGGAAGGATTCCGAGATGGTGTCGTCGAAGCGGGCCTTGCGGTTGTAGTGGGCGGTGTCAAGCAGCGTGCCAACGGCTTGGGCGATCTTGCCGGCCTGCTCCTGCGTAAACTGGACGGCGGATGCCGCCAGCGCGAGAATGCAGAGCGCGAACACTGGAACGGGGGTTCGTTTCATGGTTGCGGCGAAAGATGGCCGTTTCCGCGCCGGAAGCAACTCAGAATGCGAACGGTTCATGGCCATCAGACCCGGCGCCGCCGGGCGTTGTTCAATCCCCGCACAGGGGCCGCGGCCGCCGGCGCGTCCGGATCAGAATCCGCTTGCCGGGAGGGATTTCCTCCGTCATTCCGTCTGATGCGCCGGATGCAATACCGCCCTGGCCCCAACGACGACCCGATGACTTGTTCAATGCGCGGTGGCTGGAGTCCCGGTGGCACCGGGCTTTCGCTCGCCTTGGCCGTGGCGCTCCTGTTCGCGCCCGGCGCCTCCGCCCGCATCAACGTGGTCACTTTGCCCGGGCGCGACACGGTCCAGCTGACCATCTACAACTCCGCCGATCTCACGCTGGTGAAGGAGACGCGGGTGCTCACGTTCCGCAAGGGCATCAACAAGCTCGAGTTCTCGTGGGCCAACACGCTGATTGATC
>Ga0194131_10001036_pt1 | contig 48151 bp, 30 predicted proteins | sample TA2KigO120mmetaG_FD_148631 | JGI IMG/M metagenome (GOLD analysis project Ga0194131, IMG submission 148631) | Freshwater microbial communities from Lake Tanganyika, Tanzania - TA2015053 Kigoma Offshore 120m | ecosystem: Environmental > Aquatic > Freshwater > Lake | place: Tanzania: Lake...
AGCGCAGCGGCCGGCGGCCGTGATGTAGGCGTCGTGGAGGGTGAGGCCGTCGGTGCGGGCGGTGCTCGTGGATTGGGAGGCGAAACCGGCCTGGTGGAGGGCGTCGAAGAGGAAGTCGCCTGAGCGGTCGCCGGTGAACATGCGGCCGGTGCGATTGGCTCCGTGGGCGCCGGGGGCAAGGCCGATGATGAGCAGGCGGGCGTCCGGATCGCCGAACGAGGGGACGGGGCGGCCCCAGTAGTCCCAATCGAGATAGGCGCGGCGCTTGACGCGGGCCACTTCGCGGCAGTGTTCGCGGAGGCGCGGGCAGCGCTCGCAGTGAACGATCTCCCGCTGGAGTTTTTCGACCGGATGCATCCCCAAGAGAATGACGGTATCATGCATCGCATGGCGAGTGATGTATCACGGCGTGGTTTTGTGGCGGCGGCCGCGGCGTCGGCGGCTCCAGCGGCTGCGGCGGCTCCGGCGGCTGCGGGTCCTCTGGCAGTGAACGGGGGGACGCCGGTGCGGCGGGAGAGGTTTCCTTCCTGGCCGCGGGTGGCGCAGAACGATGAAGACGGGCTGCTCGAAGTGTTGCGCGGCGGCCGGTGGAACCGGATGGGCGGGAAATTCGTGATCCGGTTCGAGGAGATGTACGCGAAGCTGACTGGGGCCCGGCACTGCCTGGCGGTGGCCAATGGCACCAGCGCGCTGATCACGGCGCTGGATGGGCTGGACGTGAACGCGGGCGATGAAGTGATTGTGCCGCCCTACACGTTTGTGGCGACGGTGAACGCGGTGCTGCTGCGGGGCGCGCTGCCGGTGTTCGCCGACATTGACCTGGAGACGTTCCAAATGGACCCCAAGCGGGTGGAGCCGGCGCTGACCGACCGGACGACCGCGATCATTCCGGTGCACATGGCGGGCACGCCGGCGGACCTGGACGCGATCACGGCGATTGGGCGGCGGCGGAGGGTGCCGGTGATCGAGGATGCGTGCCAGGCGCATCTGGCGGAGTGGCGTGGGAAGAAGGTGGGAACGCTGGGGACGGCGGGCTGTTTCAGTTTCCAGGGATCGAAAAATCTGAACTCGGGTGAGGGCGGGGCGGTGTTGACGAACGATGACGCGGTATTGGAGCGGTGTTATTCGTTCCACAACAACGGCCGTTCGCGGGTGACGGGCAATGCGGCGTTCGGGTATCAGCACAACGGGGCGAATCTGCGGCTGACGGAGTTTCAGGGCGCGTTGCTGATTTCACAGATGTCGCGGCTTGAGGAGCAATCGAAGCGGCGGGATGAGAACGCGGCGTATCTCACTTCGATGCTGAGCCAGGTGCCGGGCATCAAGCCGGCGCGGTGGCCGGAAGGGGCCACGCGGAGCGCATGGCATCTTTACATGTTCCGGTATGACAAGGCGGCGTTCGCCGGTGCTCCGCGGAGTTCGTTTCTGAAGGCGATGTCGGCGGAGGGCATTCCCTGTTCAAGCGGGTATCAGCCGTTGAACAAGGAGCCGTTCATTCAGAACATTCTGGGGTCGCGCGGGTTCAAGAGGCTGTTCTCCGAGGCGTCGCTGAAGGGCTGGCGCGAGAAGAACGAGTGTCCGATGAACGACCGGCTCTGCACGGAGGCGGTGTGGTTCACGCAGACCATGCTGCTGGGCACGCGAGCCGACATGGAGCAGATTGTGGAGGCCGTGAAGAAGGTGCAGGCGCAGGCTCACACGCTGAAGGCGTAGGGCCTGGTCAGTCTTTGGGCAGGGCCCGCAGTTGGGGGATTCCCACTTTGGTGGCCAGCACTTCATCGAAGCGAAGCAGTGTGGCCAGATCCTTGCCGGCCCGCACCTGGGCGTGAATCACCTTCTCAATGGCGGCGATTCGGCCCGCCAGTTCGATGGCCGCTTCGAGCTTTGAGGCGGGGATGGCGACTACGCCGTCTTCGTCGCTTGAGATCCAATCTCCGGGGGATACCACGACGCCGCCACAGACGACCGGAACCTGAGTTTCGCCCTTGTACTCGGCGCCGCCTGCCTGCGGTGTGTTCCCGCGGGCAAAGACGGGCAGCTTCGAGCCTCGGATTTCGGCGACATCACGCACGGCGCCGTCGATGACGATGCCGGCGAGCTTCTTGTGCTCCGCGGCGCTGGTGGTGATGCCGCCCCACAGAGCCGTGTCGGGTTCGGCGCGTCCGTCGATGACGAGCACGTGCCCTGAGGGGCAGAGCGAGAGGGCTTTGCCCACCATGAGAATGTCAGCCTTGTGGATGCGAACCGTGAACGCGGGCCCGGCCATGCGCGGCTGCTTCGAGTAACAGTGGATGCCGTGATCCATGCCGCCCGATTTGCCGAGCGCGTCCGAGAGCAGGGCCGGCCGCAGCTTGAGGACGGCTTTGCGGATGGCGGCGCTCATTGCATCATCACCTGGGCCGGGTTGATGGCCTGGTAGCGGCCTTTGTTGGCGGTGATCTCGAAGGCTTGCGGGACACTTTCAATGCCCTGCAGGACGTGGGTGATGGTGGGTTTGAGGCGCACGCGGCCGGAGGCGGCGAGACGGACGGTGTGTTCCAGATGCTCGACGGTGCTGATGTCGGGGAACAGGTAACGGAGGCTGCGCTCGCGGAGAAGGTCGATGTCCACTTCGAGCGGGCTGCCGAACCAGGACACGCCGATGATCTTGCCTCCGCTGCGTACGGAATCGATGGCCTGGGTGAGGGTGCGTGTGCCGGCCAGCCCCTGAGTGGGGCTGCCCCCGGCGCATTCAAAAACAATGTCGGCGCCGTTGCCGCCGGTGAGGTCGCGGATGACGGCGACGGGATCTTCGCGGGAAGCGTCGATGGCATGGTCAGCGCCGAGTTCGCGGGAGACGGCGCAGGCTTCCGGACGGACGTCGACGGTGATGATGCGGCCGGCTCCCGAGGCGCGGGCGATCTGCATGCACTCCAGGCCCATGCTGCCCTGGCCGTAGAGGGCCACGGAGTCGCCGATCTGGATCTGGGCGGTTTCGACGGAGGCGACGGAATCCGAGAGGGATTGGAGGCAGGCGGCTTCGCTGTCGGAGATGGCGTCATCCACTTTGACGAGGGCGATTTCGGGGAGAATGGCGTACTCGCTGAAGCAGCCGGGGAGCTGGAAGCCGATGATGGGTCCCTTGCGGCAGAGGTGCATGCGGCCGGAGTGGCAGAGAGGGCAGTCCTGGCAGGGGAGTTTGGCGCGGGCGGCGACGCGGTCGCCCACTTTGAACCGGGTGACGCCGGGGCCGGTTTCGACAATGCGGACGCAGAATTCGTGTCCGAACAACTGGACGGGGGCTTCGGTTTCCAGGCGCCGCTTGATGCGTTCATAGGCGAGTGTGCGGATGCCGAAGGCGAGTTGCGCCTCGGTGACACTGGGCTGAACGCAGAGCACTTTGACAATGACGTGGTTGGGCCGCACTTCCGGTGTCGGGATGTCGTCCAGGCGCAGGTCGCTGAATCCGTAGAATCTCCAGGCTTTCATAGGTTGAGATGGAAGGATATCAGATCCCGATGAGGTTGGGCTGGAGCTTTGCGTAGCCCTGCTCGCGGAGCCATACATCAAGGGGTAGGGCGGCGATTTCATCGGCGTCGGGGACGGCATGAGGGTCCACGGCGCGGCTGATGACGTGGAGGTAGCGACGGCAGTCCTGGCAGGCGTGGCTCTGGATGTGCGGGAGTTCGGGGGCGCTGAATACTTCGATGCTCGCCGAGCCACAGGCCGGGCACTGGTTGCGCGGGTGGGGCCATTCGGCGAGGCAGATGGCGCAGGCCAGGTGCAGAGCGGTGCCGTCGCCTTCAGCGCGCAGGACGCCGTGCTGCGGCACATGGTTGTGGCAGGGTTGCTGGCGGAGCAGGATTCGTGCATAGAAGGAGGCGGGTGACGTGCGGTCCTCCCCGGAGAGATAGCGCTCCGCGGCGCCGGCGAGGGCGTCGGCTTCCAGGTGCAGGGGTGGTGGTCCGGCCGCGCGGACGAGGGCCAGGAGTTCTTGCACGCTGCCAGTGAACCTGCCCACGCGGGCGTAGAAGCGTAGCGCCTCGGCGGCGCCGGGATAGCGGTCGGCGAGATGCTCGCAACGGAGATGGAGTTGGTGGGCGGGGTCTACTGCGTCCATTTTTCCATCCAGCCGAGGATGTGCTCCATCTTGGCGATCTTGTGGCTGGGGTAGGCTCCGCGAATGCCGTGAGGTTCCTTGGGAAAGCGGACCAGGGCGGCGGGCACCTTCATCGCCTTGAGCGCGAAGTAGAGTTCCTCGCTTTGGCCGATGGGGGTGCGCCAGTCCTCTTCTCCGCACAGGACCAGGGTGGGGGTCTTGAAGTTCCTGGCCAGGAAGATGGGGGAGTGATCGATGAACTGCTTCGGATTTTCCCAGGGCAGCGATTTCATCCAGAGAGCGCTGTGGGTGTAGCCACCGTCGGCGGTGCCCGCCTGGCTGATCCAGTTGGTGACCGGGTACTGGGAAACGGCGGCGGCGAAGCGGGTGGTCTGGCCGATGATCCAGGCGGTGAGGAGGCCGCCACCGCTGCCGCCGGTGACGGTGAGGCGGGCCGGGTGGATGTAGCCGCGGGCGATGAGGTGGTCGACGCCGGCCATGAGGTCCTTGTAGTCGTCACCGGGGTAGTGTGTGTGGATGACGTTGCCGAATTTCTCGCCGTAGCCGGTGGAGCCGCGCGGGTTGAGGTAAAGGACGACGAAGCCCCGGGCGGCCTGCACCTGAAATTCGTGGTTGAACTCGACGCCGTACATGGCGTGGGGTCCGCCGTGGATGTCGAGGAGGAGCGGGTACTTCTTCGCGGGGTCGAAGTCCGGAGGCTTGATGAGCCAGCCGTCGATCTCCCAGCCGTCGAAGGACTTGAAGCTGACGTGCTCGACGGCGCCCAGGCGGCGGGCTTCAAGCAGGCTGGCGTTGACGCTGGTGAGGCGGGTGCGGGCGCCGCCGGGCTGAAGGACATAGACGTCGCCGGGCTCGGTGGGGGAACTGAAGGCGGCGGCCATGGTTCCGTCCGCGGCCAGGGAGAATCCGCCGGGGGCTGCGTAGGCGCCCAGGCGCTCCTTGCCGCCGGTGAGATCGTGCACGGTGCCGTCGCCCAGACGGACCTGGTGGATGCGGCTGCCGCCCCGGTCATCGGCGGCGAAGTGGATGGAGCGGCTGTCGGCGGACCAGGCGATATCGCGGACATCGCGGTCAAGCCCGTCGGTGAGAAGCCGCGCGCCGCTGCCATCGCGGTTCATAACATAAAGGCGGGTGACGGTGTTGCTTTGGAACTTCCAATCGCTGCCGGCGTAGGCGATGCGCGTGCCGTCGGGTGAGACGGCGGGGGCGGTGTCAGGACCGCGGCGGCGGGTGAGTTGATCGATGGCTCCGTCGGCGATGCGGACTGAGAAGATATCGTTGCCGTCCAGGTGGTATTGCGCGTCCGGCGAGCGGTTGGCGGAGAAGATGATCGCCTTGCCGTCGGGCGTCCAGGAGTAGCCGCCGGTATGATTGGCCGCGCCGGTGGTGATCTGGCGGGGGGCGCCGCCGGTGGCGGGCACGGTGAAGATGTGGGTGTAACCGGGCGGGGTGACGCCGGGGGCGCCGTCGGCGCGCCAGCGGAGATCGGTGACCACGGTGGGGGGATCGGCCCAGCGGGCGCCGGCGGGCTTGTCGAGGGGCTTGATGCTCCAGCCGGGCGCGGCGGGAACGCGAGCCTGGTAGGCGATCAGGGTTCCATCGGGCGACCACTCGATCTGCGAGGGCGCGTTCTCGATGTCGGTGACCTGGACATCCTCGCCGCCGTCGAGCCAGCGGACGCGGATCTGGGTCTTGCCGGAGCGATTGGAGAGATAAGCCACGCGGGCGCCGTCGGGGGAAAGGCGCGGGGAGCGGTCGCGGTAGGGGCCTGTGGTGAGGGGGCGCGGGTTGGCGGCATCGGCGTTGACGATCCAGAGGTTGGAGTGGGAAGTGTCGTTGGCGCGGTCATTCCAGGTGAGGGTGTAGATGACGCGTTTGGCGTTGGGGGTGATCTGTGGGTCAGCGGCGGTGCGGAGGTCCCAGAGGTCGCCGGTTTCGAAGAGGCGGGGGGCGGGGAAGGCGGAGGCGGCCAGAAGGAGGACGACGATGGCTCTCATGGCATTTGATGATGCCATGGGGACCGAACGGGGTCAAGAATGCGGGCATACTGATAGGAACATGAGCCATCGTCTGTTTGCATTGTTCGCCCTTGCGCCGGTTGGGGCGTGGGCGCAGGGTGTGGAGTTCGTGAAGGCGAACTATACGAAGTACGAGTACCGGATCGCGATGCGGGACGGGAAGAAGCTGTTCACGTCGGTGTACCTGCCGAAGGACTCAAGCCGGACCTATCCGATTCTGCTGAACCGGACGCCGTACAGCGTGGGCCCTTATGGGGCGGACAAGTACAAGACGGATCTTGGACCGTCGCCGCTGTTTGCGCGGGAGGGGTACATCGTGGTGTACCAGGATGTGCGCGGGCGGTACATGTCGGAGGGGGAGTTCGTCAACATGCGCCCGCACCGGGCGGCGAAGGGGACGGGGGATTTCGATGAGTCGACGGACACCTACGACACGATCGACTGGCTGGTGAAGAACCTGCCGGGCCACAACGGGCGGGTGGGGACCTGGGGGATTTCATACCCGGGGTTTTACACGGCGGCGGGCATGATCGACGCGCATCCGGCGCATGTGGCGGCGTCCCCGCAGGCTCCCATTGTGGACTGGTTCACGGGGGATGACTTTCACCGGAACGGGGCGCTCTATCTGCCGCATGCGTTCAATTTCCTGGCGGCGTTCGGGAAGCCGAGGCCTGAGCCGACGACGAAGGTGGCGCCGGCGTTCGAGCATGGGACGAACGACGGGTATGCGTTCTTCCTCAGGATGGGTCCGCTGGCGAATGCGGATGAGAAGTTCCTGAAGAACCAGGTGGCGTTCTGGAACGACATGATGAAGCACCCGAACTACGACGAGTTCTGGCAATCGAGGAACCTGCGGCCGCATCTGAAAGCGATCCGGCCGGCGGTGTTGACGGTGGGGGGCTGGTGGGACGCGGAGAACATCTATGGCGCCCTGCAGGTGTACCGGCACGTGGAGCGGAGCAGCCCGGGAGCGGTGAATCTGCTGGTGATGGGGCCGTGGGTGCACGGGGGCTGGTCGCGCGGGGAAGGGGACCGGCTGGCGAACGTTTCGTTCCATGCCAAGACGGCGGAGTTTTACCGGGAGCAGATTGAGTTTCCGTTCTTCGAGCGGCATTTGAAGGGGAAGACGGGCGTGGACCTGCCGGAGGCGTACGTGTTCGAGACGGGGACGAACGTGTGGCGGCGCCACGGGCAGTGGCCGCCGGTGGGGACCGTGGCGCGGGAGCTCTACCTGCAGCCGAAGGGCGGGCTGGGGTTCGCGGCGCCGGCCGAGGATGGGTCCGATGAGTTCCCGAGCGACCCGGCGAAGCCGGTGCCGTACACGGGCCAGGTGTCGCCGAGGATGACGCAGGAGTACATGGTGGCGGATCAGCGGTTCGCGGCGGCGCGGCCGGATGTGCTGGTGTATCAGACGGAGGTGCTGGAGGAGGACCTGACGCTGGCGGGTCCAGTGACGCCGGTGCTGCATGTGGCGACGACGGGGACGGATGCGGATTGGATTGTGAAGCTGATCGATGTCTACCCGGACGATTACCCGGACCCGGCGCCGAACCCGGCGGAGGTCCGGATGGGCGGGTATCAGCAGCTTGTGCGGGGGGAGGTGTTCCGCGGGCGGTACCGGAACAGCTTCGAGAAGCCGGAGGCGTTTGTGCCGGGGCGGGCGGCGAAGGTGGAGTACGGGATGAACGATGTGTTTCACACATTCCGGCGGGGCCACCGGGTGATGGTGCAGATTCAGAGCTCGTGGTTTCCGCTGGTGGACCGGAATCCGCAGAAGTTTGTGGAGATCAACACGGCGCGGGAGGGCGATTTCGCCCGGGCGCAGCACTCGGTGTACAGGACGCGGGCGCTTCCGTCCCTGGTACGGGTTGGGGTGTTGAGTGGGCGGCCGTAGCGGGTGCGAGGTAGTACCAAAGTGTGTCACGATGCCACAGGCGGGTGTCCCACTGACCCAGCCGGTTGGATCGAAAGGGGTTGTGGGCGGCGGGCGGTGAAAACAAAATGTGGGGGACGTCTTGACTTGTACTAGGACCACATGGTAAAAACGGAAAGACTGCGTCCATCAAAGTTTTCAGCGGCATTCTGATGTACCCGTGAATCCCGCGAGCACAGAAGACAGATAGAAAAACCACAAGAGGTCGAGACAATTTGAGCAGGATTGAAGGCAGACGGGGCCGGAAGGCAGGTAGAGGGGCGGTAAAACCTCGGCTTTGCAGTTTGGCAACGGAATTGCTGGAGATCCCAACAAGAGGCTTGGGTTGTTAGAGAACCTTCATCAGTTCACAACTCTCAATTTCCATAAGGAGAAGGAAAGGTCGGTTTTTCGTAGATTTGTCCTGGCGTTTGCCCTCGTCGCCCTGTTTCTGGGCGTGAGCGCGAATGCTCAGGTCGCGTGCAGCACCTCGATGACTCCCCTGTCCGTCCGCGGTGACGGTCTCACGGAGCTCACGGGTGATATCCGCCTGGATTGCAGCGGTTCGACCGCTGTCGGCCAGGTGGTCAACCTGTCGGTAACGACCTCCACCAATCAAACCAGCCGGTTCATCTCGGACCCCTGGGTTGAAGCGCTCCTGTTTATCAATGATCCGACCGGCAACAATCAGAAGAGCTGCGCTGCTGTCAACTGCGGTCCCTTCGCCCTCGGGGCCGATGCCGCCGCTGATGTGATCCAGACCAGCGGCGAGGGCGCCACCGCCGTGAACGTGTTTCATGCCCAGCGCGTGAACAGCAACACGATCACGTTCTTCAACGTTCCCCTGCTTGGCAGCGTGACGGGCCCGAATGCTCTCCGCACCTATCGCATCAAGAACATCCGGATCGCGACCCCGGCTGGCCAGACCACTGGCACCGTGACCGCTTCCATCCAGGTGACCTCGGGTGCGTTCGTGACGCTGAACAATGCCACGGGTACGATTGCTGTGATCAACCCGGCCCTGACCTTTGCCCGCCGCAACACAGACAACTCTGATGCGCTCAGCGCGCCTTCGTATCCGGCTTGCATCAGCCTGAACGGTAATCTGGCCAGCAGCAACACCACCAGCACGGTCTACGCGGCTATTGCCCGTATGCGCTTCCGTGAAGGTTATGCCGCGTCCTTCAAGCGCCGCGATGGTGGCGTTGTCAATCCGGCCTCTGTCGGCGGTGACTCCGAATCCGGCTTTGTTGCCACCACGGTGACGGCTGCGGGTGGCGGATACACCGCGACCGCAAACATCACTTCAAACTACGGCTTGATCGGCATTGCTGATAGTGGGACGCGTCTGCGGTTGTTCTTCTCCGGCGTTCCGACCGGCGTTCGTATCTACGCCGCCACGGCGGCAAACGTGAACACCGGCACGGCCGGCGCCACTGCGGTTAATGTGCTGTCGGATGCCAACGGCGCGAATTCCTTCGTTGCCCAGGCGTATCCCACCCTGCCTGGCTCCCCGGCTCTGATCGCCACGGCGACCGGTATCGGGGGCGTTGAAGTCCCGATTTCGGGCGGCAACGGCGCGTCGACCTGGGAAGTGACGGCTGCCTCGGCCGGCGGCAACGAAGACTACGTCGTTGCTGTCTGGGCGGCCTTCACCGCCAATGCCGCGGGCTTGGGCACGGCGACCGTCAGCGGCTCGCTGGCTCCGATCAGCACCTCGGACGTCAGCGCCGGCGTCCTCGTTCCGGTTCCGCGTTTCCGTGAGATGTCGAACACGGGCAACCTGTTCTCGGTCGGCACCTGCGCCAGCAACCTGCTGTTCCCCTACATCACGACGGAAGCGGGTTTCGACAGTGGCATCGCCATTTCGAACACCTCCACCGATCCGTGGGCTTCCCGCAAGACGGAAGGCGCCTGCACCCTGAACCTCTACGGCACCACCTCTGGTGGCGGCGCGGTTCCCGGTCCGTTCAGCACGCCCACCGTTCCTAGCGGCCAGACCTGGCGCGCTTCGCTCGGCATGGGCGGCGGCGTTCCTTCGGGTGGCAACCTGACGGCTGTGATGAACTTCACCGGTTACATCATTGCCCAGTGCCAGTTCCGCGGCGCTCACGGTTATGCCTTCATCTCCGATGTCGGCGTCCGTAACGTCGCACATGGATACCTGGCTCTGATTATCACGCAGCCGAACGAGAATCGTGGGAACCAGGATCCGGAAGCGTTGGACAACTAGACCCGGGCAACCGGTTCTCGGAAAGGGGAGGGGAGAAATCCTCTCCCCTTTTCGTTTTTACGGCCCATGCCGGCCGGTGTAAAGCATGGGTATTCCATTCCGGCTAAGTTTGTGATACACTCAAGCTTCGCGTCGGACCCTCCCACTCAATTCCATTGAGAGGTCAAACCATGTCTGCTCGAATTTCAATCATCTCAATCCTGGCGTGTGCTGCCATGGCGCCCCTTGGCGCCCGCAATCTCTACGTGATGCCGAGTGGCGGCACGCGTACCGTCACCGTCTATTCGGGCGATCCGTTCGCCCAAATCCGGTCTTTTGAAGCCGCTACGGACTCCTTCATGGCCGTCAGCGCGGGCAACAAGACCTACGTCATCGGGAGGTCCGCAAACAATACGATTGCAACTTTCGACGGCGCCAATGTCACTCTGCGCAATTTGAGCCAGGGCGCCACAGGGGCAGTGACAACGCCCGATGGCCGCCGTCTCCTGGTGCTGGCCGGCTCGTTGCGGGTCATCGACACAAGCTCAGACACTGAACTGGCCAGCGTCAACGTTGGCACGACGATTGTGGATATCGCGGTCTCCCACGACTCGGCCCGCGCCTATGTCCTGGCCTCGCCTTTCGGTGGCCCCCCCTACCAGATCAACGCGGTGGACCTCAATTCGAACACCATCGTTTCCACGGTGGGCGTGCCGGGCATCCCCTCCGGCATCGCGGTGGGGCCGAACGGCCTGCTCTATGTGCCGGCGAACAACCGGCTCTATGAGTACGACGGCCGCGGTTCACTCACTCAGCGGGGAAACGACGGGATCATCTTCAACGGCACGCCGATGGGCAAGCCCCTCTTTACGCCGGATGGCACCAAGGCGCTGGTTCTGAACAACACGCCCTTCACCGGCGGAGCTATCTACGTCATCGATCTGGCGAACCGCACCGTGACCGCCGGATCCATTGGCGGGGCCAGCTTCAGCAGTGTTCTGATCGACTCGAATTTTCGAGCATTTGGACTCGCCGGCGGGACTCTCTATTCGATTCAGTTCGGCGCGACGCCAACCATCACCCAGGCGTCGATCGGCGGATTGAACTCGGTGACGAACATTGCGGCGGTGGCGATGTCCAACGAGACACCGCAGGCCCGCTACCTTTACCTGACTTCAAGCAACATTGTGACCCGTGTGGATCTGAACACCAACTCCGTGAGCGGGTCTTTCACGCAGGCGGTGATTTCGGCCAATACGGCGTCGTTCACGGGGCCCCCGTACACGGGAACCCTGGCCGGCATCCAGCTTTTCGGCAACGGCCAGACGATCGCCCCCGGGGCCACGTCTCTCCCGATTCTTGCCAGGGTAGTGGATGGATTTGGCCGCCCGCTTCAGGGTGCGTTCACATCGTTTACCACCTCGGCACCTGGCGCTACCATCCTTTCAGCCACGACGATCACCGGCGCCGATGGCTACGCCATGGCCTCTGTGCTCGCCCCGGTCACCGTGGGCGTGTTCAATGTCCAGATCACGGTTACCGCCGGAGTCACTGTGGCACAAGCCTACACCTTGGTCGTCGGAACCACGGGCGGCAGCACCGGTGGCCTCAGCATCCTCTCCGGTAACGGGCAGGTGGTGCGGGACAACAACGCGTTGACTCCGGAGCCCTTGCGAGTCAGCCTGCGTGATTCGAGCGGCAACCCGATTGCCGGGGCCCAGATTTTCTGGGCGAGGACCAGCGGCCCAGGAAACGTTCAGAGCGCGAGCACCGTCACCGATGCCACCGGCGTTGCTTCGACGTTCTTCATCAGCGGCGCCATTGGTGGAGCCAACTATTCGAGCAGCACTGTCACGGCAACGTCTGGTGTCGTTTCCATCAATTTCAGTGTCACGACGGTTCTGAACACGTTTGGCATGATCAGTCTCGCGCCGAACCTGATACTTATTCGGCCGGGCGATGAGTCCACCATCACGACAACCGCCCAAACCACTCTCCCGGCCCAGTTCCAGATTCGTGCCGCCACCTCGATCGGCCCGTCTCCTGACACGCCACTCCCCAATGTCGGCATGCGGATCACCACGGGCAGCGATACCACAATCGGCCCGGGCGGCAACTGTTCGACGCCGGAGCCATTGACGGATGCCAACGGGCTGGCCTCCTGCGATCTGGTGGTTGGACGCCGCATCGGCTCGACGCCGCTGACGCTACGCGTGGGTGGCGGTCCGACGACCGGGCGCGACTACAACTTCACCCTGGTGGTAACTCCGGGCCTGCCCGCGGTCATGCGGATTGCGCGAGGCGATCAGCAGACCGGTGCGCCGGGGCAGACCACACCGCTCGCGCTGCGAGCTGAGATCCGTGACGTCGGCGACAACCTGCTCACCGGTGTACCGGTTAACTGGGAGATTGTCTCCGGAAGCGGCACTTTGTCCAACGTCGTCACCCGTTCGGACGCGCAGGGCGCCGTTTCGGCGTTCGTGCGGTTCGGCTCGGCACCGGGCAACGTTGTCGTCCGTGTGGTTGCGCTGACCGGCTCGGCCTCGGCGACCTTTACGCTTACCAACCAGGTGGCGGCGCTGGCGCTCCAGAAGATCTCGGGCGACAACCAGTCCGCCGTGGTCGGGACGGCGTTCAGCGATCCTCTGGTGGTGCGGCTGGTGGATGCCAACAGCAACGGCATTCCGCAGGCGGCGGTGGTGTTCAGTGTCACCTCCGGCGGCAATGCCACCATTTCCGGCACGAATCTGGTCACCGACTCAACAGGCCGTGCGCAGGTGACCGTGGTTGCCGGTCCCAATGCGGGAACGGTGACCGTCCAGGCCTCGACCGGCGGGTTCAGCCAGACGTTCACGCTGACCATCCGGCCGCTGGGTCCCACGGTCTCATCGGTGGTGAACGGAGCCACGTTCGGGCCCGGCATCTCGCCGTGCTCGATTGCTATCCTCACCGGCACCAATATCGTTCCGTCGTTGAATGGCGTGATCAATGCCAATTCGTTCTACGGACCGCTGCCCACCACGCATCAGGGAGTCCAGGTATCCTTCGCCGGTAACCTGAGCCCCATCTTCTGGGTGGGTAACGTGGGCGGCCGCGAGCAGGTGGCCTTCCAGGTGCCGTGCGACCTGCAGCCGGGTCCCGCGCTGGCGACGCTGCGTGTGAACGACAACACGGCGTCGCTCGACATAACCATTGCCCGCTTCAGCCCCGGAATCTTCGAGACCCGCGATTCCGCCGGCCGGTTGCAGGCGGTGGCGCAACGTCCGGACGGTTCCTACGTCTCCGAGGAGAATCCGGCCCGGCGCGGTGAGATGATCAGGTTCTTCGTCACCGGCATCGGGCAGACGAATCCGCAGATCATCACGAACCGGGTGGGTGCGCCCGGCCAGATGGTGACGGCGCAGATCATCACGGGTCTGAACAACGCGGGCGTCCGTACGGTGAGCGCCGAATACGTCATGGGCCTGATTGGCGTCTACGCGGTGACCTTCGAGGTTCCGCAGGATACCAACACGGGCTCCGGCCGCCCGTTCGCCGTGGCCGTGGTGGGCCTGGATGGTCCCATCTTCGGCAACGGGACCACGCTGCCCGTGCAGTAACGCCAGACCCGGCAGTCGATTCAACGCCCCGGAGAGCCGCGAGGTTCTCCGGGGCGTTGTGTTTACAACGAAATCCCCATCCGCATTGACGCGAGCCTCGTACCTGGGTATCGTAGGACACAAGCTGTACCAATCTCGTTTGCCCAGGAGTTCCCTATGCGCATCCTTTCCCCCCTTGCGCTCGGCCTCGCCGCGGTATCGGCCGGCGTCTCCCAGACTGGTCCCGCCACGGACCGTGTCGGTTTTCCGGAGAACTACCAGAACTGGCAGCTTCTCTACGTTTTCGACCGGCCCGACACGCGGCAGGTCCGAACCATCTACGCCAACCCGGCGGCGGCGTCGATCACGCCCAACGGGCAGTTTAACTACCCGTACGGGTCCGTGTTGGTGATGGAGACCTGGAACGCGCTTCGCGACGCCCAGGGCACTCCGGTCCTCGACGCCAATGGCCGCTATCAGAAGGACCCGGCAGCCACGCCGACCATCTTCGTGCAGAAAAAAGACAGGGGCTTCGGTGAGGCCTATGGCGCCAACCGCAGCGGCGAATGGGAGTTCGTGGCCTACCGTCCGGATCGAACGTACCAGACGACGCCGCCCAATTCGTTCGGCTGCGCGCAGTGCCACCAGGTGATGGGGCAAGCCCAGGATTACGTGGCCCGGGTGGGGCTTTACCTGAACGGCGGCTCGGGCGCGCTGCCCGATGGGGTGATGAAGCACTACCGCTTCCTACCGGGCGAAATCCGGGTGAAAAACGGCGGAACCGTCACGTTCTACAACGACGACCCGGTGGAGCACACCATCGGCGACGCGTTTCCGAACGGCTTTGTTTCGCCGCGGCTCAAGCCCGGGCAGAGCTTCACGGTGAGATTCAGCGTTCCCGGCGAGTTGAACTTCCAGTGCACCATCCACCCATCGATGCGGGGGAAGGTGATCGTCGAGCCGTAGTCCGTTACTTCAACATCACCGCGGCGCAGTTGTATCCGGGCGCGCCCATGACGCCGCCGCCGGGGTGGGCGCCGGAGCCGCATAGGTAAAGACCCTTGACGGGCGTGGTGTATCGCGCCCAGCCGGCCACGGGGCGCATGACGAACATCTGATCAAGGCTCATTTCGCCGTGGAAGATGTTGCCGCCGGTGATGCCGAAACGCTGCTCCAGATCCCAGGGCGAGAGGACTTGCCGGGCCAGGACCAGTTTGCGGAAGCCCGGGGCGTACTCTTCGATCAGATCGAAGACGCGCTCGGCGTAGGGCTCGCGGTGCTCGTCCCAGGTGCCGGAGGCGAGCGTGTAGGGTGCGTACTGAAGGAAGATGCCCATGATGTGGCGGCCGGGCGGGGCCAGGCTGGGGTCGTACATGGTGGGGCACGTCATTTCGAGCAGCGGCGCGCGTGAGGGCATGCCGTATTTGGCTTCGTCCCAGGCTCGTTCCACGTACTCGATGGACGGGCAAAGGTGCATGGTGGCGCGATGCTGCGGGCCCGGGGCGCCGGGCAGGGCTCGGAAGCTGGGCAGTTCGCTGAGGGCGAGGTTAATCTTCATGGAGGTGCCCTCGGAGCGGTAGTTCCGAATGGCGCGGGAGAATTCATCGGGCAGGTGGCCGGGTTCCACGAGGCGCCCGAAGGTGAGCTTGGGATCGAGGTTGCTGGCCACTTTGGAGGCGAGGATCTCTTCGCCGCCTTCCAGGACAACGCCCATCGCGCGGCCGTTGCGAACCAGGATTCTCTCCACGGCGGCGGCGGTGCGAATCACGGCGCCATGGCTGCGGGCGGCGGCGGCGATGGATTCGGACACCGCGCCCATGCCGCCGCGCACAAAGCCCCACAGCCCGCGATGTCCGCCCACGCCCCCCATGCAGTGGTGCAGCAGGATGTAAGCGGTTCCAGGGGACCGCGGGCCTCCGTTTGCCCCGATGACTCCGTCGGTGGCCAGCGTGACTTTGATTTCTTCCGATTCGAACCACTCGTCCAGAAAATCGGACGCGCTCATGGTGAACACTTTCACGAGCGCGACCATCTCTGCGCGGTCAAGCGACCGGACGCGGCCGCCCAGCTTCAGGTAATCGAGAAAGTCCTGGGGGCGGCGGGGCGGAAACTCGGGCGGCGCGGTGAGCAGCAGGGCTTCGGCCACCTGGGCAAGGCGCTCGATGTGGGCTTCGTAGGCCGGGTAGGCCGCGGCGTCCTTTTCAGAGAACTTGGCGATCTCGCGCAGGGTGCGGGCGCGGTCCTGCCAGAAGAAGAGGTAGCGGCCGTCGGGGAACGGGGAGAAGAACGCGGGGTCCTTGGCGTCCACCTGATAGCCGAAGTCGGGGAGGCGCAGGTCCTGAATGATGCGCTCCTGGAGGAGGCTCGACAGGTAGGCCGCGGTGGAGACGCGATAGCCGGGCCAGATCTCCTCGGTGACGGCGCAGCCGCCCACCATCTCGCGGCGCTCAAGCACCAGCACGCTGCGTCCGGCCCGGGCCAGATAAGCGGCCGTGACCAACCCGTTATGGCCGCCGCCCACAATAATCGCGTCGAAACGCTTCGCCAAGAATCACCTCACGCTACACTGAAGACTTATGGCCAAACAGTACGCGGCGCCGCCCGCCACGACCATCGATACGGCAAAGAAGTATACTGCCACTTTTAACACGTCCCGGGGGAGCATTGTCTGCGACCTGTTCGCGGCCGAGGCGCCGGCGACGGTCAACAACTTCGTCTTCCTGGCGCGGGAGGGCTTCTATGATGGCACGACGTTCCACCGCGTGATCGCGGATTTCATGATTCAGGGTGGCGATCCGACGGCCACCGGGCGCGGCGGCCCGGGGTACCGGTTCAATGACGAGTTCAAGGGCGCCTGGAAGCGGCACGGCGTGGGGTCGCTTTCGATGGCGAATGCCGGGCCGAATACGAACGGCAGCCAGTTTTTCATCACCCACATCAAGACCGACTGGCTGGACGGCAAGCACACCGTGTTCGGGCAGGTGCGCTCCGGACAGGACGTAGTGAATGCGGTGCAGCAGGGCGATGCCTTGACGTCGGTGACGATTGAAGAAGGGGAGTGATACGACTCTGACCATCGAGTATTCGGGCGCCGTGCCTGAGCCGTCGGCTTTGGCTTTGGCCGGCCTCGGTCTGGCCGGCGTGGCCGCGCTACGCCGCCGGCGTTAGGTCATTCAGAAGGCCGAACATGGGCCGGCTTCCCGCAAGGGGCCGGCCCGTTCGTTTTTTGGAGCGGCTGAGAGTGTTGTACGGTGGAGGCGGGATGAAGTTGAGCTTTACACCATGGGTGGCGATTGCGGCCGTGTTCGCGGTGTCCGCCGAACCGGTGCGCCCGCGGATCACGGGGGTGGCTCACATCGCGCTGTATGTGAAGGACGTGGAGAAGGCCCGTGGCTACTACCGGGACGTGCTGGGTTTTAGTGAGCCCTACTCGCTCAGCAACCCTGGCGGCAGCCTGGCCCTCACCTTCTTCAAGGTGAATGAGCGGCAGTACATCGAGATTTTTCCCGAACGCGAAGCCAACACGGACCGGTTGAACCACATCGCGGTGGAGACCGATGACATTGAGGCCATGCGCGGTTACCTGGCGTCGAAGGGCGTGGCCGTGCCGGCGAAGGCCGGTGTGGACCGGATTGGGAACAGGAGCTTCACGGCGCGGGATCCGGACGGCCACACGGTGGAGTTTGTCCAGTACATGCCCGGAAGCTGGACGGTGCGGGAGAAGGGGAAGCATCAGCCCCGGGGTGTGTCATCGCGGATGATGCATGTCGGGATTCTGGTGGGCCGGCTGGAACCAGCCATGGCGTTCTATCGCGGCGTGCTTGGGTTTCGGGAGATCTGGCGCGGCAGCCGGGATGGGAAGGTGCTCAACTGGGTGAACATGCAGGTGCCGGACGGGGAAGATTACATTGAGTTCATGCTGTATGACCGGATTCCGGAGCAGACGCGGCGCGGTTCGGCCCATCATATCTGCCTGATGGTGCCGGACATGGCAAAGGCTTTGGCGGCGATTGAGGCTTTGCCCGCCCGGCAGGGGTACAAGCTGCCGCTGGAGGTGCGGACCGGGGTGAACCGGAAGCGGCAACTGAACCTGTTTGACCCCGACGGGACCCGCACGGAGTTGATGGAGCCGGCCACCGTGGACGGGCGGCCGGCGGCGTCCTCTCAGGCTCCGCCACCCCGGTAGAGGCTGGCCTTGCGCTTTTGGCGCCGTGAAAGAGCCGGTGGGGGTGGCAGGGACTGCTATACTGGAGTTGGATTCGTGCTATTTCATGAGCGTTCAGATTCCGCTCCCAGCCGTGCCTTCGCGGCAACGATCCGCATGGAGCCCCGCTTCCGGGGCCTCTTCCCCGGCCGTTAGTCGAATGCCGGGGTTCGTTTTTCCTGATCCACACGACTGGAGAGTTCCCGCGTGAAACGTACCGGTGCCGACGAGACGCTTCGTTGTTCGTTCTGCCACAAAAGCCAGGATGTTGTTGGCAAGCTGATTTCGTCGCCCAGCGATTACCCCCGGGCGTACATCTGCGATGAGTGCATCGCGGTGTGCAACTCGATTCTCGAAGACGACCGTCATGAGCAGCCCTATACGCAGGGCAACAAGCTGCCGAAACCGCTGGAGTTGAAGGAGTATCTGGACCAGTTCGTCGTCGGGCAGGATGCGGTGAAGAAGAAGCTGGCGGTGGCGGTCTACAACCACTACAAGCGGATCTTCATGAACAAGCAGCGCGGGTCCGATGCGGTGGAACTGGCCAAGTCGAACATTCTGCTGATCGGACCGACGGGCACCGGCAAGACGCTGCTGGCCCAGACCCTGGCCCGGATTCTGGACGTGCCGTTCGCCATTGTGGATGCCACCACGCTCACCGAAGCCGGCTACGTGGGCGAGGATGTGGAGAACATCATTCTGCGCCTTCTGCAGAACGCCGATTGGGATGTGCAGCGGGCCCAGACGGGCATCATCTATATCGATGAGATCGACAAGATCTGCCGGAAGGACGAGAACCCCTCGATCACCCGCGACGTTTCCGGTGAGGGTGTGCAGCAGGCGCTGCTGAAGATTCTGGAAGGGACGGTGGCGAATGTGCCGCCGCAGGGCGGACGGAAGCATCCCCACCAGGAGTTCACGGCGGTGGACACGACGAACATCCTGTTCATCTGCGGCGGGGCGTTTATCGGCCTGGAGAAGACCATCTCGCGGCGCGTGGGGCGGCGGACGATGGGCTTCACGAATCCGGAGGAAGAGAAGGATGGAGCGGGGCGGCGGCCGGCCCAGACGGTGGCGCTCAACTCGCACCGCCGCGACATCGACCTGCTGAAGGAAGTGCAGCCGGTGGACCTGATCAAGAGCGGGTTCATTCCGGAGTTTATCGGCCGTCTGCCGGTGGTGGCGGTGCTGGAGGATCTGACGAAGGAAGCGCTCATCCAGATCCTGACCAAGCCGAAGAACGCCATTGTTCGCCAGTACCAGAAGATGTTCGAGTTTGAGAACGTCCGGCTGAAGTTCAACGACGACGCCCTGGAAGCGGTGGCCACGCTGGCCATGGAGCGCAAGGTGGGGGCGCGCGGTTTGCGGATGATCCTGGAGGATCTGATGCTCGATCTGATGTATTACCTGCCCACGTACAAGAAAGTACGCGAGTTTCAGGTCACCCGGGAAATGGTTCTTTCCCAGAAGATCAGTCTGGCGCTGCTGGAAAAAGCAGGCTAGGGCGGCGGAGCGACGCCGTGATTTCCGTACTCAGGTCATAACAATCCAATCATTGCCATGCTGACATCCAAAGAACGATCGGAAACCAAGCGGATCCCGATGATGCCGATCCGGGACGTGGTCATTTTCCCGCACATGATGACTCCGTTCATTGTGGGCCGCGATTCGAGCGTGCGCGCACTGGAAGACGCGCTGCTGGGGGAGAAGAAGATCTTTCTGGCGACCCAGCACGACGCGTCGGTGGATGAGCCCCGTCCGGATGAAGTGTACGGCGTGGGGACGATCGCCAACATTGTGCAGAGCCTGAAGCAGCCCGATGGGAACATCAAGGTGCTGGTTGAGGGTGTGGAGCGGGCCAAGGTGGTTTCCATCAGCGAGGAAGAGGGTTTCTTCCGGGCGCTGGTGAAGACGGCGCAGTTCCGGGTGGAAGCGGGTCCGCAGTTGGATGCGTTGACCGGCCGGGTGACAGGCCTGTTTGAGCAGTACGCGAAGCTGAGCCAGAATCTCAACTACGAAACGATGGTGGCCGCCATCCGCGTGGATGACCCCGGGAAGCTGGCCGATCAGGTGGGCGCGAATCTGCAGCTCACCATTGAAGAGAAACAGGAGTTGCTTGAGATCTTCGATCCGGTGGACCGGCTGAACCGGATCGCGGAGATGCTCGACATCGAAATCGAGAAGCTGAACGTGGACCGCACCATCCAGGGCCGCGTGAAGCGCCAGATGGAGCGGGCGCAGAAAGAGTACTACCTCAACGAGAAGATCAAGGCGATCCAGAAAGAGCTGGGCCGCGGCGAGAAGAGCGAATACGACGAGCTGAAGAAGAAGATCGAAGACGCCGGCATGACAGCGGAGGCGCAGGAAAAGGCGATGGCCGAACTGCGCCGGCTGGAACAGATGCCGCCCATGTCGGCCGAATCCACCGTGTCGCGCAACTATCTTGACTGGCTGCTGGCGGTGCCGTGGAAGGAAAAGTCGAAGGAGATCCGGGATCTTAAGTACGCCGAAGAGGTGCTTGAAGCGGACCACTACGGGTTGGAGAAAATCAAGGAGCGCATCCTTGAGTTCCTGGCGGTGCGGCGGCGGGTGAAGAACCCCAAGGGCTCCATTCTATGCTTTGTCGGGCCGCCCGGCGTGGGCAAAACCTCGCTGGGCAAGTCGATCGCGAAGTCGACCGGACGCAAGTTCGTGCGGCTGTCGCTGGGCGGCGTTCGCGATGAGGCGGAGGTTCGCGGCCACCGGCGCACCTACATCGGGGCGCTGCCGGGCCAGGTGATCCAGATGATGAAGAAGGCGGGGACGCGCAACCCCGTCTTCATGCTGGATGAGATTGACAAGATGTCGACGGACTTCCGCGGCGATCCGTCGGCCGCCCTGCTTGAGGTGCTGGACCCTGAGCAGAACAACATGTTCCAGGATCACTATCTGGACGTGGAATACGACCTGAGCGAGGTGTTCTTCATCGCCACGGCGAACGTGATGCATACCATCCCGGCTCCGCTGCAGGATCGCATGGAAGTGATTCGTCTTTCCGGCTATACGGAACTGGAGAAGATGGAGATCGCCAAACGGTTCCTGGTAAAGAAGCAGATGGAGCAGACGGGGCTCTCCGGGGAGCAGATCGAGTTTGCCGATGAGGGTCTGCTGGAGCTGGTTCAGAGCTATACGCGGGAAGCCGGAGTCCGCAACCTGGAGCGCGAGGTGGGCAACGTGTGCCGTAAGGTCACCCGCGCGGTGGTGCGCGCCGAAGACGACGGCGGCAAGACGGAAGAGACGAAGAGACCCAGGAAGGCCGCCAAGGCCGCGGCGCAGAAGACGGTGGTGACGGCGGCCAAGGTGACTGAGCTGCTGGGCCCGCAGAAGTTCCGCGATTCAAAGGCGGACAAGAAGAACGAAGTGGGCGCGGCGGTGGGCTTGGCCTGGACCGAGGTGGGTGGCCAGATCCTCACCACCGAAGCCACGCTCATGGAAGGACGCGGCAAGCTGACGCTGACCGGCAAGCTGGGTGACGTGATGCAGGAATCGGCGCAGGCGGCGATGAGCTACGTGCGGTCGCGGGCCCATGTGCTGGGGCTGCCGCGGGACTTCTACCGGGACGTCGACATCCACGTGCACGTGCCGGAGGGGGCCATTCCGAAGGACGGGCCGTCGGCGGGCATCACGCTGGCCACGGCGATTTCGAGCGCCCTCTCGAAGATTCCGGTGCGGTGCGATGTGGCCATGACTGGCGAGATCACGCTGCGCGGCAAGGTGCTGGCGATCGGCGGCTTGAAGGAGAAGCTGCTGGCGGCGCACCGCCAGGGTATCTTCGAGGCGATTCTTCCGCGCGACAACGAGAAGGACCTGCCGGACATTCCGGAGAACATCCGGAAGGACATGCGGCTGCACTTTGTCGAGAGCGTGGATGAGGTGCTGAAGATCGCCTTTGAGCGCGACCCGGCTTCGCTGGCGATTCCGCCGCAGCCGATCGAGTTGGGCACCCGTCCGGCTGAGGATGTGCACTGATCGAACGGTCCACCGCGCTCCGGTTCATTTGTTGATATCATGCAGATGAAGACGGAGTTCCTCGCGAGCGCGAATCAGCCGGCGTCGTTTCCGGCCGAATCCTTACCGGAGGTCGCGTTCCTGGGGCGGAGCAACGTCGGCAAGTCCAGCCTGATTAATGCGCTGACCGGGCAACACCGGATGGCGTTCACCAGTTCCACACCCGGCCGTACACAAACCATCAATTTTTACCGGGTGGACGGAAGGCTGCATTTGGTGGATCTGCCGGGATACGGCTACGCGCGCGTGCCGCGCGAACACCTGGATGGCTGGAAGCGGCTGATCGAGTCGTATCTGGCCCACCGGCCGACATTGCGGCTGGCCATCCTGCTGCTGGACGCGCGCCGCGGCTGGATGGAGAAGGACCGGGAATTGCGCGACTGGCTCACACATCATCGAATCCCGATTCAGGTGGTGGTGACCAAGATCGACAAGCTGAACCGGAACGAAGAGCGTCTGGGAATGCAGGCGGTGGCACGGGAGATCCCCGAGGGGTCGCCCATACCGTTCTCGGCCTTGAAGGGCCGGGGAGTGAGGGAAACTTGGCAAGCGATTTGGAAAACAACGAAACAAACGTGACGGTTGGCGCCAACGGTGGCGCGGCTGGGGACGCGGCTGCTGCCGGTCCCGATGCCGCCACGCCGGCGAAGGAGTCCGAACCGGCGAAGGCCGCGGCTCCGCCGGCCGCGGAAGTGAAGGAAGCAGCGCCTGCCGCCGAGCCCAAACCGGCCGCGGTGAAGGAGCCCAAGCCCAAGGCGCAGCCGAAACCGCAGCCGCGCCCGAACGAGACCAAGCCCGTGGCGCCGCCGACGATTCCCCCGCCGGCGGCCGCGACACCTCCTCCCGCGACCCCGTCCGCCGAGACTCCGGCCAACGGCGAGACCGCCAGTCCGGCTGCGGAAGCGAAGCCGCAGGTGGAGGCCGCCAAGACTCCCGCTGCTGACCCGCGCCCGGCGCAGGCCGCTCAGGACACCAAGCCGGCCGCCGAGCCGCAGGAGCAGAAGTTCAAACCGCAACCGCACCGCCAGCTTCAGCAGGCGCGCGGCGAACGCCTGGACCTGGTGGAGCTCAAGGACATGAGCATCCAGAAGCTGAACCAGATCGCCAAGGACCTTGGTGTGATGGGCACGGCCGGGCTCAGAAAGCAGGAGTTGATCTTCAAGATCCTGCAATCGCAGGCGGAAAAGAGCGGGCTGATCTTTTCGGAAGGCGTGCTCGAGTGTCTGCCGGATGGTTTCGGCTTCCTGCGCGCGCCGGAATACAACTACCTGCCGGGTCCCGATGACGTCTACGTGTCGCCTTCGCAGATCCGCCGGTTTGACCTGCGCACGGGCGACACCGTATCGGGCCAGATCCGCCCGCCCAAGGAGGGTGAGCGGTACTTTGCCCTCATCAAGGTGGACGCGATCAACTTCGAGCCGCCGGAGGAGTCCCGGAACAAGATCTTCTTCGACAATCTGACGCCGCTCTATCCGCAGGAACGGCTGAAGATGGAGACGGCGCGCGACAACTATTCGGGCCGGATCATGGACATGCTGACGCCCATCGGCAAGGGCCAGCGCGGTCTGATTGTGGCGCCGCCGCGTACCGGCAAGACGATGCTGTTGCAGAGCATCGCGAATTCCATCACCACGAACCATCCGGAAGTGGCGTTGATCGTGCTGCTGATCGACGAGCGGCCGGAAGAGGTCACCGACATGCAGCGTTCGGTGCGCGGTGAAGTGATCAGTTCGACGTTCGATGAGCCGGCCTCGCGCCACGTGCAGGTGGCTGAGATGGTGATCGAGAAGGCCAAGCGCCTGGTGGAGCACAAGCGCGATGTGGTCATCCTGCTCGACTCCATCACGCGGCTGGGCCGCGCCTACAACACCGTGGTGCCGCCATCGGGCAAGGTGCTTTCGGGCGGCGTCGATTCGAACGCGCTGCAGCGGCCAAAGCGGTTCTTCGGCGCGGCGCGCAACATTGAGGAAGGCGGGTCGCTGACGATTGTGGCGACAGCCCTGGTGGATACCGGCAGCCGCATGGACGACGTGATCTTTGAAGAGTTCAAGGGCACGGGCAACATGGAGATCCACCTGGACCGCAAGATGGTGGACAAGCGCGTGTTCCCGGCGATCGATATCAACAAGAGCGGGACGCGCAAGGACGAACTGCTGCTGCCTCGCGAGGAACTGAACCGGGTCTGGGTGCTGCGCAAGGTGCTGAGCCCGCTGTCGCCGGTGGAGTCGATCGAATTGCTGCTGGACAAACTGGCGCGGACGCGGTCGAACGGCGAGTTCCTTTCGTCGATGTCGGGCTGATCGATCGATTCAGGAACGTTGACATCAATCCCCGGCGCGGAACTTCCTCGCCGGGGATTCGTGTTTTTTGCCTACCCAACGTCTTCGTCACGGAACTGTAGCGGATTTGTGACATTCGAAGGCTATCTTCAAGCCATGAGTCCCTTCTGGCGCCCCCTCGCCTTCTGTGCGCTTGCATCCGTATTACCGGCCCAGGTGGACCGGGCCACCCTCACCGGCTCGGTGACCGATGCCAGCGGAGCGGCGATCTCGGGTGCAGCCGTGGTGGCGGAGGCCTTGGGCACCGGCCAGCGGCGCGAATCGAAGACCGGAACGGCTGGCGAGTACCGCCTTGGCGGGCTCACGGTGGGATCCTACACGGTATCTTTCACGGCGGACGGTTTTCAACCGGCTCGCACGGCGGGAGTTGTGCTGACGGTGGGCCAAACCCGGACACTCGACATCGAACTGGCAGTGGGCGCGGTGGCAACCGCCGTGGAAGTGACGGCCGGGGTCACACCCCTGGAACAGACGAACGCCGAGATCGGGACAGCCATCGGAGAACAGCAGATGCGGAACATCCCGCTCAACGGCCGCCACTGGGCGTCGTTGATGATGCTGGCGCCGGGCGCGGTGAACGTTGGGGAAGGGAATCAGAATTCCATCCGCTTCTTCGGGCGGCCGCGCGATGACAGCAACTGGACCTTCGACGGCGTGGATTCGACGGGCATCAAGGACCCCCGGCAGGAGGGCAACATGCGCCTGGTGATTTCGACGGACTCGATCGCCGAGTTTCGCGTGAACTCGCTGCCGTTCACGGCCGAGGGAGGCGTGGGCGGCGGAGCGCAGATCAATCTGGTGTCGAAGGCGGGAACGAACGGCTATCACGGGTCGGCGTTCGAGTTTTTCCGCAACAGCGCGCTGGACACGCGGCGTCCCTTCGATGGCCCCACACTTCCTCCGTTCCGGTTGAATCAGTTCGGCGGCAGTCTGGGCGGCCCCATTCAGCGCAACCGGCTGTTTTTCTTCGGCAACTACGAAGAGCTGCTCCAGCGGCTGAGCATCACACGGGCCGACGGGCTGGTGCCGAGCGCGGCCTTCCGGCAGCGAACGCCCGCGGCGTTGCGCAGCGTGATCGACGCCTATCCCGCCGGAAACGCACCCGGGCCGAACGCCAACGTGGACCGTCTGTTGGCAACCACGCCCGAACGCCGTAACGAATACAGCGGCATGCTCCGCGTCGATCACCGGTTGAATGAAAAGCACAGCCTCTTCTACCGGGCGGCGATCTCCGATGGGCTGATCAGCCAGATCCGCAACGGCCTGCTTGAGACCCGGGACTCCTACATCCGGCCCTCGAACGCCACACTGCAGTGGCAGCAGTTGTGGAGCCCGCGGGTGGTGAATGAAACCAAGCTGGGCTTCAATCGCTCCTCCCTCACACGGTACGATACGGGGCTTCTGCCGGCCGGATTCAGCATCCAGGGATTCTCCTCCAGCCAGGCAAACACCTACATCGTCGAGAAGCCGAGCACATACTCGGTGGTGGACAATCTGATGTGGTCACGCGGCGCCCATACGCTCAAGGTGGGTGGCGAGATCCGGCGGATTCACATGAACGTAGGCAACGGCCCGGCCACAACGTACACGTTCGCCTCGCAGGATCTCTTCCTGCGGAACCAGATGGACCGCATCAATCAGGCGGGCGCACTGGGCACGGTGGGCGTGCGCCGCACCTTCCATTCGGTCTACTTCCAGGACGAGTTTCGCATGAGCCCTGAGCTCACAATCAATGTGGGTGTGCGGTATGAGCAGTACACGGTTTCCAAAGACAACTTCGGCCGCGGCCGGGTGTTCGATCTGGTGCGATGCCAGGGCTTCTGCCCGGCGGGGGCGCCATGGTTCTTCCCGGACCGGGATAACATCGCGCCCCGGGTCTCGTTCGCCTGGTCGCCGCGCGCCTTGGGCGGCAAGACGGTCCTGCGGGCCGGCTATGGCCGTTACTATGGGCCGGGACAGAACGACGATGTGACGGCGGCGATCGACAGCCTGCCGGAGAGTTTCTCGATCACCGCGGCCGAGGCGCCCGGATTGAGCTTTCCGGCCACCCAGTGGCTGGGCGTGCTGGTTTCGCGCGGGCAGACACCGCGCAGCGTGCAGCGGGATCGCAAGGAGCCCGAATCGCACCAGTGGACCCTTTCTCTTCAACGGGAATTGCCCGGCGGCTTCGTGGCCCAGGCTGCCTACGTTGGCAATGTGGGGCGCAACCAGTTGACACGCACCTACGTGAACGTTCTGGATGCGGTCACCCGCAGGCGGCCGCTGGCGGCATTCGGCCAGATTGATGAAAAGCGGTTTGACGGCATCACGAATTTCAATGGATTGCAGGCGTCGTTGCAGCGGTCCTTTGCGAAGGGCTGGCTCTTCCAGGCGCAATATCTATGGGGGAATACGATCTCCGACAACGCGGGCTCGGGTGAGGGCGGCCAGATTCAGAACGTCCAATGCCGTGCCTGTGATCGCGGCCCGGCCGACTACGACATCCGGCAGACGTTGACCGCGAATTGGGTGTATCAATTGCCGGGGGCGCGGATGCCAGGGGTCGGCCGCTGGTTTGGCGGCTGGAACGCCAGCGGCCTGTTCACGGCGCGCACAGGCCGGGCGTTCAGCGTGGTGGTAAACCGGGCAACCACAGCCGTGCCTTCCGGCCAGACCCAGGCGCAGAGGGCGAGTTATCTGGGCGGCAGCGCCTATGCCGCCAACCGGTCTCCGGGGCTGTGGTTGAATCCCGCCGCGTTTGGCATGCCGGCCAACGGCGCCTATGGCAACTCCGGCCGCAACGGCTTTCGCGGACCCGCATTGTGGCAGGCGGACCTGGGCCTGACCAAGCGTTTGCGTCTCACCGAGCGCGCGGCGCTGGAATTCCGTTCGGAAGCGTTCAACCTCTTCAACCGGGCGCAGTTCGGCGAGCCGGTGGCCAACCTTTCAACGCCGACCTTTGGGCGAATCCTTCAGACGGCGAACGACGGCGCTACCGGTACCGGCACTTCGCGGCAGTTGCAGTTCATGCTGCGTCTGAATTTCTGAGGCACCCGGCATGCGCCGGCGTCAAGCCGTGTGGTCTTGCGTGGGCGGTGGCGCCGTGGTTGATCCTCTCCGGCTGCACGAAGCCCCGGCCGGTGGTGTGGCTGTCTTCAGCCTGGATGGCGCTCCGGCCCAATACCGGCGAGGCCCCGAACGCAGCGAATCCTAAAGAAGTCCGGTGCCCCAAGGCCCCCAGATGGCAAGCGTCAGCGCCTTCTCCTGCAATTCCGACCCAACCGGAAGCAGCGTGGCCCGGCGGTACGGGGTGGTGGTGCGAACGGTGGAGCGGCCGTAGATGTTCACGAAAAGCGTCTGTCCGTCGGGGCTGAAGCAGGCTCCGGCCATCTCGGTGCTGCTGAAGATGTTCCTCGCGAAGTTGAAGATCTGTCCGTCAGGCGTCACGCCTCGAAGGTGCTGGCCCGCCGCGCCGTCTTCACAGACAATCAGCCCGCCGCGCGGGCTCACGGCGATGTTGTCGGGAAAATCGAGCACATGGTGATTCGGTGTCTCGAAGACCAGGGTCAACGTTTCCGCCTTGGTGTCATAGGCCCAGATCTGACCGAGCCCGGCATCGCCCGCGCTGGTGGCCGTGAAGTACATCTTGTTCTCCCAGTACCAGATGCCTTCGCCGCGCCGGAAGATGGCGCCCCCGGCACGCAAGCCCTGATCGAAAGTTCGCGCCCGGGTAACTCCGCCAACCGCCACCGAGACTGGTCTCGGGTCGGGTTCAGGCACCTCCACCCACGACGCATTGAGCACCGCTCCCACCCGCTGATTGATCGCCGTCTCATAGCCGTCCACGCCGCGTATCCGCAGCATCTCCAGGCGTCCGCCGTTGGCCGCCAGATCGCCCGGCTTGGTGGGTTTCACCCGCGGTATGAACCGGTAGAACCCGGAGACGTCGCCCTGGTCCTCGGTCTCGTAGATGTAGCCGGTATCGGGATCCACCGCCACGGCCTCATGCGCGAACCGGCCCATGGCGGGAATGGGAACAGCCGGCGCCGGGGAGCCCGGCCCCGCCGTGATGGGCACTTCGAAAACGTAGCCGTGGTCCTTGTCATAGCCCGTGGCTGTGGGGCCCTCGAGCGTCTCCTCGCAGGTAAGCCAACTGCCCCACGGTGTGATGCCGCCGGCGCAGTTGCGGAGCGTGCCAACCAGACTCCAATACTCACGCACCTTGCGGCGCGTCCGCGGGTCCACTTCAATCGATGTGGTGCCTCCGCCGCAGTACTGGTCGTAGGCGGCGGACCGGGGGCCGTAGTGCGTGTTGAGATATGGAACCAGAATTCCGTCGGACGTGGAGGTGCTGGCGGCAGGGCGGGTGCGGAACCGGTTGCCGGCTTCGGCGTCTTCGTGATTCCGGATGAGCAGGATGTTGCCATTGGGCAAGCTGAATGCGCCCATCCCGTCCATCGCCTTGGGCACCGGGAAGTTGTCGGCCATCGCGTCGTCTTCAAAGCTGACGATGGAATACCGGAAGCCGGGCGGCAGCGACAGTTCATCACCGGCCGGAGCCAGCGGGCCATAGCCGGGACCAAGCATCGCCGGTCCACGCTGTTGCGCCTGCGCGAGCGGGGCGAAAAGCCCCGCCGCGGCCGATGAAGCCGCGCCACGGAAAAAACCTCGGCGGCTGAATGTTCCTTTAGGCATGTGTGACTCTACTCCTTAGAAACGGACGTTTCGATGGAAACGATTCCGTCAGTCTACATCGAATCCGAGTTGAGTGCTTGGAGAGGATTCCGCTCCAACGCCCGCCGCACGGGAATCGAACACGCCAGAACCGCCGCCACCAGCATCGACGCCGCGGCTGCAGCCAGGATGGCCGGGTGATTCGGATGCACCTCATAGAGTTGCCCGTCAAGCAGCCGGCCCAGAGCGGCGGCGCCCGCCAACCCCAGCAAGACTCCGGGCAGCGCCTGGCCCATGCCCTCGCGAAACACCAGCGCCGCGATCTCGCCGCGGGAAGCTCCCAGGGCTGCCCGAATGCCGATCTCGCGCTGCCGCCGCGCCACCGAGTACGCCAACTGGCCGTACAGCCCCACCATGGCGAGCAGCATCGCGAGCGCGGCGAATACCGTGAGCAGCGACATCAGAAACTGGCGCCGCGCCGTGGGCCGGTCCACCATGGACTCCATGCGCGCCACAAGCCCAAGCGGAATCTCGGCATCAATGCCCCGCAGCGCTGCCCGGATGGCCGGCGTCAGGGCAACCACATCACCCCCGGCGCGCACCACGTAATTCATGTTCCACCACGGCTTGCGCCAGAAGTTGAAGTAGACCTCCGGGTTGGTCTCGCGGCCCAGGCCCCAGTGGCGGACATCGGCCACCACGCCAATCACTTCCGCGGACTCGGAGCCGAATCGAATGCGCCGGCCCAACGGGTTCAGCCCGGGCCAGAACCGCCGCGCCGCGGTCTGATTGATCACCACCAGCGTCTCTTTCGATTCACCGTCGCGATGCAGCCGCCCGGCGATCAACTGGATCTGCATCGCCGGGAAATAGCCGGGCGTCACAATGCGCCAGTGGACCCGCGGCTCATCAGCACCCTCCTCACGCCCTTCGATATGAACGGTCTGCCGCACGTCCTGGCCCGACATCGGCAGGTGCGATGTCAGTCCGGCGCTCTCCACCGCGGGCAAAGCGCGGATGGCCGAAGTGAGGCGCCGCTCAAAAGCCGTCTTGAGCGCATCGTCCCCATAGGTGCGGTAGGGAAGCTGCAGGTTGAAGGTCAGCGCGTTCCGGGCATTGAAGCCGCGCCCGTCCTGCTCAAGCAGCCAGACGCTCCGCAGCATCAGGCCCGCAGCGGCCAGTAGCACCACGCCCAGCGCGCATTCGCCCGTCACGATCAGCCGCCGAATCCGCGCCTCCGCCCGGCCGCCGGCGGTGGTGCGCGAATTCGCGCGCAGCCGCTCACTCGCGGCCGCGATGGCTGGGGCAAGCGATACCAGCAGTCCGCACAGCGCCGCCGTCATCGCGCACAAAGCCAGCACTTTGCCGTCCAGCCGGACGCTGGCCGGGGTGATGCCGAAAGTCGCGGGCACGGCCGCCATCAGAGCGTCGAGAATCCATGTGGCCAGCAGCGCACCCAGGCTGCCCGCGACGGCGGCCAGCGCCAGCCCCTCCAGTGCCAACTCTCCCAGGATTCTGGCCCGCGACGCCCCCAGCGCGGCCCGGATGGCCATCTCCGGCGCCCGTTCCACGCCGCGCGCCAGCAGCATGCCGGCCACGTTCGCGCAGGCGATGAGCAGCACCAGAATCACCGCGCCCATCAGCAGCCACATGGTTGAACTGTACGAACCGCGCAGCGCCTCTTCAATCGGAACCGGTTCAATGGCGTGGCCGCGGCTGGTGGAGGGATGCTCCATCTCCCAGGTGGCTGCAATGGCGTCGAGTTCCTTCCGGGCGGCCGCCGCCGGAACGCCGGCGCGCAGACGAGCCACGCCGCTCCAGGTGTGGGCGCCCCGCAGTTCGCGCAGTTCGGCCGTGGGCGTGATGGCGATGAAAATCTCCGCGCCATGGGGCAGCGGCGCGAAACCCGGCGGCAGCACGCCGGCCACCGTGTACGCGGCTCCGTTCAATGCAATCGGCTGCCCGGCGATCGCCGGGTCCGCATTCAGCCGCCGCCGCCAGAAGCTGTCGCTCACCAGCACCTGCCGAGGCGCGTTGGCCTCGAACAGGCGTCCCGGCACCGTCCGGGCTCCCAGCAGGTCGAAGTAGCTCTCCGTCACCGCCGCGCCGTTGATCCGCTCGGCGCCCGCGCTTGAGACATGATTGAAAACGGTGCTCTCAAATCCCGCCAGACCGGAGAACGGGTTGGCGCGGTCGGCCAGATCGTAGAAGTGCCCGGGCGAGATCTGGCCCCGCGTCATGCCTTCCCGGGTGCGCTTCTCAAAGAGCACCACCAGGCGGTCCGGATCGGGATAGCCCAAGTCCCGCAGCAGGATCTCTTCCACCAGGCTGAACACCGCAGTCGATGCGCCAATGCCCACGGCCAGCGTGGCCGCGGCCACCGCCGTGAAACCGGGCCGCCGTGCCAGACCGCGCCATGCGACTCTCACGGACATCATCTTACTCGTTCCGCAGCGCCGTGATCGGATCCACCCGCAGAGCGCGCAGCGCCGGCGCGCAGCAGGCCGCGAAGCCGGAAATCAGAATGATTCCCACCACCCAGGCCAGCGTCACGGGGTCATTGGGCGCCACGCCGAACAGAACACCCGCCATCGCCTGCGCGGCCGCCCACGCGCAGATCAGCCCAACCCCAGCCCCTGTGCCCAGAAGCACCAGCGCCTGGCGCAGCACAATGCGCACCACCGCCGCCGGGTCGGCGCCCAACGCCACGCGGACGCCGATCTCGTGTGTGCGCTCAGCCACGGCGAATGAGATCAGGCTGAAGGTGCCGATCGCGGCCAGGATGATGGCCAGAAATCCGGTAACGCCCATCATCGAGGCGATGTAACGGAAACCGGACAGATGATTGTCGATCACCCGCTGGTAAGCCAGCATGCGGTAAAGAGGCTGCTTGCGGTCCACACGCGCCATAGCCGCGCGCAGTTCGGGGGCCAACGTCTGCGGTGGCACGGAAGCGCGGGCGATCACATCGAAGGACCGTGGCGGGTTCTGCCAGATGCTTCTATAAATGGTGCGCCGCGGGCCGCGGTCCGTTGAATTGTGAAACAGGTCGCCCGCGATGCCCACAATCACGTACCAGGGGGCATCCGGCGTTGAGGCCACGCGCACACGTTTGCCAAGCGGGTCCTGCCCGGGATAGTGCCTGTCCGCGAACGCCCGGCTCACCAGACACACTTTCGCCGCGTTCTCATCGTCGGTGTCGGCCAATGGGCGCCCGCGTTCGATCGGGATGCGCATGTTGTGAAAGTACGACGGGCTCACGGATTGATGCTGAATGGTCACCGGCTGCCCGGGCGCCGCGGGCTGCCCCTCGATCTCGATGGGGAAGCTGCTCGAATTGTTGTTGTATGGCAACGCGGTCACCACGGACCACTCCATGCGCTGCGACACCGCGCTCATCTCACCGGCCAGGCGCCGGTGGAAGTTGAGCACATCGGGATTCTTCGCATACGTGGATTCGGAGAGCGCCGCGCGGAAAGTCATCACCTGCGCCGCGTCCAGGTTCGGCTTCGGTACGCTCATCCGGTTGAAGCCCTTCACCAGAAGTCCCGCCATCACCAGCAGCACCACGGCCAGCACCATCTGCCCCACCACAAGCGAGGCCCTGAGCCACCGCCGGCGCCGTCCACTGGTGGAGGTGCGCCCACCCTCCTTCAAAGCTTCACCCGGCTGGATGCGAGTGCCTAAGAACGCCGGCGCCGCACCGGCGGCAACACCGGCAGCCAGCGCCGTGGCGATCATATACAGCAGTGCCCGCCAATCCATACTCATGTCGTCCCAGCGCGGTATGAATACCTTCACTTCGCCGGGCAGAAATGAACGCGTCAGGTCCACGGCCCAAACCGCGAAGAGGAGTCCAACCACGGAACCCAGCAGCGAAAGCAGCACACTTTCGGTCAACAGCAGCCGCAGCGTCCGCCACCGGTCCGCGCCCAGCGCCGCACGCACCGCGATCTCCCGCGAACGGCTGGAAAGACGGGCGAACTGCAGATTCGCCACATTCGCGCATGCGATCAGCAGAAGCACCCCCGCCGCGGCGATCATCATCCGTGTGTAGACGGCCGTCAGGTCGCCCCCCACCTGCTCCGCCAGTGGCACAGCGCGGGCTCCCCGCTGCGCGTGGTTCTCAGGAAACCGCTGCTTCAGGTTCTGCCCGAACGCCACCAGTTCCGCATTCGCTTCCTTGTTCGAAACACCCGGCTTCAGGCGCGCGATCACCGTCAGATAGTGCGCATCGCGCCGTGCCCGGTCCCGCTCGGCGATCACCACCGGGGCGAATACCTCCGCTTCGGGCGGGAAACGGAACTCGCGGGGCGCAACCCCAACGATATCGTGCGGAACGCCGCTCAGTTCGATGGTCCGGCCTAAGACGTTCGGGTTGGCGCCGAACCGCCGCTCCCACAGGCCGTGTGCCAGCACCGCCACCTTGACGCGGTTGCGCTCTTCCGTCTCCGTGAACGGCCGCCCCACCACCATCGGCGCGCCCATGGCCGGGAAAAAGCTGGCCGAAACGTTCGCCACCTCCACCCGCTCCGGCTCGCCGTCGCCGGTCAGGTTGGCCGTGTTGTAGTCCACCATCGCCAGGTGATCCAGGGTCCGGGTCTGGGCCCGCAGGTCCTCAAAATCCGGCGGCGAAAGATCCTCGCGCAGCAGCGGAGAACTGGTGAGGTTCTCCATCACGTAGACCATCCGGTCCAACTCCGGCAAGAGCAGCGGCCGCGAAACCAGGATGTCGGCAATGCTGTAAATCCCTGTGTTGGCCCCAATGCCGATGCCCAGGGCCAGAATCCCCGCGGCGGTGTAGCCGGGGCTCTTGAGCAACATCCGAAACCCGTGGCGGATGTTCTGAATCAGTGAGTGCATCGGGCGGTTTCTCCCGGGGCCTGTCTGGGCACGTTCGCCGCCGTCCGGAAAGCGGCCTGATTTCAACGGCTTAGAAATGTGCCAGGAGGGTCCGAAATCTCGCCCGTGGGACCGGCGGTCCCAGATGCGAACACCTCTTTAAAACGTGAACCGCAATCCCGCCTGCACCAGACGCGGCGAGCCCGGCAACATGCCCCGCGCCCGGTCCACCAGCACCGTGCGGTCGAAGAGATTCTTCGAAGTGATAAACAGCGTCGTGCGCCAGGCTTCGATGGGCACGTTAACCGTGGCGTTCCACAGCGTATACCCTGGCAGCGCGCCCCGCTGCCCGTCGGGCGACGGGTTGATGGTGTTCAGATCGTCGCCGAACTGCCGGCTGGTCTGCACCGCTTCAATCTGCGCATTCGCGCCCCGGCGATGGTTGTAGCCGAGCGTGGCGTTCACCAGGGACCGTGATGCGTAAGGAAGACGGTTGCCCGAAACCGTCACACCCCCGAAGCCGGGCACCGAACTGAGGCGCCGGCCCTCGAACCGCGCCACCGGAATCCACGTCACCGCCGTGCGGACCCAGAAACTGCCTCCCAGCCGCGCCAGGCTCCGGGTCTCGCCGCGGAAAGCGGTCTCCAGCCCCTGGTTCAACGTGCGCCCCGCGCTGGTCAGCGCCGCGCCAACGCCTCCGGCCAGGCTCGCCGGAATGATCTGGTTCTGATAGTCCAGCCGGAACCAGGTTGCTTCCACGGAGGCTGTCCGAGCAAGCCGTGCCCTCATGCCGGCCTCGTAGTTCCAACTCAGTTCGGGATCGAGTTCCACGAAACCGCCGCTATTGTTGATGATGTCCTCGGTGCGCGGCGGTGCGAAGCCCCGATGAGCGCCTGCAAACAGGGTAATGGCCTTGGCCGGGTTCCACGCCACGCCCAGACCGGGGATCGCCTGGGTGAGCTGCGTGCGGCCGGCGATCCCCGCGCCGCCGTTGAACAGGCGGTTCAGGCGCCGGTAGCGGACATGCTCCACACGCAAGCCCGGTGTCACCGTCAGGCTGCGCCACCGCAGGCGGTTCTGGATAAAGCCCGAAACGGCCGTGTTGTCGCGGCGGTTGTTCTCCACCCGCGCGCCGCTGCGCGCCGTGGGCATCAGTCCGTTCTCCTGAAGGCGTTCCTGGACCTCGACATGCACCCGCCCCCCCAGGTCGGTATCGATCATCCGGCTGGACAGCCGGAGCCGCGGCTCGACGCCCCACGTCGCGTAGTCGCGAAGCCGGCCTTCGTTCCCGCAGGTTGTGAGGAGGTTTGCCATCCCGCCGCAGACCGGGTTCGCCGCCATGTTGGGCCGCTGCGCCGAGTTGCTCGACTGGCGCCACCAGTCGCGCGAAAAGGTGGAACCATAGACGTGCGTTGTGAGCACCGCCGCCGGCGTGAAGATCATCGAGTGCGTGAGCGCGGCGCCAAAGCGGCGCCCGGTGAAGAAGTCGTTGCGGAAGGGGTTCTGCCGTGGATTCTCCAGGTACTCGCTCAGGCGCAGGCCGCTGTAGGTGACGTTTGAGTCCTCCGTATAAAGGTTGGACCGGATCGAAATGGTCTGGCGCGCGCCGGCCGGCGTGAGCAGCTTGAAGTTGAAGTCGTTCAGTTCGCTCGAGGTGTGATCGCGGGATCCTTCGCCCTGCTTCCGCACAAAGTCGAACAACAGTCCCGTGCGGCCGAACAGTCCCCCGTAGCGCATGTGGCCATTCAGGTAGTCGCGGTTGCCGCCTGTCAGCGCCAGCAAGCCCTCGCGGCCGCCGGGGATCGTGGGCGTAACGTAATTGATGACACCGCCCACCGTCATGGGTCCGTAGAGAATCTGGCCCGCGCCCTTCACCACTTCCACGCTTTCGTAGCGGTCGACGGACGGATGGTAGTAGGACGCGTTGTCGCCGTAGGGAGCGTAGGAGAGCGGGACGCCGTCTTCCAGCAGAAGCACCCGCGAGGAGCGGGCCGGGTTCAGCCCCCGAATCCCGATGTTGGGCCGCAGGCCGAAACCCTCTTCGGGGCGGGCGTAGACGCCGGGCGCCTTGCGCAGCACTTCCTCGAACGTCGAAGGCCGGCTGGCCTGGAACAGGGTTGCATCCACCACGTCGAACGAGCCCGGAATCCGCGCCGCCTGCTCCGTGGCCCCGGGTATCAGGCGCGCCGAGACCGCCACCTGATCCGTCATCGCGGCCGGGCGCAGAATGATGGCGGCATGGGCGCCGCGCAAAGGCGCTTCAATGATCAGGCCGGTGGTGGTTTCCGGGGCAAATCCTTCGAAGGTTGCGCGAAGCTGATACCTTCCATCTGCCAGGCCGCCGATCCGGAACATGCCCGCCTCCGAGGAGACCACTTCCGTTGCTTCGCTCGAATCGGCCCGCGAAACACGGATCCTGGCGCCGGCGATCGCCGCGCCAGTGGCATCGGCAACCGTTCCCGTGATCTCGCCGGACTGCGCCAGACCCAAGGCCGCCGCGGTCAACGCCAGAAGGACCATAGTTCGAGAATACTGCAACTGAGTTGCAAATACAACCGGGGCCACCATCTTTTCCCAGCGAGCCTCTGAGTGGGATTCCACATGCCTCTAAGGCTTCCGTCCTATTTTGCGGGAACCACCCGTCGCGTACAGTTGGTTTAGGAGATGCGGTCCCGTGCCTGATTCAAAGCAGCGGCATGATCGAGCCCGGCGCGGCGGTAAGCGTGGTTTCACGCTGGTCACGGTCGGGATCACTCTCAGCGTCACCGTCGGAGCCGTTGGTCTGGCCGTGGATCTTGGACGGGCGTTCATCACCAAGAACGAGGCGCAAGCCTATGTCGATTCGGTAGCGCTGGCCGCGGCTCTGACGTTGGACGGAACCGCAAGTGGCATCACGCGGGCCCAAGCCACGCCTGGGCTGAACACAAACCGTTGGGCTTTCGGCACCAGGACCTTTACCAGCACCGAACTTCGCTTCAGTCCCTCGGCCGCCGGACCCTGGGAGACCGCGCCGGTTTCGCCCGTTGGGATCAAGTTCGTCAAGGTCACCACCACCGTCTCCCTGCCGGTTTACTTCATGCCGGTGATCACGGGAAGCAGTTCATCGCAAGTGCAGGCGTCCGCGGTTGCAACTCAGTTGCTCAAGACATCGTTTAGCGAAGGGCTGTTCCCCTTCTCTCCGTTCGCGCACAACAACACCGGGCCGCACTACGGATTGACCGTTGGGCAGGTTTACACGTTGCGCTGGGCAGCCAATCCGCGTCCGGGCCGCAACGTCTGCGCGGGTGACGATACGGCTGCCGTGATCGATCTTGCCCAGGCGGGCGGAGGATCCGAACGCGGCTTCATCGAAAGCACCAGCGCGTCGATCATCCGGGCCACCATCGTGGCCGACTACCAGTCGGTGACGCGCACCGTCGGCGATATCGTCAACATGACCGGCGGCGCCAAGCAGACCATGCTCTCAGCGCTGGAGGCGCGGATCGCGCAGGATACCAACACCACGGCCGCCACCTATGCCAACTATCTGGCTGCCGGCAACGGCAACGGCCGCCGCCTGGTCGCGGCGCCGGTCAACCGCGGATCGCCGTCCTACCAGATCGTTCAGATCGGGGCATTCTTTCTGCGGCCCGCCAATCAGTACAACAGCGGAGGTAACAATCCATGGTGCGCGGAATATGTCGGTTCCTGGGTGCAGGGCAGCCGGTACAAGGGTGTGGAAGCCACCGGCGCTTACGTGGTGAGGCTGGTGGACTGATGCAGGCCCGCAAGGACAACAATCGCGGCCGGCGTGGTAGCGCGCTGGTGGAGTTCGCCCTCTCGGTGGGTGTGATCGTTCCTCTGTTCACCGGAGTCTTCCAGTTCGGCTATGCCCTCTGGACCTACAACCAGCTCGCCAATCATGTCCGCGCGGGCGCTCGCTACGCTTCCCTCAAGACTTTCGACGCCGCGGGCGCCACGCCAAGCGCCGATTTCCGCCAGGCTGTTCAGAACATGGTGGCCTATGGAACTCCGTCGCCCGCCATCGGCATCACCACGCCGGGAGCGATTGGCGTCCTCACACCGGCCACCGTCTCCGGCCTTTCGCCGTCTCAAGTCACCCTGACGGTGGGCGCGGAGGATGGGCTGCCCGGCGTCATGACCGTCGCGGTCAGCGGCTACACGGTCTCCACAATCTTCGGCAACTTCACGCTCACGGACAAGCCGGCCATGACGTTCGACTACATGGGGCGCTATGCCGCGCCCTGAAGGGAGCACCACCATGACCCCTCAACGGAGACGCCGCGGGCATCGTGAAAAGGGTGGAGCCATGCTGGAAGGGGCTCTGACGCTCGGCCTGCTGCTGACCATTCTCATCGGAACCGTGGATGTGGGACAGGTGCTGCTTCAGGAGCAGGCGCTGGTGGAGCGCGCCCGCGCCGGCGCGCGCTGGGGCGCCGTCCATGGCAATAACGCCACCTCCATCCGCAACGTGGTTCTCTACCAGTCCACTCCGCCTCCAGTCGGCGCCACGGCCCCCTACGATCTCACCGCATCCCATATTGCCGTCGAACGCCGCGACTCCGGCACCACCGCGGACCGCATCCAGGTGACCATCTCGGGCTATCAGATTCGCTTCTACACTCCCTTCATCGCCGGCGTGCGCACCGGCCGCACCATCACCGCCCAGGTGCCCTGGGAAGGGCTCTGACCCGGACCGCGAATTCACGGCGTTCACCGCCCAAAATGTTTAAAACATTCGAGATCCTGAATGTTTGGATCGTGAAATGGCCATTTTTCGGGCTTTTTTTGCATTTTTCGCTTTACATCGGCTTCGCAATCCCGTATGATGTGATTGCGAAACGTCCTTTGCAGGGTTCGGGACACACTGTTGTACGTGGTCCTGGCCAGCTTTCGTTGATGGGCACGCCGGGGACGTGAGAGAGAAAAAAGAGTCCAGAAGGAGCTTTATGGCAACAGCGAAGTTGACGCAAACGCAACTGATCAAGGAACTGGCGGCGGCAAACGGAATTACCAGCAAGCAGGCAAAAGGCGTGCTTGAATCTCTGGCGGCCACCGCGGTCCGGGAAGCGAAGAAGAATGGCCTGTTCGTGGTGCCGGGCGTTGGCCGCCTGGTCCGCGTGGAGCGTAAGGCCCGCATGGGCCGGAATCCGGCGACGGGCGCGGCCATCAAGATCGCGGCCAAGAAGGTGGTGAAGTTCCGCGTGGCGAAGGCGCTCAAAGACGCCGTCGTCCCGCCGAAGAAAAAGTAACGATTCGGGAAATCAGGACGCGAAGTCAAAAGCCCCGGCGCTCCAAGGAGCAACGGGGCTTTTGATTTTTCGTCAGTTTTTCAAGAAGCTTGTCAGAATCTGATTCGCAACCAGGTGATCCTGACCGGCCCGGGGGAGGGAACCGAGTGAGGCCGGCGCTCAAACAACGAGCGGGGCCGGAAGCCGCCTAAGCCTGCTTCTTTTCTTCGGCCGGCTTTTCCTCGCCGCCCTTAAGGGAGTTCTTGAAATTGCGGATGCCCTCACCCAGCCCCTTGGCAACTTCGGGGATCTTCTTGCCACCGAACAGCAGAACGGCGACAAGGAGGATGAGGATCAGTTCAGGCAGACCGATAGAACGTAGCAAATGTGGCCTCCTCGGACACCTCCATTGTAGGAATTGGCGCGGCGCCTAGTCAACCTGACGCCTCAAGCAAGGACAACCTGACGTCTCAAGCAGGTCAACCGGACGCCTCAAGTGGTCAACCGGACACCCCAACCGTCAATCCGCCGGGCCAAGCCCGGAAATCTCCGGCGACGGGCGGAAATCGAAGCCCCCCCGCGTTCTCAACCCAGGGGCCAGTTCTTGCGAGAGGGCGGCGCCATGATCCCCGGAGGACAGAAGGAAGCCCGGAACATGAGTCATCGCGATGTCGTCATCGCCTTCCTGGAGGCGTACAAAGGGCACCGGTACCGGGAGATGTGGAGTCTCCTGGACCCAGAAGTCCGCTTTCATGATTTTGCCTTCCCCGACCTGCGTGGCAGGCGGGTCTTTTCCATGTGGCACTGGTTCACCGTGCCCTTCGGAAGCAGGAAAAGGCCCATTGAGGTGCCGTGGTACGAGATCGTCGCCATGGGCCATGACACCGTCACCGCCAGGTATCGCGCGGTCTACTCCCCCAGCCGCTTCTCCCGCGTCGACTACGTCATCGAGTCGGTCTTCACCATCCGCAACGGCCTCATCGTCGAGCAGCAGGATTCACCCACTCTCTCGCCGTTGGCCTTCGCATGGGAACTGAAGGGACCAACCGGAGCGCTGCTCGAACTCGCCGGAAAATTCCAGGCTGTTGTGCAGAACAGGATGACCGCACGCCTGGACGCCTTCGAGCAGGCCATGGGGGAAGCGCAGCGCTCGGCCGGCGCGCCCTCGCCTGGGGCGTGACTATTCGCCGCGGCTCAGCTTGGCTGGTGCCTCGGCAGCCAGCGTCAGCGCCATCGCCGCCCAGCTTGTGCCCGCCGCGCTGATCCACTGATCGTGGGCGTACGGGAATCCGGCGTCAAAATACGGCTGAATCGGAATCGACCGCGTCCGCACGTGCCAGGTCCCGTCTTCGGCCTGCGTGCGCAACAGATACGCCATGCCGTTTCTGAATGCCGCCGTCTGCCGGCCCCGCCCTGCCACCTGCAGCGCATACAACGCCTGGCCGGTCGCATAGGCGTCGCTGCCCATCGCCGGCAACTGGGACCAGCCGCCATCGGCCCGCTGCGCAGCCAACAGTGCGCTTGCCGCGCGATCCACGGCCGCCGCGGGGCCGTTCGCCCACACCAGGCCCAGCAACCGGAACGCCTTCTCCTGCGTGTTGCGGGCCTCGGTCGCATCCAGCCACCTCGCCGCCCGCTCCAGCCGTTCCTTCGTATCCTGCTTCTGGCCCGCCGGGGAGTAAACCCTCAAAACGTTCACCGCCATGGCCGTGGTGATGAAGTTGTCCCAACTCATCGGCGGGCGGATCGCCAGCGTCTGCCAGCCGCCGGAGGGAAGCTGCATCGCCCGCACGTAGTGCGCCACCGCATCGGTATAGGCGTTCGCCGGACGATGATTCATCGCGAAGTCGAACAGCTCATAACCCACGCTGCCCACGCCCGCCACGGTCATGTCGATGGCACGCTCTGAGTACCGCTCGGCCTGCTCCAGCCCAAGCTGTTCGATCGCCGCCGGTGCCCGCAACCCGCGCTCCAGCGCCAGGCCGCGCGCGGCCGAAGGCAGAAACTGGTTGTGGCACGAATTGCATCCCGATTTCTTGATGAACGTCGCGCTCTGCGGCGCCAATGACGCCAGCGCCCGCTCCGCCGCCTGTGCGGGCTGCCCCGCCGCGCGAGCCCGTGGAAGCGGCGCCACTCCGCCCTGACGCCGGACGTCTTCCGGAACTCCCAGCAGCCGGGCCACTTCCGTGTCGCCGCGCTTGGCCGCCAGGCTCACCGGCGTCTCGCCCTCGCCGGTGACAGCGCGGTCCGCGCCCTTCTCAAGCAGCATCTTCACGATTCCCGCCGGAGTCTCTTCGGAATACGCGGCGTACATCAGCGCCGAATAGCCGCGCACATCGCGCACGTGAATATCGGCCTGCTTGTCCATCAGCATCCGCGCCGTCTCCTCACTGCCCGCCGTGGACGCCGCGTGGAGCGCGGTTTCGTTCAACTTGGTGCGTGTCTTCACGTCCGCCCCGGCGGCCATCAGCATCGCCACCGCTCGCGGATTCGTGCTGGCCGATGCCTTGATCAACGCCGTGGACCCGGTGCCGCTCACCGCATTCACCTTGGCCTTGTGATCCAGCAGCAGCCGCATCATGCCGGTCTCGCCATTCGCCGATGCAGCCATCAGCGGCGTGTCGCCGTTCGTTGCCGCCAGATTGGGGTCCGCTCCCCTGGAAAGCAGGAAACGCAGCACCGTGTCGCTCTCGCGTTGAGCGGCGGCCAGGAATAGAACCGTGCGGCCGTTGCTGGCGCGGGCGTTGATGTCGGCTCCGCGCTCAGCCAGCAGCTTCACGTGGTCAGGATGCGCGAACGCCCAGTGCAGCGGCGTATGCCCAAACCGGTTGCGAGCCTCCACCGCCGCCCCCCGTTCCAGCAGCGTCTTCAGGATCCCTGCCGTGCCGAACGCCGCCGCGTGGTGCAGTGCCGTCGATCCCCCCGCGTCCGTCCCGGTGGCCGCCTTGGGCGACGCCGCCAGAATCCGTCCCATCGCCGCCTCGTCCCGGGCCTTCACCGCGCTGATCAACGCCGTCACCGCCGGGTCCACCGGCGCCGGCTTCTCTTCCTTGATTTCGACATTGCCGAAGTCCGCCCCCTGGTCGATCCAGGCGCGAATCAGGCCGATCTCATGCGCCGCCAACGCGCCCGTGGGGGGCATGATCATGCCGCCCGCCCCATCCACCAGACGTTTCACCAGCTTGCTTTCCGCGCTCTGCCCCGCCACGATCACCGGTCCATAGTCGCCGCCGCGCAGTGCGTTCTGCCGCTTGTCCAGCCGCAGGCCCGATTGCTGCTGCTTGGCCCCATGGCAGGAGTGGCACTTGGCTTCAAGCAGCGGCTGGATGTCGCGATTGAAGTCCACCTTCACCTTGGCGGCAGGCGGCAGTTCCGCGGCCGGGGCAAGCAGCGCGGCAACCGCGCCCGCGAAGATCCGTGTGATGTTGGTCATGCAATATCCTTATTGGCCCGCAAGCGGCCCGAGATGAAGTATATCAGCCGGTGTGAACAAAATCCCCCCGCAAGCCTATAATGGCCTTCTATGATGTTCAACCTGCTTGCCACGGGACTGCTGGCCGCCGGAGCCGCCCTCTGCGGCCTGGTGCGCGTCGAATTGAAGGAACGGACCGATCTGGCCGAAGGCAAAGCGTTCGGCAAGGCGGGCGCCTACGAACGCATCGTGGCGCGCGCCCATTTCGCCGTCGATCCCAAACTGCCCGCCAACCGCATCATCACCGACATCGATCTGGCGCCGCGCAACGAAGCCGGCCTCGTCGAGTTCTCAGCCGATCTCTACGTTCTCAAGCCCCGCAACCCCGCCCAAGGCAACGGCACCATCCTCTTTGAAGTCTCCAACCGCGGCAACAAAGGGCTGCTCGGCATGTTCAACTTCGGCGGCGGCGGCCTCAACCCCCAGTCGGCGAAGGACATGGGCGATGGCATGCTTCTTGAGGACGGCTACACCATCGTCTGGGTGGGCTGGCAATTCGACGTGCCCGCCGACAATGACCCCTATCGTCTGCGCCTCTTTGCGCCCGTGGCCACACAGAACGGCCAGGCCCTCACCGGACTCGTGCGCTCTGAGATCATCACGTCGAAGAAGCAGTTCAGCCACTCCCTCGCTGACCGCAATCACGTTCCCTACGAAGCAGCCAACCCGGCCGACCCGGCCATTCAACTCACCGTCAAGGACGGCAAGAACGGGAAGCCCCGTGCCTTGCCGCGCAAGTCCTGGCAGTTCGCCCGCGACGTGGATGGCAAGCCCGTCGCCGACCCCGGCCACGTCTTCCTTTCCACCGGCTTCGAGCCGGGCCGCATCTATGAGGTTGTCTACACCGCGAAGAACCCCGCCCTGGTGGGACTCGGCCCCGCGGCCGTGCGCGACCTCATCTCGTTCCTCAAGTACGGCGGCAATGGTGTCACCCTGCTGGGCGATCAGAGCCGCCACCTGAAGCGTGCCATCGGCTTCGGCACCTCCCAAAGCGGCCGCTTCCTGCGGGCTTACCTCTACTACGGTTTCAACAAGGACGAAAAGGACCGCAAGGTGTTCGATGGCGTCTGGGCGCATGTCGCCGGCGCCGGCCGCGGCAGCTTCAATCACCGCTTCGCCCAGGCCTCGCGCGACGGCCATCCGTTCATGAATCACGACTACCCGACGGATATCTTCCCGTTCACCGATCTCGAACAGACGGACCCCGAAACCGGCGCCCGGGGATCGCTGCTGGGCAAGGCCGCCGCGGAAAACGTATTACCCAAAATCTTCTACACCAACGGCTCGTACGAGTATCTGGGCCGCGCCGCCGCGCTCATTCACTCGGGCGCCGATGGTAAGTCCGATGCGCCGCTGCCCAAAGATACCCGTGTCTACTTTCTCACCGGGACCCAGCACGGCCCCGGAGCCTTCCCGCCGGCACGCCCCGCCGGTACCACGAACCTGGCGAACTCGAATAACTACCGTTACCCCATGCGGGCGCTGTTAGGCTCGTTCAACCGCTGGGTCACGGAAGGCGTCGAGCCGCCGGCCTCGGCCTACCCGCGCATCGACAAGGATCAACTGGTGGCGCCCGGAGCCCTGAACTTCCCCAAGGTCCCCGGGGCGGTGCCGCCCACCCGCCTGCAAACCGGCTCCAGGCTCGACTTCGGCCCCCGGTTCGCCACCGAAGGCATCGTCACCCAGGAGCCGCCCAAGGCCGGCAAACCCTTCCCCGTGCTGCTGCCGCAAGTGGACACCGACGGCAATGAGACCTCGGGCATCCGCATGCCCCTGGTCACCGTGCCGCTAGCCACCTACACCGGCTGGAACTACCGCGACGCCGCCATCGGAGGCGTGGGCGAAGTCTTCGACATGGTGGGCTCCACCTTCCCCTTCGCCAGAACCAAAGCCGAACGCCAGAAATCCGGCGACCCCCGCCCCTCCATCGAAGAACGCTACCCCACCCGGGAAGGCTACCTGAATAAGGTAAGATCCGCCGCCGCCGCCCTGGTCCAATCCGGCTACCTCCTCCAGCGAGACGTCGAAGAAGTACTCCGCGACGCCGCCACCCGCTGGGACACTTGGGCCGGAAGGTGAGATTCCGGCCGCAGGGTGGTCTACTTCCGGCCCAACCAGTCCCCCTCAATGAAGTGTCGCGACCGGCGGAGACCGTACGCCTTGGATGAACCTCGGCTCGGCTTTGACCTCGAACGCGAGATGGCGACGGCCGACCGTGTATTCATGGTGGTTAGCTTTGTCCAGTGGCGAGGTTGGCAGCGCCTGAAGGGCGCTTTCCACGAACTCGCGGGCCGGGGGGTTCCTATCCGGCTACTCCCGACAACCTATATCGGAGCCACGGATTTCCGAGCTATCGAGGAGGTTTCCCGGTTGCCCAACGTCGAGTTACGAATCTCACTTGACGGGCGCCGCCGTCGTCTGCACGCTAAGGCTTGGCTTTTCCAGAGGGATAACGGCTTCAGCAGCGTCTATGTGGGTTCAGCCAACCTGTCCGGCCCTGCGCTGGAAGACGGTATCGAATGGACGGTCAAGCTGAGCGAGGTCGAGGCTCCGCATATCATCCAACGCTTCCGCGGCGCCTTTGACTCCCTTTGGTGCGATGAAGAGTTTGAGCGATTCCGGCCAGACGACCAAGACTTTTGCCGCCGGGTCAGACTTTCTTTGGAATATGCCCGTCAGGGACCCGGTCGAAAAGGCTCTGGTGCGCCGGTGTTTTTCGATCTCCGGCCGCATCCCTACCAGCAAGCCACTCTCGACCAGTTGGAAGCGGAGCGGGTCGACAGAGAACATTTCCGCAACCTTGTCGTCGCTCCAACCGGCACTGGCAAGACTTTGATCGCAGCATTCGACTATGCGCGCCAACCTTTCTCAGGGCGTCGGCCTCGGCTGCTCTTCTTGGCCCATCGCGAGGAGTTGCTGCGCCAGGCACGCGACCGGTTCCGCCATATCTTACGCGACGAGTCCTTCGGTGACTTACTCGTGGGCGGAGAGGAGCCGACCAGCTACGATCACCTCTTCGCGACGATCCAGAGCTTTCATAGCCGAGGTCTCCTCGGATCCCATGGCGCGGGACATTGGGAGTATGCCGTGCTCGACGAAGCACACCATGTGCCTGCGGGCAGCTATCGAGAAATCGTCGCCTCTCTCCGGCCACGCATCCTCTTGGGGCTCACCGCCACGCCTGAACGCATGGATGGAGAAAGCATCCTGCCGTGGTTCGACGATCGAATTGCCGACGAAATGCGTCTCTGGCACGCGATTGAACGTCAGTATTTGGTGCCGTTCGACTACTACTGCGTCCACGATGGTGTCGACCTCTCTGAACTGTCCTGGAACCGTGGGTCGTACGCCATCGGCGAACTCGAACAGCGCTACCTCGGCAACACGCGCCGGGCGAACTTGATCATAGGCGAGTTCTGTGAGTTCTATGGCGATTGGCGCCTGGCACGGGCGCTGGGGTTCTGCGTGAGCATCGCCCATGCGCAGTTCATGGCCCAGTCGTTTCGCGACGCGGGTATAGCGGCATTGGCCATCACCAGTGAATCCCCAACCGACCAGAGGGCCCAAGCCGCCTCGATGCTGCGCGATAGGGAAGTGAACGTTCTGTTTACTGTTGACCTTTTCAACGAGGGTGTGGATATCCCTGCTGTCGATTGCGTACTTTTCCTCAGGCCCACAGAGAGTGCGACAGTCTTTCTCCAGCAGCTGGGCCGCGGGCTTCGATTGGACACTGGCAAGACCAGCTGCCTTGTGCTGGATTTCATCGGGAACCAGAGGCGTGAGTTCCGCTTCGACCAACGGTTTCGCGCGTTGTTTGGTGGAACGCGCCAACAGGTTGTTCGGCAGATAGAGACGGGGATCACGCGGCTTCCCGGAAACTGCTATTTTCGACTCGACAAAGAGTCCCGGAAAGTCGTCCTGGAGAATCTGAAGGCGCAGTTGCAGGTGAGCCCCGCCAGGATGGTCGCGGAGCTCAAGGCCCTGGCTGGCCAGCTCGGGCGTTGCCCCACCTTGATCGAATACCTCGCCGAAACGCGATATGAGCTTACCGACGTATACAAGCCTTCGGTCGGAGGTTGGCATGCTCTTCTCAACGAAGGGCACCTCCTGACTGAGCCACCGGCGGAGATCGAAGCCAATCTGTCGAAACGCTTCCAACTCCTGCTTCACATCGATTCTGTTCGTCGACTCCGCTTCTATCTCGATCAGATGAGCAATGGCCAGTTTCTAACAGACTCGGCCCCTCCGCTCGAAAGGCGGATGGTCGAGATGCTCACCTTCCGGCTGCTCCAGAGCGAGGCACGACAGCAAGGTAGCGATTGGGCCGCGGGGTTGAAGAGGCTACGGCAGAATGCGTCGGCACGCGGCGAGTTCAATGAACTTTGCGACGCGCTGCTGGATCGCGTGAACCTGCACACTGACGAAAAACCCTACTTAGCTTAGACGACTGCCCGCTCTTCCTCCACCGCCAATACACCCGCGACGAAGTTCTGGTAGCACTGGGTCTGCCGGCGCTTGTTGGGGCGCGCCACACGCAGACCGGCCGCTTGTGGATTGAATCATCGAATACCGAGATTTTCTTCGTGACATTGGACAAGTCTGAGAAGACCTTTTCGCCTTCGACCCGCTATGAGGACTTTGCGCTGAGTCCCACACGGTTCCATTGGCAATCTCAGAGCACCACCAGCGAGAACTCTCCGACCGGCCAGCGGTACACACGCCAGCGGGAGAACGGCGCAAGTTTCCTATTGTTCGTCCGGTCGAAGCCGGGCGCCCCTTTCCTGTTCCTCGGGCCGCTTCGTTACGTTTCCCATTCCGGAAGCCGTCCGATGAGCATCTACTGGGACCTGGACCATCCGATGCCGGCCTGGTTCTTTGAAATCTGCGCTTCACTTCGCGCAGCCTGAGAAAACCGCGGGGATCGTGCGCATCGCCTCCATCAACTTTCAAGATCCGCGTCTGGCGCCCGCCTTGACGATAGCTTACGGCCAAGTGCCTCGGCGCCCCTTCGGCCTCGCCCCCCGCAAAGCCTTGCTCCTTTACCAATCCCGGGTTGCGTAGGGATTCTCCATCCACCCGCACTGCCCGATTTTCCGGAGAATAATCCCACCCCCACGCCACTACCTTCTGGAGACCCGGCCATGCGAGAACCCCTTCTGCCTGCCGCCGCCTCCCTCGCCGCCGGCATCGTCCTCGCCCGCATTGTCCCCTTCCACCTTGACGAAACCGCGCTCCTCATTCTCTCCTTCCTCGCCCTCGCCGCCCTCGCGTGGCGAATCGGTTCACACCGCCTGACCGCCCTCTGCGCTTTCGCCGCCGCGCTCTTCCTCGGCACCCTCGCGGCCACCTTCCACCGCCCGCCGCCTCCCCCCGAACTCGACGCCGCCTCGGGCGAGACCGTCATCCTCGCCGGCTGTGTCGTCGAACCCCCCGCCCTCCAGCCCAACCGCGAGCAGTTCATCCTCGAACTCGACCCCGGCGCCCGCGTCCGCGTCAGCCTTCCGCTCCGCCCCGGCGACCCCCCGCCCCCCCTCCCCCCCGGCC
>Ga0194131_10001038_pt1 | contig 48088 bp, 51 predicted proteins | sample TA2KigO120mmetaG_FD_148631 | JGI IMG/M metagenome (GOLD analysis project Ga0194131, IMG submission 148631) | Freshwater microbial communities from Lake Tanganyika, Tanzania - TA2015053 Kigoma Offshore 120m | ecosystem: Environmental > Aquatic > Freshwater > Lake | place: Tanzania: Lake...
CGCTCTCAGGCGGCGAGAAGCAGCGGATCGCGATCGGCCGTGCGCTGCTTGCAAAGCCGCGCATCGTGCTGATGGACGAACCGCTCGCCTCCCTCGACGAGGCGCGGAAGGCCGAGATTCTGCCATTTATAGAGCGCCTGCGTGACCGGAGCCGCGTGCCGATCGTCTATGTCAGCCATTCGCTGGCCGAGGTGACGCGGCTTGCGACCACCCTCATCGTCCTCGCGGACGGCAAGGTTGCGGCAACCGGCCCGACCGATCAGATCATGCAGCGCCTCGACCTTCTGCCGCCCTCGGCGCGGGCCGAGGCCGGCTCGTTACTGGAGAGCAGGGTCGAGTCCCATGATGACGCCTTTGCGCTCACCACCTTGCGGACTCGGGCCGGAACCTTCCGCGTGCCGCGTGTCGACCTGGCCATCGGCCATCCGGTCCGTATCCGCGTGCGCGCCCGTGACATCATCGTCGCGACCTCGGCGCCGCAGGGCTTGAGCGCTATCAACACGCTTCGCGGCGTGGTCACCGAGATCGGCGTGGCGGACGGCCCTGCAGTCGACATCCGCATCGACTGCGCCGGCGATATTCTGGTCGGGCGCTTGACCCGCTACTCGGTCGAGACCCTCGGTCTCAGGCCCGGCCTGCCGGTCTATACCGTCGTCAAGAGCGTCGCCTTCGACCGCCGCAGCATCGGCGCTCCGATGCAGGGCGCGTTCGACGAGGATGCCTAAGTCCGCTCCAGCGGACGTCCGGGGATCGAGCGCGCGCCGTATTGCCGATCCCAATCGTCCTGCGCCGCCTGCAGCACGCGCATTGCGGGCAGCACCGAGGGGCCTGAGGCTGTCGGTTGGCGCCCCTTCTCGATCGCCTCCAGGAAGTCGAAGATCACGCGCGCGCAATTGTCCTGCTCGCTCTCGATCGGCACCGTGTCTGCCACGGTCTTCAGCGTTCCGGCGAGGATGTCGTAGAGATAGGTGTCCCTGTCGGTGACGATCAGCTTGTCGTAGAGCCGGTACGTCGCGTGATAGGAGCCATGCACCATCAGCGTCTGGTCCGCCTCGGTCTCGACCAACAGCACGCATTCCATCGGGATGCCGGTGGCCGGGTGCAGCGGCCCGAGCGAGCTCTGGACGCGGCGGATCGGCGCGCCGTCGAAAAGGTACATGCCGAGATCGGCAAAGTGACAGAAGTGATGCCAGAGGATGTTATCGCTCCAGCTCCGCTTATAGCCGGTGGCGCCGATGTTCACGAGGCGCTTGATGAAGAAGCGCCCGGCGACATGCCGGATCTTCTCCTGGCCCGCCTTGACGCGCGCGCGGAGCGCCTCGCGTTCGCGGCGGAAGCGCATCGGATGGCAGAGGCCGTAGATCCTGCCGCTCTTCTCGCCGGCGGCGACGACACGCTCCGCACCCTTCAGGCTCATCGCGATCGGGATCTCGAGCAGCATATGCTTGCCTGCCTCGAGGACCTTGACCGCCTGCTCCTCATGCACTTCGCTCGGGCTACCGACGATCACTGCATCGATCGCCGGATCGGCGAGCGCTTTCTCGAGCGACACCGTCCACTTCCTGTAGCCATAGCGCCGAGCGAACTCCTGGCTAGCCTCGGGCCGACGACCGACGACGGTATGCAACGTGGCTTTGGTCTTTTTGAGCGCCTCGGAGTGCCAGACGCCCATCATACCGTAGCCGACCATGCAGATGTTCATACCCGCCCCTCGCCTTGGTCCATCGCGCCCACGACGCTAGGCTCGCACAGGTTCTCGTCCGAGGTCATCCCATATGAAGATCGAACACCTCCGCCTCTGAATGCGCGCGACAGGACCGGCCGGGCCGGGGCGTCGAGGTCTACGAGGCGTCCGGAAGGCTCGATCGCATACCTCTAGCGTCCCCTCCTCGCCTTCGGCACCGCCGGACGCATTGCCTCGATGCCTGCCTGGAGCGCGCTCTGCAAGAGCCAGATGTCGCCCATATAGGCGATCATGCGGAAGCCCTTGCGGATCCACTCCTTTCCCCATTGCGGATTGCCGACGAGGTTGCCGGCGACCTTGCCGTGGCGCTTGCAGGCGGCAGCCACCGCATCCCGCGCCTTCACGAACTCCGCATGCTCGAACTCGAGCGGCTTCTGCAGCGAAACCGAGAGGTCGGTGTGGCCGACAAAGGCAACGTCGATGCCAGGCACCGACATGATCTCGTCTACGTTCGCCACACCCTTCCGGGTTTCGATCTTGACCATGACGAGCGCGCCGGCATTCGCCGCCTTCATCGTCTTGCGCGCATCGCCGATGATGTAGTCGTCATGGGCGACACCGAAGGCGGAGCCTCGACGACCATGCGGCGGGTAACGGGTCGCGCGCACGATCGCCTCGGCCTGCGCCTTGGACTCCACCACCGGGACCAGAATCCCCTTGGCGCCGAGATCGAGCGAGCGCGTGATCAGGTTGAAGTCGTCACCCGGCGGGTTGACCAGAGGCACCAGGCCCGCGCCGCGCGCGAACTGGATCTGGTCCTTCACCGTCTCGAAGCTCCAGCCTGAGTGCTCCATGTCGAGGATGAGGAACTCGCATCCCGTCGACCTGACGATGCGGGCGAGCCCCGGCGAGTCGAACTCAAAGGCGAAGGTTCCGAAGACGGTTTCGCCACGGGCGAGCCGGGCCTTGAGCGGGTTGTCGCGCATTGCTTGAGTTCCCCCTGCCTGTTTCCGACCCTGGAAACGGTCTAGACTAAGGTCCCGTTCGGGATCGAGAGAGCAAGCGAAATGGACAATTGCCGGGTCAAGGGCCAGCCGGTGCCGAGCGAGCTGATCCACGAGATGAGAGACAGCGCCTCGCTGCTCGACGACCCTAGGGCGCTTCGCGCCCGCCTCGCCGAGGATGGCTTTCTCTATCTCAAGGGCGTGGTCGATCGCAGCGCGATCATGGCCGCGCGCCAGGAGGTCTTTGCCCGCCTGGTCTCGGTCGGCGAGATCAAGGAGCCGGCGATCGACGGCATCGCCACCGGCGACAGCCGGCGCAAGGAGCTTCAGCCCGATCTCGGCGTCTTCTGGCGCTCGATCAGCGAAGGCAAGAAACTGCGCGCCGCCAGCAACGGCCGCGACATGCAACGGATCATGTCGCTGATCTTCGGCGAGCCGGCCCTCAATCAAGACTATATCTTCCTTCGTGCCGGCATCCGGGGCCGCGCGACCGGGCTGCACTTCGACTATCCGTTCTTCACCCGCGCGCATGACAAGGTCTGCACGGTGTGGATGCCGATCGGCGACGTGCCGGTCGAGGACGGCCCCGTTGTCGTCGTCGAGGGTTCGCAGCACTACCGCGACCTGATCGACCCGATGATCGGCTTCGACATCTCCAAGGATGGCACGCGCAAGGCCGATTTCGGCGCGGATGCAATCACCTTCGCCAAGGCGCGCGGCACGCGGCTGCTCACCCGCAACTTCGAGGCCGGCGACATCGCGATGTTCGGCATGTACACCGCGCATGGCTCGCTCGACAACCATTCGCCGATCGACCGTGTGCGGCTCTCCTGCGATCTCCGCTGGCAGCCGGCATCGCTGCCGCTCGACGAGCGCTATTTCGGCAATCCTCCCTCGGGCACCACCGGCGTCGGCTATGGCGAGCTCAACGGCGCGAAGCCGCTGACCCAGGAGTGGCACGTCAGGTGACCGACCAGTCCTCGACCCGCCCGCCGCGCGACCGCAACGAGATCCGCGCTCGCTGCACGCGATTCCTGACGCGCCAGCGTGCGCTCTCCCCGAAGGAGGCGCTGCAGGCGCTGGCCGACCATGCCGGCGTCGACGAGCGTCTTGATATTTACGGCAAGGGCAAGCTTATCGAGGATTTCGAGCGCGAGATTGCGGTCATTCTCGGCAAGCAGTCGGCCGTCTTCATGCCCTCCGGGACCATGGTGCAGGCGATCGCGCTCCGCGTCTGGTCCGAGCGTCGCGGCATCCAGACCGTCGGCCTGCACCCCTTGAGCCACCTCGAACGCAACGAGTCCCAGGCCTATCGCAGCATGCATGGGCTCGCCGCCTGCTACCTCGGCGACGATTCCCGCCAGTTCACGCGGAAGGACATCGAGGCCGTCGCCAAAAAGCTAGGCGCGATCGTGCTCGAGATGCCGCTGCGCCCGCTCGGCTGCGTGCTGCTGCCCTGGGAGGAACTCGTCTCGATCTCGAAGCTCTCCCGCGAGCGCGGCATCCCGCTTCATCTTGACGGCGCCAGGATCTGGGAGAGCCAGCCCTTCTACGGCAAGAGCCTGGCCGATATCGCGGCGCTCTTCGACAGCATCTACGTCTCCTTCTACAAGGGCCTCGGCGGAATTTCGGGCGCGGCGCTGGCAGGATCGAAGGACTTCATCGAAGAAGCTCGGCTCTGGCAACATCGCTATGGCGGGCGCCTGTTCCAGCTCTATCCCTATGTGCTCTCGGCGCGGAGGGGTCTCGCCGAGCGCCTGCCGATGATGGCCGAGCATCATCGCGAGATCCGCCGGATTGCCGGCGCACTCCGCTGCCTTCCCGGCGTCCGAGTCACGCCGGACCCGCCGCATGCGACCTCGATGCTGATCGCGCTGCCGGCGCATCACGAGAAGGTCGAGTCGGCTGCCCTCGACCTTGCCGAGGAGACCGGCATCTGGCTGATCGACCGCGTCTTCGCCAGCGCGATCCAAGGCACGTCCATGGCCGAGCTTACGGCCGGCACAGGCGCAGCGGATTTCTCCAATGACGAGATCCGCAGCCTGTTCGAGCGCGTGCTCGCGCAAGCGGCCCGATAGGAACCAGGCGATGCGTGTGATCGTCCTCGGCGCCGGCATTCTCGGCGCTAGCGTCGCCTATCACCTGGCCAGGGCCGGAGCCGAGGTCGAGGTGATCGACGCCGCTCATCCAGGGAAAGCGACGATGGCCGGCGCCGGCATCATCTGCCCCTGGGCGAGCCAGGTCGACACGCCCGCCTGGTATCGGCTCAGCGCCGCCGGCGCCAAATACTATCCGGACCTCGCCGCCGCCCTCGCCGAGGCCGGAGAGGCGGCGAACGGCTATCGATGCGTTGGCGCGCTGATAACCTCGGAGAATCCTGCCGACCTTGCCGCTGCCGAAAGGCGGCTTCGCGCGCGGCACAACGATGCCCCGGAAGCCGGACAGATCAGCCGCCTCGCCAATGCCGAGGCGCGAAGGCTGTTTCCGCCGTTCCGCGAGGACCTGGATGCCGTCCATGTAAGCGGCGCGGCCCGCGTCGAGGCGCGCGCCTTCTCGGCAGCAATGCTCAAGGTCGCCGTCGGGCACGGCGCCGTTCATCGAAACGAGAGTGTCGGCCTGCGCCGCGACGGGGATCGCGCCATCTGCCTCGGCGCCGATGGCAAGGCGATCGGCGCCGACATGGTCATCGTTGCGGCTGGCGCCTGGGCGCCGGAGATCCTGAAGCCGCTCGGCATCGACCTGCCGATCGCCCCGCAGAAGGGCCAGATCCTGCATTTCGGCCTGTCCGGCATCGACACGATCAACTGGCCGGTGCTGCTGCCGATGAACAGCTACTACATGCTCGCCTTCGACGATTCCCGCGTCGTCGCCGGCGCCACGCGCGAGACCGGATCGGGCTTCGACTACCGCGTGACCGCCGGCGGCCAGAAGGAAGTGCTCGACTTCGCGCTGGCCTTCGCGCCCGGCCTACGCCATGCCACCTTGCTGGAGACCCGTGTCGGCTTCCGGCCGGCGGGGCCGTCTTATCTGCCGATGCTGGGGCCCGCCGTCGGCATCTCCAACCTTCTGATCGGCAACGGACTCGGCGCTGGCGGACTCACCATGGGGCCGATGGCCGGTCGCCTGCTCGCCGAGCAGGCGCTCGGACAGAAGACCGCGCTCGATCTCGCCGACTATGCGTTCTGATTACTGCATCATCCGCGGCAGCCAGAGCACCAGCTCGGGCACATAGGCAACGAGGAATACGACCGCGAGCCAGATTGCCGTGTAGGGAAACAACATGCCGAGCGCGGCGTTGTAGCTGATGCCGGCGATGCGGCAGGCAACCATCGCCAGCACGCCGACCGGCGGGGTCACCGACCCCACGACCAGAAGCATGATCGTGACCACGCCGAAGTGTACCGGATCGTATCCGAGATGCTTGATCATCGGCCCCATGATGGGGACGACGATGATCAGGGCCGGCACCGGCTCGAGGAAGGTGCCGAGAAGGAAAAAGAAGACGATCAGAACCGCCATCGCCAGCTTCGGATCGCTGGTGATCGAGAGCATCAGCTCGAGCGCCGCCTGGCCGACGCCGGCGCGGCTCAGTACCCAGCTGAACAAGGCGGCGCCTCCGAGCGTGACCAGGGCACTGGCCGTGACCTCGGCCGCCGAGGCGAAGTTGCGATAGAGCGAGCGCGTGGTGTGGCGGCGCGTTACCAGCCCGTAGAGGAGCGCGTAGAGCGCTGCGACGGATCCTGCCTCGGTCGGCGTAAAGACACCGGCTAAGATGCCGCCGATGATGATCGCCGGCATGACCATCGCCGGTATCGCCAGCCAGGTAGCGCGTCCGATCTCCGGCAAACTCGCGCGCGGCAGAGCCTTGGCGCCGGCATAGGGTGCAAGGAAGCGCGTCATCGCCATCATTGCGACGCCGGCGATGATGCCGGGGACGGCGCCGCCGAGAAACAAGGCGCCGATGGAGACGCCGGTCACGGACCCGTAGATGACCGCGACGATGCTGGGCGGAATGATCGGGGCCACCATCGCCGCGCAGGCGGTTACCGCGACCGCGAAGGCCGGCTTGTAGCCCTCCTTCTTCATCGCCGGGATCATGATCGAGCCGATCGCCGCGAGATCGGCGAGCGCCGAGCCCGAAATCGAGGCCATGCACATGTTGGAGAGGATGTTGGCCTGAGCAAGGCCGCCGCGAAGATGGCCGATCAGCGCCTTGGACATGCCGACCAGCCGCTCGGTAATGCCGGCGACGCTCATCAGCTCGCCCGCCAGGATGAACAGCGGCACGGCGAGAAGCGCGAAATTGTCGAGCGAGTCATAGAACTGCTGAGCCAACAGCAGCACGGGCAGCTGGCCGTCGACCAGAATGGCGATGATCGCAGCGAAGCCCATGCAATAGGCGATCGGCATGCCGAGCGCCATGAAAACGAAGAACAGGATAAGCATCAGGCCGACGGTCATAACGTGCGATCCGTCGGCTCGTCAGAAGGTTCGTGCTGCTGCCAGGTGAGCAACGTCATGACGGCCTCGATCGCCGCGCCGATCGGGATGGCGAGATAGACCGTGTACTTCGGCACGTCGAGCAGCGGCGAGCGCTGGAACCAGGTGCGGTTGACGAACTCGATCCCCGCCCACATCAGGGTCAGCGCGAAGGCGACGGTCAGCGCGTCGGTCAGCGCGACAACGTAGCGCCGCCCTGCTGGCGGCAGCATCAGCTCCAGGATCTCGATGCGGATATGGGCACGCGAGGCGGCGACCAGACCGACGCTGATCATCACGCCCCAGAACATGGCGCCGCGCACCAGCTCCTCCGCCCAGAACAACGACTCGTTGAGCACGTAGCGGAAGAAGACTTGCAGCAGAACCAGCACGAAGTATCCGGCGAGCAGCGTCACCGAGATCGCAGTAAGCGCCGCCCGAAGGTGGCCGACCAGAGGACCGGTAGCCCAAGCGAGGAAGGGAGTCATTGGGACGGAGACGAAGCGCCCCCGGAAACGATCCCGGGGGGCGCTCGCACTCGATCGAGACGATCAGGCCGTCTTCTGAACGGCTTCGATATACGCCTTGGCCTTCGGCCCCGCCTTGGCGACGAAGCTGTCGATGACCGGGCCCATCTTGGCGCGGAACGAGGGAATATCCGGCGAAGCGTTGCTCGTCGCCTTCGAGGTCAGCTCGTTCCAGGCATCGCCCTGGATCTTGAGGTTGGCCTCCCACATGGCCTTGGACACTTGCTCGACGGCGGCGTCGCGAAGCGCCTTCTGCACGTTGGCCGGCAGCGACGCCATCTTCTTGGCGCTCGACATCATCGAGACTTCCGTAAAGATGTGGTGCGTCCGCGTCATGAACTTTGCGACCTCGTAGTGCTTGCCGCTGGTGACGAAGTCGGGCGGGGCTTCGAAGGCGTCGATCACGCCGGTCTGCAACGCTGTATAGATCTCGCCGGCCGGGATCGGGGTCGGGTTGGTGCCGAGCGCGCGGGCCATCTCGACATAGACCGGGATCTCCGGTACGCGCAGCTTGATGCCGCGCACGTCATCAGCGCTCTTGATTTCGCGCTTGGAGACGAAGATGCGGAAACCCGAAGCGCCGAGGCAGAGGATGTCGACGCCGAGCGTGTCCTTGGCCTCTTTGGTGACCTGCTCGCCGATCGGCCCGTAGAGGACCTTCTTCACATGGTCGTAGTCGCTGAACAGGAACGGCACCGAGGTGAAGCCGAACTGCGGCTGCCAGTTGGCGAGCGTGCCGAGATCGGTCCAGGCGAGATCGAGCGTGCCGAGCTGAAGGGCCTCGGCGGAGGTGCGGAGGTTGAAGAGCTGCGAGGCTGGCCGGATGTCGATGGTGACCTGGCCGTTGGTCAAGGTCTTGACCTGGTCGGCGAACTTCTCGGCGACGCCGTGGGCCAGGTGAGTGGTCGGCACATGATGCGAGAAGACGAGCCTGATCGGCTGGGCCTGCGCCCGGGCGACGTAGGGTGCCGCCAGAAGGCTCGCCGCTCCGGCGCCATAGCCTAAGAGTCTCCGCCTGGAAATGGTCATTAGTCCTCTCCCTGTTGCGGCAGCAAAGGCCCGTTCTTCTGATCGTTGCCGATCTCGCGGCCGTTCCGACCAACGAAATTCTGCTTTTATTTAGCGGAGTTTAACCACCGGCGACATTGATGGCAAGCCCCTCCGGCGCTAAACTGAACATCGGGTGCAGGCGCATGTCGTTTCCGAAACGCAGCGTCGCAAGGTCGGCGATCCCTCGACCCCAAGCCCGGTTGCCCGCGGAGGAAGCAGGATGATCAGCGACAAGGACGTCGAGACCTACAACCGGCGCGGCTATCTGGTCGTCCCGAACGTGCTGTCGGATGAGGAAGTGGCGGAGCTTCGGCAGGTGACCGAGGAGTACGTCGAGAAGTCCCGGACCGTCTCCGCGCACACCGATGTCTACGACCTCGAGCCCGGCCATACCAAGGACGCTCCGAAGGTCCGCCGCATCAAGACCCCGCATGCCTGGCATCCCGCCTACGGGAAGATGGTCAAGCACCCGAAGATTCTTTCGGTGCTGCAGAAGCTGTGGGGTCCAAACATCCGCTTCGACGTCTCGAAGCTGAACCTGAAGTCGGCCGGCTTCGGCTCTCCGATCGAGTGGCACCAGGACTGGGCATTCTATCCGCACACCAACGACGATCTTGCCGCCGTCGGCATCATGATCGACGACTTCACCTCCGATAACGGCGCGATGATGGTGATCCCAGGCACCCACAAGGGACCGACCTACGATCACCACACCAACGGCTACTTCGTCGGCGGGATCGATCCGTCGAAGTCGAACATCGACTTCTCGAAAGCCGTGCAGTGCCTGGGCAAGGCGGGTTCGATCACCATCCACCACGTCCGCCTCCTGCACGGCTCGGCTGCCAATATTTCGGGCAAGCCGCGCCGCTTCCTTCTGCATCAGTACCGCACGGCCGATGCCTGGCCGCTGGTCATCAAGCCGGAATCCTGGGAGAAGTGGGACGATATGCTGGTGTGCGGCGAAGGCACGGTGGCACCGCGCATGAAGGAGCTGCCGATCCGCCTCCCCTTCCCGCCGGCGCCGAACCAGGGTTCGATCTACGAGAACCAGCGCGATCTCGAGACGCGCTTCTTCAAGAGCGCGGACGAGCTCGAGAAGAAGCTGGAGCCGGCGCAGTAAGCCGTCGCGCTTCGGCGATCGGAAGCCCCCAACGACGGGAGCCGCAGTCGGCTACTCGGCCGCCTTGGCTCCCGCCTCCTCGGCCTCGATCCGTCCCCATAGAGCGCGGATCATGTCCTTCATCATCTTCGCCTCCTCCCAGCGATCCGAGAGGTCGACGTCGTTGTGGTCGGTGATCGCATAGGGCTTCGGCCCTAGCTCGCAGAGGAAGGTCAGCACGCCGTCCTTCGGCGCGCGCTTGCGCCAGGAGCGGAAGCCGTATTCCCACCAGCCCATGAACAGGTCGACCCAGGGCTTGTGGTGCGCGAAGGAGATCGGCACCTGCACCTGCTCGCGGCTGGCGACGCGACCGTGGAAGCCCCAGCAATTGTCGAGTATCCGGTGCATAAGCCGATGGTTCTCATCGCTGATCGGCGGGCCGGCGAATTCGCGGCCGACGAGGTAATGCGAAATGTCGCCCGTGAGCCTCAGATCGGGGAAGCAGTCGAGCAGGTGCAGGGTGAAGAACAGGTCGGTGGTCATGCGGTCGCGATGCGTCTCGATATGCATGCGCACACCCGCCTCCGCCGCCAGCCGCCGCCACCCCTCGATGTACGGAATACACTCCTCGATCCGGTAAGGGCGGACATCGGGCTGGAGGTTCAGATGGTCGGCGCCGAGCTTCAGCACGTTGTCGAGGATCGGCTTCAAGTCGTCGACGCTCTGCGGGTAGCACTGCGCTTGCCAGGTGAGCCCATAGTCCTTGAGGATCTCGACATGCGCCTTGGCTTGCTGAAAGTCGAAGAAACGGACGCCGGCGCCGTCGAAGCCGGCATCTCGGATCATCTTGAGCTTCTCCTCGAGCGACCATTCCATGCCATCCGGCTGGCGGCGCTCCATCGCCCACATCGACTGGTAGACGAGCAGCTTCTGCATGGCGTTCTCCCTGCTGTCAGCCGAGGCCGGCGGCGTGATGCCTCAGATGGTCTTCGACGAAGCTCTGAATGAAATAGTAGCTGTGATCGTAGCCCTCGTGCCGGCGCAGAGTCAGCTTCTGTCCGGCATTCTTGCAGGCGAGCTCGAACAGCTCGGGCTTGAGCTGGTCGACGAGGAACTTATCGGCAAGACCCTGGTCGACGAGGATCGTGCCGGGAAATTTATGACGGCGGACAAGCTCGCTCGCGTCGTAGTCCCGCCATGCCGCCTGGTCAGGGCCGAGATAGTTCGAGAACGCTTTCTGCCCCCAGGGTACGCGCATCGGCGCCACGATCGGAGCGAAGGCGGAGACGGTCTTGTACTTGTCGGGGTTGCGCAGCGCCAAGGTCAGCGCGCCGTGCCCGCCCATCGAGTGCCCGAAGATTCCCTGCCGGTCGGGACGCGCCGGAAGCGACGCGTCGATCGCCTCGCGGAGCTCGCCCGTGATGTAGCTGTACATGCGATAGGCGGTCTTCCAGGGCTCGGCCGTGGCGTCGACGTAGAATCCGGCGCCAATGCCGAAGTCCCAGGCGGCGTCATCGCCGGGAAAGCGCGCCGCCCGCGGGCTCGTATCCGGCATCACCAGCATCAGGCCGAGCTGAGCGGCAACCCGTTGCGCACCGGCCTTGATGGTGAAGGTCTCCTCCGTGCAGGTGAGGCCGGCGAGGTATGTGACCACCGGCACCTTGCCCTTGGCCGCCTGAGGAGGCTTGTAGACGGCGAAGCGCATCGGCCCGCCGACGGCTTTGGACTCGTGCCGGTAGAAGCCCTGAACGCCGCCGAAGCAGGCCTGCTCGGAAAGCGTTTCCATCAGTACTCGACGACCGTCCGGATCGACTTGCCGGCGTGCATGAGGTCGAAGCCCTCGTTGATGCGGTTGAGCGGGATCTTGTGGGTGATCAGATCGTCGATGTTGATCTTCCCCTCCATGTACCAGTCGACGATCTTCGGCACCTCGGTGCGGCCGCGGACGCCGCCGAAGGCCGTGCCCTTCCAGACGCGGCCGGTCACAAGCTGGAACGGCCGGGTCGAAATCTCCTTGCCGGCGCCGGCGACACCGATGATCACCGAGACTCCCCAGCCGCGATGGCAGCACTCGAGCGCCTGGCGCATCAGGTCGACATTGCCCACGCATTCGAAGCTGTAGTCGGCGCCGCCCTTGGTCAGCTCGACCAGATAGGGCACGAGATCGCCCCTGACCTCCTTCGGATTGACGAAGTGCGTCATGCCGAACTTGCGGGCCAGCGCCTCGCGCGCCGGGTTGATGTCGACGCCGACGATCATGTCGGCGCCGACCATACGGGCGCCTTGAACCACGTTGAGGCCGATGCCGCCGAGGCCGAAGACGACCACGTTCGCACCCGGCTCGACCTTGGCGGTGTTGATGACGGCACCGATGCCGGTGGTAACGCCGCAGCCGATATAGCAGACCTTGTCGAAGGGCGCGTCCTCGCGGATTTTCGCGAGCGCGATCTCGGGCAGGACGGTGTAGTTCGAGAAGGTCGAGCAGCCCATGTAGTGGTGCACCATCTTGCCGCCGAGCGAGAAGCGACTGGTGCCGTCCGGCATCAGGCCTTTACCCTGGGTGGCGCGGATCGAGGTGCAGAGGTTGGTCTTGCGGCTGAGGCAGGATTTGCACTGCCGGCATTCCGGCGTGTAGAGCGGAATGACGTGATCGCCCTTCCTGAGGCTGGTCACCGCCTTGCCGACATCGACGACCACACCGGCGCCCTCATGGCCGAGAATGGCGGGGAACAATCCTTCGGGATCGGCGCCTGAGAGCGTGAACTCGTCGGTGTGGCAAATTCCGGTCGCCTTGATCTCGACCAGGACCTCGAAATCCTTCGGCCCGTCGAGCTTGACTGTCTCGATCGAAAGCGGCGCTCCGGCCTTGAGCGCAACGGCTGCACGCACATCCATGACTGGCTACCTCACCGGATTTCGTTGAGCGATGTCTAGCACGCGGCGGAACGGAGGATAGCCGCGGCTGCGGTATCGCGGAACCGGGCCGCGCGTTAAACCGGAGCCACCTGCGGCTAGGACCACCCGAAGTATCGTTTCCTTGCGGGAAACTTTGTTTCCGCCAGTTGACCCCGCCGCCCGCCGCCTTATCATCTGCGCGCGCGCGGGAGGCTGGGCATGTGCGGGATCGTCGGACTTTTTCTCAAGGACCCGAAGCTGGAGCCCGAGCTCGGCCGGCTGATGGCGGGCATGCTGGGCGTGCTCTGCGATCGTGGCCCCGACAGTGCCGGTTTCGCCGTCTTCGGCCCCGGCGGCCGCGACACGGTCAAGCTCACGGTGCGCGGCGATGAGGCCACCGACTTCCAGGCGATCGCACGACGCCTCTCCGAGGCTCTCGGCACGCGCATCACCGCCGTCGGCCGACACACCCATGGCGTCCTGACGCTGCCCGCTGCGCGCGAGGCCGAGGCCAAGGCGGCGCTCGGGGCGGTCGCGCCCGAGCTCGCGCTCGTCGGCGCCGGCAAGCGCATGGAGCTCTACAAAGAGGTGGGGCGACCCGATCTCGTCGCCACCAAGTTCGGCCTCGGCGCCATGACCGGCACGCATGGCATCGGCCACACGCGGATGGCGACCGAGTCCGCCGTCACCACCGACGGCGCTCACCCCTTCTCTACCGGCCTCGACCAGTGCCTCGTCCACAACGGCTCGCTCTCCAATCACAACGCCGTCCGTCGCGAGCTGGCGCGCGACGGACTCACCTTCGCCACCGATAATGATAGCGAGGTCGCCGCCGGCTACCTGACCGCGCGCATGCACAAAGGCGCGAGCCTCGGCCAGGCGCTGACCGACGCGCTCTCCGACCTCGACGGCTTCTATACCTTCGTCGTCGGCACCGAGTCCGGTTTCGGTGTGCTGCGCGACCCGATCGCCTGCAAGCCAGCCGTCATGGCCGAGACCGACCGCTATGTCGCCTTCGGTTCCGAGTACCGCGCCCTGGTGGACCTGCCGGAGATCGACAAGGCGAGGGTCTGGGAGCCGGAGCCGGCGACCGTCTATTTCTGGGAGCGGCCACATTGAGCGCCGACCGCGCCGAGATCGTCGACCTTGCGACGATGCCGCTTCGCCAGCTCAACCTGGCGCTCCACCGGCTCCGTCCCGATACCAACCAGACGCTCTGGCGGATCGCCAATCCGCGCGGCCGCCACTCGGTCGCGGTCGGCGTCGACGTGCCGGTCACGATCGAGATCGATGGTCATGTCGGCTATTACTGCGCCGGCATGAACAAGCAGGCGACGGTGATCGTCAACGGCAATGCCGGCGTCGGCGTCGCCGAGAACATCATGTCGGGCACCGTGCATGTGAAAGGCGACGCCAGCCAGTCCGCCGGGGCTACCGGCTGCGGCGGCACCTTGATCATCGACGGCAACGCTTCGGCGCGCTGTGGCATCTCGATGAAGGGCGTCGACATCATCGTGAGGGGCAGCGTCGGCCACATGTCGGCCTTCATGGCGCAAGCCGGCTCTCTGGTCGTGCTCGGCGATGCCGGCGAGAGCCTCGGCGACTCGATCTACGAGGCGCGTCTTTATGTGCGCGGCAAGGTGCAAGGCCTCGGCGCCGACTGCGTCGAGAAGCCGATGACCGACCATCACAAGGCGAAACTGGCACGGAAGCTGACCACCGCCGGCATCGCCGGTATCGATATCGGCCAGTTCAGACGCTACGGCTCGGCCCGCCGTCTCTACCACTTCCACGTCGACAACGTGTACTGACGATGATTCCTCCGACCACGCCCCGTAAATCGGCGACCTTCGACGACTACACGCTGTCGGAGATCCGCCGCGCCGCGGCAACCGGCATCTATGACATCCGCGGCGCCGGCGCCAAGCGCAAGGTGCCGCACTTCGACGACCTTCTCTTCCTCGGCGCCTCGATCTCGCGATATCCGCTCGAAGGTTATCGCGAGCGCTGCGGCACCAATGTCTTTCTAGGCTCGCGCTACGCCTCCAAGCCGATCGAGCTCAAGATCCCGATTACCATCGCCGGCATGAGCTTTGGCTCGCTCTCGGCCAATGCCAAGGAGGCGCTCGGCCGCGGCGCCTCGGCCATGGGCACCTCGACCACCACCGGCGATGGCGGCATGACCCCGGAGGAGCGCACGCACTCCTCGCTGCTGGTCTATCAGATCCTGCCGTCGCGCTACGGGATGAGTCCGGACGACCTTCGCCGCGCCGACGCGGTCGAGATCGTGGTCGGCCAGGGCGCCAAGCCCGGAGGCGGCGGCATGCTGCTCGGGCAGAAGATCACCGAGCGGGTTGCCGGCATGCGCGTGCTCCCCGTCGGCATCGACCAACGCTCCGCCTGCCGTCACCCCGATTGGACCGGCCCCGACGACCTCCAGATCAAGATCGAGGAGGTGCGCGAGATCACCGACTGGGAGAAGCCGATCTATGTCAAGGTTGGCGCCTCGCGCCCCTACTATGACACGGCGCTGGCGGTGAAGGCCGGCGCCGACGTCGTCGTGCTCGATGGCATGCAGGGCGGCACGGCGGCAACCCAGGAGGTCTTCATCGAGAATGTCGGCCTGCCGACGCTGTCCTCGATCCGCCCGGCGGTGCAGGCGCTGATCGATCTCGGCATGCACCGCAAGGTGCAGCTCATCGTCTCCGGCGGCATCCGCAACGGCGCCGATGTGGCGAAGGCGCTGGCGCTCGGAGCCGACGCCGTCTCGATCGGCACGGCCGCGCTCGTCGCTCTCGGCGACAACGACCCGGCGCTGGAGGCCGAGTACCGGAAGCTCGGCACCACCGCCGGCGCCTATGACGATTGGCACGAGGGGCGTGATCCCGCCGGGATCACGACGCAGGACCCCGATCTCTTCAAGCGCCTCGATCCCATCAAGGCTGGGCGGCGCCTTGCCAACTACCTCGCGGTGATGACGCTGGAGGCGCAGACGATCGCGCGTGCCTGCGGCAAGAGCCATCTGCACAATCTCGAGCCCGAAGACCTCGTGGCCCTGACCATCGAGGCAGCGGCGATGGCACGTGTGCCGCTCGCCGGAACGAGCTGGATACCTGGAGGCGGCAGCTTCTAGCGGACAAACAGGAGGGGGAAATGACGGATCTGGCCAAGGTCGCGAAGGACAAGGGGATCAAGTACTTCATGATCTCCTACACCGATCTCTTCGGCACGCAGCGGGCCAAGCTGGTGCCTGCGGCGGCGATCGGCGCGATGCAGAAGTCCGGTGCGGGCTTTGCCGGCTTCGCCACCTGGCTCGACATGACGCCGGCCGATCCCGACCTCTTCGCGGTTCCCGATCCGGACAGCCTCATTCAGCTCCCGTGGAAGCCCGAGGTCGGCTGGCTCGCCTCCGACCTCGTCATGGACGGCAAGCTGGTCGAGCAGGCGCCGCGCAATGTGCTGAAGCGCGTCATCGCAGACGCCTCGAAGAAGGGCTACGAGCTCAAGACCGGCGTCGAGTGCGAGTACTTCCTGATCACGCAGGACGGCACCGCCGTTTCCGATCCCGCCGACCGGCAGTCGAAGCCCTGCTACGACCAGGCGGCGCTGACGCGACGCTACGACGTCGTCACCGAGATCTGCGATGCGATGCTCGCACTCGGCTGGAAGCCCTATCAGAACGACCATGAGGATGCGAACGGTCAGTTCGAGATGAACTGGGAATACGACGCTGCGCTCGTCACCGCCGACCGTCACGCCTTTTTCAAGTACATGGTCAAGACCATCGCCGAGAAGCACGGGCTTCGCGCCACTTTCATGCCGAAGCCCTTCCTGAACCTGACCGGCAGCGGTTGCCACGCGCATGTCTCGCTGTGGAAGGGCCGGAAGAACCTGTTCGAGGACCCGAAAGGCGAACTCGGCCTCTCAGCGCTTGCCTACCAGTTCATCGGCGGCATCGTGCACAACGCCGAGGCGCTATGCGCCCTGACCAATCCGACGGTGAACTCCTACAAGCGCATCAACGCGCCGGTGACGCTGTCCGGCGCCACCTGGTCGCCGAATACGGTCACCTATTCGGGCAACAACCGCACCCACATGATACGCATCCCGGAGCCGAACCGCTTCGAGCTCCGCCTGCCGGATGGCGCGGCGAACCCCTACCTGCTGCAGGCGAGCCTTCTGGTCGCCGGCCTCGACGGCATCGCCAACAAGCGCGATCCCGGCAAGCGCCTCGACATCAACATGTATACCGACGGCCACACGGTGAAGGGCGCCAAGCGCCTGCCGCTCAACCTGCTCGATGCGCTCCGCAATCTCGAGAGGTCGGCCGTACTCAAGGCGGGCCTCGGCGGGACCTTCCTCGCATCATATCTCAAGCTCCGCCACGCCGATTGGAACGAGTACAGCCGGCACCTCACCGAGTGGGAACGCCAGACCACGCTCGACTGCTGATGCGCGCGCGGAAGAAACCGGCTCGCGACGACGGGGCCACGCCGCTCGCAACCGGATCGAATGCACCGTCGTCGTCCGGCTGGCGGACAGTCGAGGAAGCGGTCGGTGCGCGCATGCGCGCGCTGCGCAAGCGCCTCGACATGACGGTGGCCGAGCTGGCCCGTCAAGCGGGACTCTCGGTCGGTATGCTCTCGAAGATCGAGAACGGCGCGACCTCGCCCTCGCTGGCGACGCTGCAGGCGCTGGCGGATGCCTGTAACGTGCCGATCTCGAGCCTGTTTGCCGAGCTCGAGGAGGCGCGCGACTGCTCTTACGTGCCGCGCGGCCACGGCGTCACCATCGACCGGCGCGGCACCAAGGCCGGGCATCAGTACGAGCTTCTAGGGCACTCGCTCCGCGGCGAGGTCGTCGTCGAGCCCTATCTGATCACGCTGTCGAAGGAAGCGCAGCCCTACGCCAACTTCCGTCATGCCGGCGTTGAGTTCATCCACATGCTGTCAGGCGGCATCGCCTATCGGCACGCGGACAAGATCTATGACCTGGCGCCTGGCGACTCGTTGTTCTTCGATGCGGGCGCCCCGCACGGACCGGCGACGCTCACCAAGCTGCCGAGCCGCTTCCTTTCGATCATCATCTATCCGCGCGACGCCTGAGGGTCCGGCTGACGGATGAAGCGGCTGGAGGCCGCCGATCCGAAGATCACCAGGCCGACGGCGACGACGTGGATGCCGAGGTCCATGAAGGTCACATCGAACGGGTGGAAGAACTGCAGCAGCAGCGCCGCGATCGCCGCGACGCCCAGCCCTCCGACGGCGGCGACCGGCACGGAATTGAGCGGTTTCGCCTTCGCAAGCGCCAGCAGCAGCGCTGCCGCCAGCGGAATGCTGACGCCGAGGATCATCCGGAAGCAATCTGCGCTTTCACCCAGGCTCCAGCCTTCGGGACCGTATTGGATCCATTGGCGCCAGCAGGAATAGCCGCTGCTGCCGATCCAGAGCGCCAGCGGCGGCAGCGGCAGCAGCGCCCAGCCCGATGAGCGGTCGGGGAGGCTCAGGTGAAAGGCCGCGACGATGGCGGCGATGCCGGTCAGGAAGATGCCGGCAACCTCGAGCTGAAGCTTGGCATCGCCCATCCGTGAAATAAACAGCGGCAGATCGGCAAAGCTGAAGACCGCCAGCGCCGAGAGCGTGCCGACCGCGAGCAGCCAGATCGCCGCCCTCGTCATCGGCGACGCAAGCCGGCGAACCCGCCCGCTCTCGGCGGCGAGCTTGTCGATCAGATCGTCGATAGGCTCGGACATGCTACCTGCCCTTCAGCTTGGCGCGCAGCGCCTTGATCGCCCGATGCACGTTCACCTTAAGCCCGCCGACCGACTGGCCGCTGACGGCAGAGGCCTCGATCAATGACATCTCCCTAAGCTTCACCAGTTCCAACGCCTCCCGCTGACCCCGGGGTAGGGCCGCGAGCGCCGCCGCCAAGGCGTCAGCCGCTTCACGCCCCTCCCTCTCCCTGTTCGCCAGAGGGTCGGTAAAGGTTTCATATGAAGTATCGTCGCGGATCTCCATGGCATTCGTGCGAAACTGCCGACGGAGCGCGTCGATCGACCGGCGCCGCGCGACGGCCGCCAGCCAGGGAACGAACGGCCGGGCCGGGTCATAGGTGTGGCGGATCCTGTGGAGGGTCAACAGCACGTCCTGGACCACGTCGTCGATGCGGTCGGGCGTGCGATGATGATGCGCGGCAACGGCGCGGATCAACGGGACGATCTCTCGCAGCAGGAGAGCGTAGTCGGCCTGGCTGCCGTCCTGGGCGGCCGCCATCAGCCGTCCCCACCTGAGCCCGTCCGCCTGGCGACCCGAAGGGTCTGCTAACGCCATTCGTCCTTCCCGTTTCGCACCGCGTGATCGGAGACCCGTTTGCCGACCTCCAGGGCTCCTCGACGAACCCTCGGCATGGGACGCGGGGTGCGCCCCACCGAAGCATAGGTGGAGTTCGTCACATGCAGAAGCATTCCCTCGAAACCAGCGCCGATTCGACGTTGCCTAGCCGGCTGGGCGAGCCAGGCGAGAGCGGAGCGCCCGAGCTCCGAGATCAGCAGCTTCCTCCCCGCCTCGGCTGATAGGGCCATGCTTGCCGCGGCCCCGCGGCGTGTGGACAATCCGGCGACATCATCTTGCGGCAGGATCCCTCATGTCCCTGGCTCAGTCGAACCGTTCCAAGGCTCTGGCGTCGCGCGTCTCGGCCTTCATGGACAAGCACGTCTACCATGCCGAGAAACCCTACAAGGAGCACGTCGCCACGGCAGCCGATCGCTGGACGGTCCCGCCGGTGATGGACGAGCTCAAGGCCAAGGCGAGGGCTGAGGGCCTGTGGAACCTCTTCCTGCCTGAGTCGGAGCTCGGCGCCGGCCTTTCCAATCTCGAATATGCACCCCTGTCGGAGATCATGGGCCGCTCGCTGATCGGCGCCGAAGCCTTCAACTGCAGCGCGCCGGACACCGGCAACATGGAGGTGCTCGTCCGCTACGGCACGCCCGAGCAGAAGGAGCAGTGGCTGAAGCCGCTGCTCGACGGAAAGATCCGCTCGGCCTTCTGCATGACCGAGCCGGACGTCGCCTCCTCGGATGCGACCAATATCCGTTGCTCGATCGAGCGCGAAGGCAACAGCGGATATGTCGTTAACGGCCGCAAGTGGTGGGCGAGCGGCGCGCTCGATCCGCGCTGCGAGATCTTCATCGTCATGGGCAAGACCGATCCGGGCGCACCCAAGCACCAGCAGCAGTCGATGATCCTGGTACCGCGCTCGACGCCTGGCATCAAGATCGTCCGGCCGATGCAGGTCTTTGGCAACGACGACGCGCCGCACGGCCATGCCGAGATCGTCTTCGATAACGTCCGCGTGCCGGCGGAGAACATGCTGCTGGGCGAAGGGCGCGGCTTCGAGATCGCGCAAGGCCGGCTCGGCCCCGGCCGTATCCATCATTGCATGCGGCTGGTCGGTTGCGCCCAGCGCGCGCTCGAGCTTATGTGCGTGCGCGCCAGCCAGCGCGTTGCCTTCGGCCGCGTGCTGTCCGATCACGGCCCGGTGCGCGAGGACATCGCGCGCTCCGCCTGCGAGATCGAGCAGGCGCGTCTGCTGACGCTCTCGGCCGCCGACAAGATGGACCGCGAAGGCAACAAGTCGGCCCGCGACCTGATCGCGATGATCAAGATCGTCGCGCCGATGATGGCGCAAACGGTCATCGACCGCGCGATCCAGCTCCACGGCGCAATGGGCGTGAGCCAGGACACGTTCCTTGCCGACGCGTGGAAATACGCACGAACCATCCGCATCGCCGACGGACCGGATGCGGTTCATCTGGCGAGCCTCGGCAAGCAGATCGTCGGGCGCTACGGAGCGAAAGCCTGATGACCGGCGCGAGCCTCGTCGATCTCGACCGGCTGGTTCCGTATCTCGAGATAAACCTTGACGGCTTTCGCGGGCCGGCGACGGCGTGGAAATTCTCCAAAGGCCAGTCGAATCCCACCTTCCTCGTCGAGGCAGCGTCCGGGCGCTATGTGCTGCGGCGGAAGCCGTCCGGTACGCTGCTCAAATCCGCGCATGCGGTCGAGCGCGAGTACCGGGTGATGAAGGCGCTGGCGGGAACGCCGGTGCCGGTGCCCAGGGTCTTTCATCTCTGCGAGGACGCCTCGATCATCGGCACCGCCTTCTTCGTCATGGAATACCTGGACGGGCGCATCTTCTGGGACCCGGCGCTGCCGGAGGTCAGCGTGAGCGAACGCGGCGCCTACTACGCCGAGATGGCCCGCGTTCTGGGCGAACTCGCCAAGCTCGACATCGACTCCGTCGGGCTTGCCGACTACGGCCGGCGCGGCGGCTATGTCGAGCGCCAGATCTCCCGCTGGGTCCAGCAGTACCGAGCCTCCGAGACCGAGACGGTTCCGGACATGGAAGCACTGATCTCCTGGCTTACCAGCCGCAAGGTCGACGATGACAGCGTCTCGCTCGTGCATGGCGATGTGCGCTTCGACAACGTCGTCTTTCACGCGTCCGAACCGAGGATCGTCGGCATGCTCGACTGGGAGCTGTCGACGCTCGGTACATCGCTCGTCGACATCACCTATCTGTGCACGATGCTGCGGCTGCCGCGCATCGCGCGGGTGAAAGGCCTGGTCGGCCTCGACCGGGCCGCGCTCGGCATCCCGAGCGAGGAGGCTTTCCTCGCCGGTTTCCTTGCCCATAGCGGCATCTCGGGTCCGGTCGACTGGCCGTTCTGGATCGCCTTCCACGCCTTTCGCTTCGCCGCGATCACCCAGGGCGTCAAGAAGCGCCGCATCGACGGCAACGCGTCGAGCGCCGAGGCGGAAGGGGTCGGCGACATGGTGTCGCTCGCTGCCAGGCTCGGCCTCGACGCGGCCACGGGAGCGGGCGCGTCTTCTCAGGACTCGCCTTCGCAATAGCCGGAGGATCGGCCTAGGGCCGGCGTATCGGCAGCGTCAGGACGAGGAAGGACAGCGACTTCCCGTGACCGTCCAGATTGAGGCTGCCGTTGACGCCGCCTTCCAGAGCGTCGTCGACGACGAAGTTGAGCGCCTTCAATAGCGGCAGCTCGAAACGCCGAACCTTGCCGACGCCGCGTCCCTGGAACAGCGCCCGGACCCGCTCGGCCGTCACCTGCTCGACGAGCAGCGGGTAGTCCTCCTGCCGATAGGCGATGACGCTGACGTTGAGCCGGTTGCCCTTGTCGCCGGATCTCGCATGCGCGATCTCGTGCAGGATCATCTCGGTCATGCGCCGCGCCCTGCCGCGCCCAGGATCGACACGCGTGGCCGCACCAGCTCGGCCGGCACATAGGAAGAGACCGTGCGCACCCGGCCGGTGACGGCGGTGCGGACACCGGCGCCGCCCGCCGGTCCGGTCGGATAAAGCGCGACGACTTCGCGGGCAATACGCTCGGCGGTGACTCGATCGTCGGAGGAACCCGACAGGCGAACCCTATAATCGCCGCCGGGCGCGAACGACCCTCCGCGGCGCCGAAGCCCGCGGTCGTCATCAAAGACGCTGACCGCACCGATGATGTCGCAGCGGACGGGACGATTGATGCCGAGCCCTTTCACGCGCTTCACAAGTACGTCCGCAGCGAGCTCGGCGCGTGCCAGGGCGTTGGGGCCGGCATAGGAGATCTCGCCCTCGGCGAGATAGCCGCCATCAAGGCTCACCGTCACCTTGTAGGTTGGCGGCGGCGGGCGGCCCTGCACGCCTTCGACATGGACCCGGTCGGAGGCCTCCATGCGCAGGCGAACGCCGGTGATGTCCATCGTCACGTCCGGCGTGAGGTAGGCGGCGGGATCGTGCAGCTTATAAAGAATCTGCTCGGTCAACGTCGCCTCCGACACCAGGCCGCCGGTTCCCGGCGGCTTGGTCACAACGATCTCGCCGTCCCTTGTCGCTTCGACGATCGGGAAGCCGAGCCTATCCAGATCGACGACATCCTTCTTGCCGGGGTCGGCGAAGTAGCCGCCGGTGATCTGCCCGGAGCACTCGATCAGGTGGCCCGCCAATGTGCCTGCCGCCAGGCGGTTCCATTCGGGCGGTGCCCACCCAAACTCGTGCATCAGCGGCCCGAGGGCCAAGGCCGAATCCGTGCAGCGGCCGGTGATGACGATGTCCGCCCCTTGGCCGAGCGCGGTGGCGATCGGCAGCGCGCCGAGATAGGCATTGGCGGCGATCACGTCTCGTCCGGCGAGCTCGGCGTCTTCGTCATTCGGCCAGCGGCGAACAGCCTCGATGCCGTGCGCATCGAGAAGATCGTCGCCTTCGACGACCGCGACTTTCAGCCCGGAAAGACCGAGCTCCTCCGCGACGGCGAGGGCACGGCGTCCGGCGGCCATGGGATTCGCCGCCCCGAAATTGGCGACGATGCGGATGCGCGACTCGATGCAGCGGCGAAGGATAGGGCGGAGGAAATCGGCGAGATAGGGCGTGAAGCCTGCAGAAGGATCGCGGCGGCGCTCGAGCTGAGCCAGCGCCAAGGTCCGCTCGGCAAGCGTCTCGAACACCAGGTAGGAAGGGCAGCCTGAGGCCGCGAGCGCCTCGACCACAGGCGCGGATGCATCCGTGCGGTCGCCCGAGAATCCGGCACCGCATCCGATATGCACATGACCACGTCTCGTCGTTGCTGCAGAGCTTCCCCTCCACTGGCTCGCCTGGCCCGGCGGCGGCACTGTGGAGGCCGCCTTTGCCGGCGTCAAACCTGACCGGTCACCGCAGAACCCTTCTCGCACCGCGCGCACAAAGCGTTGATCGCCTCCGCCGAGAGCGGAAAGACGGCGCTCCTCCGAGCGCCGGCGTTGCGTGGCCGAGACCTCGCCGGTATAAGCTCACCCTCCCCCGCCAGCGGCAGATGCCGAGGGCCATCGTCCCGGTCGGAGCGTAGCGCAGCCTGGTAGCGCATCAGTCTGGGGGACTGGGGGTCGTGGGTTCAAATCCCGCCGCTCCGACCATTATCTCCCGCCGCGCCATCAATATAACATTATTCGTTTGTTTATTAGACTTTTCCACATTGAAATTGGTCGGAGCGCTCCCTAGTTTCTGAATCTCGGTTGAGGCCGCGTTGCTCCGGGCGATCTCGGATGCAATGGTTTTGTCTAGCCGTCGCATCTGACGGACAATTCGGGGAGGGCTTGGTGCTTCATCTCAAATCGGTGGTCGCGGCGACCGCCGCGTTTTTCCTCAGCCTCGCGCTCGGCGCTCCGGTAGCCGAGGCCCAGCAACCGAAGCATGGCGGCACGCTCCGCTTCGTCATGAAGTACGAGCCGCCGACCCTCTCTGCGCTCAACAACACCTCGACGCCGACGACTTCGGCCAAGATCTGGGACGGCCTCGTCACCTACGACCCCGACCTGAAGCCGCTGCCGATGCTGGCAACGAGCTGGTCGGTTTCGCCGGACGGGCTCCAATACACCTTCAATCTGCGCGAGGGCGTGACCTTCCACGACGGCAAGCCGTTCACCTCGGCCGACGTCGCCTTCTCGATCATGCGTCTCAAAGCGGGGCACCCGCGCGGGCGCGGCACCTTTGCCAATGTCACCGAGGTGAAGGCGCCGGATGCCAAGACTGCCGTGGTGGTGCTTTCGAAGCCGTCGCCCTACATGATGGTCGCGCTTGGTCCGTCCGAGTCGCCGATCGTGCCCAAGCACGTCTTCGAGAATTTCGACGTGGCAACGCCTCCGGGGCCGCCGCAGCACATCGGCACCGGCCCCTTCGTGCTGAAGGAATGGGTGCGCGGCAGCCACGCGGTGCTCGAGCGCAACGCCAACTATTGGGACAAGCCGCGCCCCTACCTCGATCGCGTCATCGTCCGCTTCATGCCGGACGCCGCGGCGCGCGCCGCCGCCTTCGAGGCGGGCGATCTCGACCTCGGCGGCAGCGCGCCGGTGCCGCTCTCCGACATGGAGCGCTACAAGAGCCACCCGCGACTGGCGGTTGACACACGCAGCTTCGCCTATACCGGCGCGCAGCATCAGATCTTCTTCAACCTCGACACCCCGATCCTGAAAGAGAAGAAGGTCCGCGAGGCGATCGCGCATGCGCTCGACCTGCAGGCGATCGTCGACACGGTCTTCTATGGCTATGCCAAGGTCTCACCCTCACCGATCAGCGTCGCGCTGACGACTTGGTACGACCCCGCCGTGCAGCCCAGGAAGTTCGACGTGAACATCGCCAACAAGCTGCTCGACGAGGCCGGGCATCCGCGCGCTGCCAATGGCATGCGCTTCCCGCTGCGCCTGCTCTACAACCCCTTCATCGATGCACGCCTCGCCGAGTTCGTGCGCCAGTCGCTGCGCCGCGTCGGCATCGACGCGACCACGCAGAACCTCGAGTTTGGCGCCTATGTGAAGGGCGTCTACACCGACCGCTCCTTCGACCTCACCATCGAGTCGCTGACCAACGTCTTCGACCCGACGGTCGGGGTGCAGCGCGGCTACTGGTCGAAGAACTTCCGCATCGGCCTGCCCTTCTCGAACTCGGCGCATTACGAGAACCCCGAGGTCGACCGCCTCCTCGAAGCGGCGGCCGTCGAGATCGACGCCGCCAAGCGCAAGCAGCTGTTCTCGCAGTTCCAGCGGATTGTCCATGCGGACGCACCCTCGGTGGATCTGATCTCGCCGCTCGAGGTCATCATCGCCAACAAGAAGATCCGCAACTACGCGCGCGGTGCCGAGGGCCTCGGCGACAACTTCGCCGACGTGCATTTCGTCGACTGACGCTTGTGCGATTCCCCTCCCCCGCTTCCCGCGGGGGAGGGTTATGATCGATCCATGCTCGAAGGCCGACGCCTGCTTCGCGTCCTGCGCCGGACCGTCATCCAGGCGGTCCCGACGATCCTCGGCATCGTCATCCTCAACTTCCTGCTGCTGAAGCTGGCGCCCGGCGACGCCGCCGACGTCATGGCCGGCGAGTTCGGCGCGGCGACCGAAGAGACCATGGCGATGCTGCGTCAGCGCTTCGGCCTCGACGTGCCGGTCCTCCAGCAGCTCCTCGCCTATCTAAGCAACCTCGCGCAGTTCAGCCTCGGCCAGTCGCCCCGCTACGGCATGCCGGTCTCGGAACTGATCGGGCAGAGGCTGCCAAGCACGCTGATGCTGATGGGCATGGCGCTCGCAATCGCCTTCGGCCTCGGCATCGCGCTCGGCACGGCGATGGCGCTGACCGCTGGGCGCTGGCCCGACCGCCTCCTCTCGGTCGTGTCGCTGATATTCTATTCGGTGCCGGGCTTCTGGATCGGCCTCATGCTGATCGTGCTGTTCTCGGTCAAGCTCGGCTGGCTGCCGAGCGGCGGCCAGGAGACGATCGGCGCCGGCCTAACCGGCTTCGACTACATCCTCGACCGCCTGAAGCACATGATCCTGCCCGCGACCTCGCTCGCGCTCTTCTATGTCGCGATCTACGGCCGGCTCACGCGGGCGGCCGTGCTCGAGGTCGCTTCCCAGGACTATGTGCGCACGGCCGCCGCCAAGGGCCTGCCGCCGCTCGCGATCACGCTTCGCCACATCGTCCGGAATGCGCTCCTGCCGGTGACGACTCTTGCCGGCATCCATCTCGGCGGCATCCTCGGCGGCGCGGTCGTGGTCGAGACCGTCTATAGCTGGCCGGGGCTCGGCCGGCTCGCCTTCGAATCCGTGATGCGGCGCGACTTCAACGTTCTGCTCGGCGTGCTGCTGCTCTCATCATTCCTGGTCATCATCGCCAACACGCTGGTCGACCTGCTGCACGCCTGGCTCGATCCTCGGGTCGAGGTGCGATGACCACCGCGATCGAGATCGCTCCCCAGCCTGAGGTCTCGGGCCGCGCGCTCCGCGCCTTCCTTCGCAACCCAGCGGCGATGCTGGCGAGCGGCTTCCTCGTCTTCGTCACGGCCGTCGCCTTCGCCGCGCCGCTGATCTATCCCGAGGACCCGTTGTCGATGGTCGCCCGCCCCTTCCTGTGGCCGGGGCAGAATCCGCAATTCCCGCTCGGCAGCGACAGCCTCGGACGAGACGTTGCCGCCGGCCTCGTCTGGGGCTCGCGGATTTCGCTGATCATCGGCATCGCCGCGATGGCGCTCGGCGTCAGCATCGGCGTCGTCATCGGAGCCACGGCCGGCTATTTCGGCGGCCGTATCGACGACGGCCTCGTGCGGCTGGTCGAGATCTTCCAGACGACGCCGAGCTTCTTGATGTTGATCGTGCTGGTCGCGATTGCCGAGCCACGCGTCGAGAGCATCACGGTCGGCATCGCGCTCGTTACCTGGCCGACCATCGCCAGGCTGGTCCGTGCCGAGTTCCGCTCGCTCCGCGAGAAGGACTTCGTCACCGCGGCGCGCGGCCTCGGCTACGGGCACCTCCGCATCATCTTCATCGAGATCCTGCCCAACGCTCTGCCGCCGATCATCGTCACGTCCTCGGTGATCGTCGCCTCGGCGATCCTGATGGAGTCGGCGCTCTCGTTCATGGGACTCGGCGATCCCAACCGCATCAGCTGGGGCTCGATGATCGGGGCCAACCGCGAGACTCTGCGGACCACGTGGTATCTGACCGCGGTGCCGGGCGTCGCCATCGTGCTGACGGTTCTCGCCCTTAACATGATCGGCGACGCGCTCAACGACGCGCTCAATCCGCGCCTCTCCGCCGAGCGATGACCGCGCCGCTGCTCGACGTCTCGAACCTGACAATCCGGTTCCCGACGGGAACGCCGGTCGCCGATTTAGGCTTCGCCGTCGGCGAGGGCGAGACCGTAGCCGTTGTCGGCGAGAGCGGGTCGGGCAAGTCTCTGACCGCACTTGCCATCATGCGGCTCCTGCCGCGCACGGCGCGGACCACCTCCGGCGGGATCCGATTCCAAGGACGAGACCTCCTGGCGCTGCCTGAGCCCGAGATGCGCAGGGTGCGCGGCCGCAAGATCGCGATGATCTTCCAGGAGCCGATGACCTCCCTCAATCCGGTGCTCACCATCGGCAAGCAGATTGCTGAGGTGCTGCGCCTTCATGAGGGGCTTTCGTCGGAGGCGGCACGCAAACGCAGCATCCAGCTTCTCGACTTAGTGCGCGTCGCCGACCCCCATCTCCGCGTCGACGACTTTCCGCACCGGCTTTCCGGCGGTATGCGCCAGCGCGCGATGATCGCCATGGCCGTCGCCTGCGGCCCCAAGCTCCTGATCGCCGACGAGCCGACAACGGCGCTCGACGTGACGATCCAGGCGCAGGTTCTCGACCTGCTCGATCGCCTCCGGCGCGAGCTCGGCATGGCGCTGGTCCTGATTACGCATGATCTCGGCATCGTCGGGCAGTGGGCTGATCGCGTCGTCGTCATGTATGCCGGCCGCGGCGCCGAAGAGGCGGACGCGACGCGGCTGCTCGACGATCCTCTGCATCCCTACACGCGAGGCTTGCTCGCGGCCTCGCCGAGGCTCGACGCTCGCCTACACTACACCGCCGGCCCGCTGCGCGAGATTCCGGGCAGCATCGCCTCCGCCCTCGGCGAACCAGGCTGTCCCTTCGTGCCGCGCTGCCCGATGGCGCTGCCAACGTGCCGGACCAAGCCGCCACCGCTCGAGGAGATACGGCCGGGGCGCCTGATCGCCTGCCCGCCGACCCTCGCCCTGGAACGCGCCGATGCCGCTGCTGTCGGTCGCTGACCTCCACACTCATTTCCGAACGCCGCGCGGCATCTTGCGTGCCGTCGACGGCGTGTCGCTGACGATCGAGAAAGGCGAGAGCGTTGGCCTGGTCGGTGAGTCAGGCTGCGGCAAGTCGACACTCGGCAAGACCGTCCTCAGGCTCGTAGACCCGACCTCGGGTAGAGTCACCTTCGACGGCGAGGATGTCGTCCGGCTTTCCAGAGACGCGCTCGGCCCCTACCGGCGGCGCGCGCAGATGATCTTCCAAGATCCTTTCAGCTCGCTCAATCCGCGCCACACGATCGAGCGCATCCTGACCGCGCCCCTCTCTGTGCACGGCATCGGCGACCGCAACGAGCGTCGGCGGCGCGTACGCGCGATGATTGAGCGCGTGGGCCTGCCGCTTTCCTCACTCTCCCGCTATCCGCATGAGTTCTCCGGCGGCCAGCGCCAGCGCGTCGGCATCGCCCGTGCGCTCATCCTCGGGCCCGATCTCGTCATCTGCGACGAGCCGGTCTCCGCGCTCGATCTCTCGATCCAGGCGCAGATCCTGAACCTGCTGGTCGAGATGAAGCGCGACTTCAACCTCTCTTATCTCTTCATCTCGCATGACCTCTCGGTGATCCGTTACTTCGCCGACCGCGTGCTGGTCATGTATCTCGGCCGCGTCGTCGAGAGCGCCGCCGGCGCCGATCTCTGGGCGAAGCCGCTGCACCCCTATACGCGCGCGCTGATCCAGGCGATCCCGGATCCGACCCGGCGCCGCCAAGCGGCACCGATCGGCGGCGACATCGCCAGCCCGGAGGACATTCCACGCGGCTGCCGTTTCCATCCACGCTGCCCGATCGCCACGTCAATCTGCGCTGAACGCGAGCCCGCGCTGGAGACGCATGCCCCTGGACATCAGGCGGCGTGTCATCACGCCGGAAAGCTCTCCCGCCCGCCCGAGGCTTAAGATCATGTTCTCTCTCGCCGAGCTCGATGCCGCCGCCGCCGAGGTCAATGCGATCATCCCGCCGACGCCGCAGCATCGCTGGGCGCTGCTCTCCGAGCGCGTCGGCGCCGAGGTCTTCGTCAAGCACGAGAACCACACGCCGCTCGGCGCCTTCAAGTGCCGCGGCGGCGTCACCTATCTCTCGCGGCTCAAGCGGCAGCAACCGGACGTGCCGGGCGTGGTCAGCGCCAGCAGCGGCAATCACGGCCAGAGCCTTGCGTACTCTGGCAAGCGGCTCGGTCTGCGCGTCATGATCGTGATCGGCTCGACCTCGAACCCCGAGAAGCGCGCCTCGATGGCCGCCCTCGGCGCCGAGCTGGTCGATCAGGGCGACAGCACCGAGGAGAAGATCGCCCTCGCCCAGCGCATGGGCGCCAATAGCGGGCTCCACTTCGTGCCGCCCTGGCATCCCGATCTCGTGCTCGGCGTCGCGTCATACGGGCTCGAGCTGTTGCGCGGCGTGCCCGACCTCGACACGGTCTACGTGCCGATCGGCCTCGGATCCGGCGCCTGCGGCGTGATCGCTGCACGCGACGCGCTGGGCTTGAAGACCAAGATCGTCGGCGTTGTTGCCGCCAATGCCGATGCCTATGCGCTCTCCTTCGCCGCAGGCAAGCCGGTCAGCAAGAAGGGGCGCACGGTCGCGGAAGGCATCGAGATCGCCAATCCGCATCCAGAGGCATTCGAGTGGCTCCGCCGCGGACTCGAACGCATCGTCTCGGTCAGCGAGGACGAGATCCTTGGGGCGATCCGCGTGCTGCTCGCCGACACCCACAACCTCGCCGAAGGCGCCGGATCGGCGGCGACCGCCGCTCTTCTCAAAGAGAAAGACCGCCAGCGCGGCAAGCGCGTGGCGGTCGTGCTCTCCGGTGGCAACGCCGATGCGGCGCTGATCGGCCGCGCGCTCGCTGGCTAGGCCGCATTCCTGCCCCCTCCCCCGCGCTACGCGCGGGAGAGGGGGCAGGACACTACTTCATCGCGGTCGTGTACCAGAGCTTGAAGGAGTGGGTCTTGAAGTCCTTCAGCTGCTTATGCACCGCTATGTTCCGCACGGCCTGGAACATGTAGACCATGCCGGACTCCTCCATGTGGCGCTTCTGGATCTCGTGATACATGGCGATGCGCTTGGCCGGGTCCGGCTCCATGCGCGACTTGGTCCACATGTCGTTGAACCAGTCCGACTGCCAGGCGGCGTTCCATGACGGGAACATGTTCTGCTTGGCCTCGAGCCGGTTGTCCGGGTTGAAGCCGTGGCGCGAGACCATGGCGTCGGCATCGGGATAGCCTGACGACCAGACGCTCGATGAGATCTGGTATTCGCGCGAGCGCACCTTGGTCAGGCGGGCCGCGCTCGCCATCTGGTTCAGCTGCAGGTCGATGCCGATCTTGGCGGCGTTCGCCTGGATGTGCTGCGCGATGTCGGGAAACGGGAAGGTGGTGGCGACGATCAGCTCCTTCTTGAAGCCGTTGGGGAAGCCGGCCTCGCTCATCAGCTGCTTCGCCTTGGCAAGGTCGAGCTTGTAGGGAAGCCCTTCCTCGCGCGAGAGCGCACCGAAGGCGCCGAGCGGCACGAGGCTGGCGCGGCCGATGCCCTCGTAGCGCATCACGGTCTTCTCGAGCCCCTGATAGTCGATCAGGTGGCGGAAGGCCTGGCGCACCTTCGGGTTCGAGAGCTCGGGATCGCTCGTGTTGAAGGAGAGGTAGTAGGTCTGGTGCCGCGGCACCCGGACGATCCGCGTGTTCGGGTTCTTGTCCAGGCTGTCGAGATCCTCGGGATTGAGGATGCGCGCCATATCGACGTCGCCCTTCTCGAGCTGGAGGCGCTGCGCCGCCGATTCCGGCACATGCCGGACGATGACGCGGCGAAGCGGCACCGGGCCTTTCCAGTAGCCGTCGTTGCGCTCCAGGATGAGCGTCTCGTTGGCCGTATGGGAACGGAGCTTGTAGGGGCCGACGCAGGCCGAGTTCTGCTTGAGCCAGGCATTGCCGTGATCGTCGCCCTTGACGTTCTTCAGGGCCTCGACCTTGTCGATCGCGTAGGCCGAACGGCCGGTGAACAGCGCCGGCAGGATCAGCGACTCCGGATAGGGCTTGTCGAAGGTGACCAGCAGCGTCGAGGGATCGGCGGCGCGAACCGACCTCTCGATGTTCTCCTTGTTGAAGCCCCATTGCGTCAGGCTCGCGGCATTGCCGAAATTGAGCCAGATGATGCGCCGCATCGACCAGGCGGCGTCCTCGGCGGTGACCGGGTTGCCCGAGGGATGCTTGAGCCCCTGCCGGATCTTGAAGGTGTAGGTCATCCGGTCCGGCGAGATGCTCCAGCTCTCGGCAAGCTGCGGGAGGAGCTTGCTCGGATCGTCATAGGCCGCCGTCAGCAGGGAGTCGCAGACATTGCCCATGAACTCATCGGAATTCACCTCGCCGATCTGCGCCGGATCGAGGGTGATCACGTCGTCCAGCGCCCAGGCGATGACCAGCGTATCCGGCGGCGTTGCCGCGACGGCAACACTTGTCGTCATGAGTGCGCCGACCACGCTGCCAAGCATCCTACGCATATACATCCTCCGGGTTGATCGGATCAGGATAGGGAAGCCAGCCAAGCGCATATCAACGAAATGCGGACGGAGCCGAGGCCGCCGGTCAGCCGCGAGTACGGGCCCGCATCAGCAATCGCTTCAGCTCTGCCAGCTCGTCGGCGACCGCGGCCAGGTCCCTCGGCGGCATCGCCGTCCTGGGCGCGGCTGGGGTCGGCGGCGCCCGCATCGGAGCCGGCCGCGGCGCTGGCGGCGGCTCAGCCTCCACGGACGGCTCAGCCCCGCGGTCGCGCAGCAGGCGTTGTACTCCCTTGATCGTGTAGCCATCGCGATAGAGGAGCTGACGTATCCGCCGCAGCAGCTCGACATCCTCCGGCCGGTAGTAGCGGCGGCCGCCGCCGCGCTTTAGCGGCCGGATCTGGCTGAACTTGGTCTCCCAGAAACGCAGGACGTGCGACGGCACATCCAGATCCTCAGCGACCTCGCTGATGGTCCGGAACGCGCTCGCGGATTTAGCGTGGCGGCGCCCCCCCGCTACCTCGACCTCGCCGGTCATTTCTTGGCCCTTGTCCCCCTGAAGCCGCAGGCCTAGCTCGATGTGCCGGCGTTAGGCGCCGCCAGGGCATTGTTGATGTGCCCCTTCAGCACATGAGAAGCGCGGAAGACCAGGACCCGTCTCGGCAGGATCGGAACCTCCTGGCCGGTCTTCGGATTGCGCCCGACGCGCTGCCCTTTCTGTCGCACCGAGAAGGTGCCGAAGGAGGAAATTTTGACCATCTCGCCGCGGGTCAAGGTATCAGCAATCTCATCGAGCACGGACTCAACGAGCGCCGCCGATTCGTTTCGCGACAGGCCGACCTCCTGGTAGACCGCCTCGCTCAGATGCGCGCGGGTGATCGTTTGCTCGGTCATGGCCGCCTCCTTTGAGGAAAACCTTAGCTCGGCCGAAAAAACCAGTCAATGACAGGGAGATGGCTGTTGATCTTGAGACGAGATGGAGAACGAACGACGCCCTACATCCGAACCAGCGCCGCCCCCCAGGCCAGCCCGCCGCCGATCGCTTCGATAACGACGATCTGGCCAGGCTTGATGCGCCCGTCTCCGATCGCCTCGGCCAGGGCGAGCGGCACGGATGCGGCCGAGGTGTTGGCGTGGCGGTCAACCGTGACCACCACCTTCTCCTTCGGCAGCCCGTATTTTTCGGCCATGCCGTCAATGATCCGCCGGTTGGCCTGGTGGGGGACCAGCCAGTCGATCTCCTTGGCCGCCATGCCGTTGGCGTCGAGGGCTTCCTGGATCACCTGGGCGAGCTTGGAGACGGCATGCTTGAAGACCTCCTTCCCCGCCATCCGCACATGACCCACCTTGCCGGTCGAGGACGGGCCGCCATCGACATAGAGAGCGTCGTGGGTGCGCCCGTCCGAATGAAGGTGGGTCGAAAGGACGCCGCGATCGCCATAGGCGGCACGAAGGACGACGGCGCCGGCGCCATCGCCGAAAAGGACGGCCGTTCCGCGGTCGTTCCAATCGAGGATGCGGGTGAAGGTCTCCGCGCCGATCACAAGAGCAGTCTCGGCCTGCCCGGCCTTGATGAAGTTGTCGGCGACGGCGAGCGCATAGACGAAGCCGGCGCAGACCGCCTGGACGTCGAAGGCGGCCCCGCGGGTGATGTCGAGCATGGCCTGGACGCGGGTCGCGGTCGCCGGGAAAGTCTCATCGGGCGTGGTCGTGGCGAGCACGATCAGGTCGACCTCGTTCGCCTTCACCCCCGCCGCGGCCAGCGCGCGCTCGGAGGCTTTGGCCGCGAGATGCGAGGTGAACTCGCCTTCCGCCGCGACGTGACGCTGGCGGATGCCGGTCCGCTGGACGATCCACTCATCGGTGGTGTCCATCTGCTTGGCCAGATCGTCGTTGGTGACCACGCGTTCCGGCAGATAGGCACCGGCGCCCAGGATGACCGAGCGCCTGGTCACGCCGTCGCCCCCTTGAGCCCGGCTTCGGCGAGTTCCGCCAGCTCGGCGCGAACCTTGTCGAGGAAGCCGTGGACGGCCATGTCGTTGGCGACACCAATGGCGTTGGCGAAGCCAAGCGCGTCGGTGCCGCCGTGGCTCTTGACGGCGATGCCGTTGAGGCCGAGGAAGACGGCGCCATTGTAGCGCCGCGGATCCGTCCGCTCGCGCACCTTGCGCAGCGCGCCCCGGCTCAGGAGATAGCCCAGCTTGGCGAGGATCGAACTCTTGAAGCTCGCCCGGATGAAGTTGGTGTAGAGGCGCGCAGTCCCCTCGGCGGTCTTGAGCGCGACATTGCCGGTGAAGCCGTCGGTGACGATCACATCGACCGTGCCGGCGGTTATGTCGTCGCCCTCGACGAAGCCATGGAACTCCACCGGGACCTTGCCCTCGCGCAGGATCGCGCCGGCACGCTTGACCTCGTCATGCCCCTTCATCTCTTCCGAGCCGACGTTGAGGAGGCCGATCGTCGGCTTCGGAATGCCGAGGACGGCGCGCGCGAACATATCGCCGAGGATCGCGAACTGAACGAGGTTGTCGGCATCGCACTCGACATTGGCGCCGAGGTCGAGCATGCAGCTCTCTCCGCGCTCGGTCGGGAAGAAGGAAGCGATCGCCGGCCGGTCGATGCCCGGAAGCGGGCGGAGCGCCAGCTTGGCCATCGCCATCAGCGCACCGGTGTTGCCGGCGGAGACGACCCCCGCCGCCCTTCCGTCCCTAACCGCATCGATAGCAAGCCGCATCGAGGAGTTGCGACCGGCGCGAAGCGCCACCGAGGGCTTGTCCTCGTTCCGTACGACCTCGTTGGTGTGGAAAACGGTAGTCCGCCCGGAAAGGGACCGGTTCCGCTCAAGCAGAGGACGGATTCGTGCCTCGTCGCCGAAGACCAGGAAGTCGATCAGCGGAAAGCGGATCCGCGCCATCTCGGCCCCGTCGATCACCATGTCCGGGGCGGCGTCCCCGCCCATGGCATCGAGCGCGAGCGTCAGCCGCTGGCTCAAGGGGCAGCCCTCGGACGGCCGGGGCGGAGTTTTACGTGCCTCGGATCAGGCCTTGGAGGCGACGACTTCGCGGCCGTCGTAGTGGCCGCACGCCCGGCAGACGTGATGGGGGCGCTTCAGCTCGCCGCAATTCGAGCACTCGGCCAGCGAGGTCGGCTTGAGCGCATGGTGGGCGCGGCGCATGTCGCGGCGGGACTTCGAAATCTTCTTCTTGGGAACAGCCATGGCAACCTACTTTCGCTGCAGCGGGCCCTCCGGTGCGGGGGATGCGCCAAATGCCGCCGGAGACACACCCGTTCTCGACGGTCGGCAAGGGCGCTTATGTAGCCAAGAAGCCCCTTGGGGGCAAGCGCTTTAGGAGCCGCGTTTGAGCTTCGACAGCCCCACGAAAGGCCCGTCCTTGGCCTCGTTTTCTTCGGGAATTGCAACCGTGGCTTCAGGCTTTCGGGGGTAGGGGTCGAGCGCCAACGACATCGCCTGGGCGACCGCCTCACCGATATCGATCGAATTGCCCTCGATGGCCTCGGGGGTATCGGCCTCCGGATCGAGGTCTAGCTCGGTCTCATCGGCTTCCGTCGGGCCATAGCGCTCGATCATCCGTTCCGCCAAGCGGCTGGCCACCGGCTCGAGGGTAACCACGCAAGCCTGAGTCACGTCTGCCTGCCAGTCCGCATCGACCCGGTAGAACACGCCGGACCGCGACAGGCGGACGGTCGCTTCCAGGCGGTCCAGCCCAAGGAGCCCGAAGCGTTCGGCAAGCGCCTGACGCTCAGCCGCGTCGGCCGAGATCTCGATCGTCCGCTGGCGCTCGGTGATCTGGTCCAGGGCCACAGGTCGCGAGAATTCAGCCGCCGGCTTCACTGCGAGTCCCTAGGCAGGGTCGGGAAAGGACACCCGGCCGGCAAGGAGCGATGACGTAGCCTGGCCGGCGAGGTCGCGGTCCGCCTGATGCAGGTAGGCGGCAAGGCGGGCGACGGAACGGTCCGCCGCGGTAACGGTGCCGTAGGCATTCCGCCGCAGCGCCGCCTCCAGGGCTTCTCCGTCCATGCCGCTATCATAGGCGGCGATCCGCCCATAGAAACCGGTCGCCATCTGCTTGACCTTGCGGCCGACACCGAGGTCGCCGACACCGGTTTCGCGAAGCACCTGGTCGAAATCGGCGAACATCAGATCGAACAAAGCCTGAGCCACCCCGGCGGTCGCGCCGTGGTCGCGCTTGAGCCGCCGGAGCAGCAGATAGGCGTGCAGGGCCACCATCTCGTACCGGCCGTCGAAAGTGTCAGGGATCTCGAACTCGACGAAGAATACGGGCCGGCGAGCAGCGCTGACGATGCCGTGATAAAGCGCCTCGGCGGCTGCTCCACTCCCATCGTCCCGACGCCCGAAGAGCTTGGCCAGCACGCTGCCCTCGCCTATGCCCGCCGGTTGACAAGCCCCGGCCTCGCGGCGCAACTAGCCTGACCGGGTCGCCCGGGTCAACGGGGTGGCCAGCGTCACGGAGGAGTACGAGTTCGATGCGCGCGAGCCGGTTAGCGCCCCTTGGGATGGCCGTTCTGATCGCCGCCTGCAGCCCGATCGTCGACAGTCGCGGCAACCTTCCAGAGGCCGAGGATCTGGACAAGATCCACGTCGGCACGAGCAGCAAGGAGCAGGTCGCGAGCCTGCTCGGCAGCCCCTCGTCGGTCGCCACATTCGATGCAAACACCTGGTACTACATCAGCAAGCGGACCGAGACGGTCGGCTTCTTCCGCCCCGACGTGCTCGACCAGAAGGTGCTGACCATTCGCTTCGACGAGGCGGGGCTGGTCAAAGAGATCGCGCGGACGGACAAGGAGGCCGGGGAAGAGATCGACCCGATCAACCGCACGACACCGACCTCGGGCCAGAGCTTCAGCGTTTGGCAGCAGCTCTTCGGCAATCTCGGCCGCTTCGGAGACGTGCCGGGCAGGCGTGCCCGGCGGACATCCTCCGGTAGCTACTGAGCCTCGCGAAGCTAAATCGAAAACCCCCGGCAGTTACCTGCCGGGGGTTTTGCTTTCGGCCGACGTCGCCGGCTCAGCCGTGTGCGAGAACCGCAAGCAGCAGCAGCGCGACGATGTTGGTGATCTTGATCATCGGGTTCACCGCCGGGCCGGCGGTGTCCTTGTAGGGATCGCCGACCGTGTCGCCGGTCACCGCGGCCTTGTGGGCATCGGAGCCCTTGCCGCCGTGATGGCCTTCCTCGATGTACTTCTTGGCGTTATCCCAGGCGCCGCCGCCAGCGGTCATCGAGATCGCGACGAAGAGCCCGGTGACGATGACGCCGAGCAGCATGGCGCCGACCGAGGCGAAGGCCGCCGCCTGGCCGGCGATCGCCTTGATGATCCAGTAAAGGACGATGGGCGAGAGCACCGGCAGCAGGCTCGGGATGATCATCTCCTTGATCGCTGCGCGGGTTAGCATGTCGACGGCCTTGGAGTAGTCGGGTTTGGCCCGGCCTTCCATGATGCCCGGGATCTCCTTGAACTGGCGGCGGACCTCGACCACGACCGAGCCGGCGGCACGGCCGACCGCGGTCATGCCCATGGCACCGAACAGGTACGGCAGGAGGCCGCCGATCAGGAGGCCGACGACGACATAGGGGTTCGCCAGTGAGAAGTCGATGGCGCCCGCCTTGATCATGCCCTTCTCGGTGAAGTAGCGGAGATCCTCGGTATAGGCGGCGAAGAGCACCAGCGCCCCGAGACCGGCCGAGCCGATCGCGTAGCCTTTGGTGACCGCCTTGGTGGTGTTGCCGACGGCGTCAAGCGCGTCGGTGGTCTTGCGTACGTCCTTCGGCAAATCCGCCATCTCGGCGATGCCGCCGGCGTTGTCGGTAACCGGCCCGTAGGCGTCCAGCGCGACCACGATACCGGCGAGCGCCAGCATGGTGGTGACGGCGATCGCGATGCCGAGCAGACCGGCAAGCAGATACGTGGCGATGATGCCGGCGCAGATGATCAGGGCCGGCATCGCCGTCGCTTCGAGCGAGACGGCAAGGCCCTGGATCACGTTGGTGCCGTGGCCCGTGGTCGAGGCGTCCGCGATGCTCTTCACCGGTCGGTAGGTGGTGCCGGTGTAGTACTCCGTCGCCCAGACGATCAAACCGGTGACGACAAGGCCGATGACGCCGCAATAGAAGAGGTGCCGGCCGAGGAAGGCCTTGCCGCCGACCGTGTACTCAGTGCCCATGCCGATCACCCAGTCGGTGACCGGCCACAGCACGATGATCGACAGGATGCCAGAGGCGATGAAGCCCTTGTACAGCGCGCCCATGATGTCTTGGCTAGCGCCGAGGCGCACGAAGTAGGTGCCGATGACCGAGGTGACGATGCAGGCCGCGCCAATGGCCAGCGGATACGACATCATCGCTGCCGCCTGGGCGCCGGTGAAGAAGATCGAGGCCAGCACCATGGTCGCGACGATGGTAACGGCATAGGTCTCGAACAGGTCGGCCGCCATGCCGGCGCAGTCGCCGACATTGTCGCCGACATTGTCGGCGATCACCGCCGGGTTGCGGGGGTCATCCTCCGGGATGCCGGCCTCGACCTTGCCGACGAGGTCGGCGCCGACATCCGCACCCTTGGTGAAGATGCCGCCGCCGAGACGGGCAAAGATCGAGATCAGCGAGGCGCCGAAGCCAAGCGCGACGAGCGCGTCGACCATGGCGCGGGCCTCGGTGCCGACCGAGATCAGGAACACGTAGTAGACGGCAACGCCGAGAAGAGCGAGGCCGACCACCAGCATGCCGGTCACGGCGCCTGCCTTGAAGGCGATCGAGAGCGCATGGGCGAGGCCCTGCCGGGCGCCTTCGGCCGTCCGCACATTGGCACGCACGGAGACGTTCATGCCGATATAGCCGGCCGCGCCTGAGAGAATCGCGCCGATCAGGAACCCGACACCGACCTTCCAGCCAAGCGCGACGACGAGGATCAGGAAGATCACGACGCCGACCATGGCGATCGTCGTGTACTGGCGGTTGAGGTAGGCCTGGGCGCCTTCCTGAACCGCCTGGGCGATCTCCTGCATGCGCGGCGATCCGGCGGGAGCCGCCAGGATCGCGCGGGACGTGACGATGCCGTAAAGCAGGGCGATCACGCCGCAGGCGATGACGAACAAATGTAGTCCGCTCATGTCCGGGATTCCTTGAAACGGGAGGGCCGCCCCCCAGGCGACCGCAAAGGCGGGCGGAACATACCAGACATTTTCCCATGCGCAACGGGGGGTTGGGCCCGAAAACCGTCGCCCGCTGTCGGGCTTTCTAGGCTGCCTGCGGCATCGCCGTGCGCCGCCGGATCGAGGCCAGCCAGAGGGCGCCGGCCACGCTCAGGGCGATTGCCGGCAGCACACCATAATTGACCGCCTCCCAACCGAAACCGTGCTGGAGCGCGCCGGAGAGGAAGGCCGCTCCCGCCGAGCTTGAAAACACCAGAAGGTCGTGAAGGCCTTGCGCGGCCGCCTTCTCGCTCGGGGCGTAGGTCTCGGTCACCAGGCTGGAGCCGCCGACATAGAGGAAGTTCCAACCCACCCCCACCAGCACGAGCGCTGAGAAGAAGTGCAGCATCTCGAGCCCGGAGAGGTTGATCGCCGCCGCCAGTCCAAGGAGCGCGGCGCCGGCGAGGAGGACCGGCACGATGCCGAGGCGCGCGATCAGCGTGCCGGTGACGAAGGACGGCGCGAACATGCCGACCGAATGCCACTGGATGACGAAGGCAGCGTCGGTGAAGGCGAAGCCGCAGCCGACCATGGCGAGCGGCGTCGCCGTCATCACCAGCGTCATCACCGCATATCCGACCATGCCGGAGAGCACGGCGACGATGAAGGTCGGCTGTCGCGCGATCACCCCCAGCGGTCGTCGCGGTCCGGAGAGATCCGCCACTTTCGGCGCGGGAAGGGCGAGGCGGAGGACCGGCAGGACGGTAGCGAGCCAGAGAGAGGCGATGGCGAGGAAGCAGCCGGCAAAGACGAAAGCGGGGAACAACGCCTGCGTCGCCTTGGCGAGCTCCGGTCCGAGCAGCGCAGCGATGACGCCGCCGGCCATCACATAGGAGATCGCGCGTGGACGGAATGCGGGGCTGGCCGTATCGGCGGCAGCGAAGCGGAAGAAATGGCCAACGGCTATTGCCGCTCCCATGAGGGCGCTGCCGAGAGTGAACAGCAGGAACGATCCGAGAATGATCGACGCTGCGGCGAGCACGGCACCGATGGCGCCGATCAGGAGGCCGCCGACGAAGCCGGCCTTGCGACCGAAGCGACCCATCGCCAGCGATGCCGGAACGGTCGACAGCATCGTGGCCGTCATCTGCACCGCCAGCGGCAGCGTCGTCAGGGCCTTGTTGACGGCCAGCATGTCGCCGACCAGCGCCGAGAGCATCATGACCACGACGACGCCGCTGAAGAAGAGCGACTGGCAGAGAACCAGCAACGCCGCCAGGCGCCGCTCAGACGCGGACGACGTCACTGGATCGGCTTCTCGAAGGCGTTGCGGAACAGGATGTCGCGCACCTCGCCTGGCCCGACCACCTGCGCAGAAACCGCGAGCAGGCGCTCCTTGACGAAGTCGAGATCCTCGAACCCCGGCTTGATGCGCAACGTCGACAGCGTGTGAAGGTACTGAATGTAGGCGTCAACCAGGCGCGGCACCTGCCCCTTGACGCGCAGCATCGCGTCATTGCCGGCGCAGATCAGCGACATCTCGAGCGTGAGGAAACGGTCGGGCGCTCCGCCCTTGAACAACGGCAGCGTAATCGGGTCGAGCGGCAGGGGCACTCCCGGCGGCTCCTTTGGCTTCATCATCTCGGCGACCTTCGTCTCGATCGGCTCGCGATAGAACGTCCAGGCCGCGAAGCCGCCGCCTCCGAGGATGGTCGCCAGAACTAAGAGGATGAGGATGAGCTTCATGTCGTCTAGAAATGCCGATACCCGCTGACACCCAGGGTAACCGGACGGCCTTGCCGATCAAGCACGGCGACGCCGCTCCCCGCCTCCACCCGCCCGATACAAGCGATCGGCACGCCCGCGAGCGTGTCGGGGAGCGCCTCCGGAGCGGTAAAGGCAAGCTCATAGTCGTCGCCGCCGGCGAGAATCGTCGCAAGCAGGTCGGGATCGGCAGCAAGTGCCGCCCGCGCCGCGCTCGATAGCGGTACGCGCTCCACCTCGACGATGATCCTGGCGCCCGAGGTGTCAGCGACATGCCCGAGATCCGCGACCAAGCCATCCGACACGTCCAGCGCGGCGCTGGCCCTCCCTTGCAGCGCACGGCCAAGCGCGAGCCTCGGCTGCGGCAGCAGGTAGCGCCCCGCCAGCGTTCCATGGGGATCGTCTTTCACCTTGCCGCCAAGAGCCAGAAGGCCGAGCGCACCGTCGCCGACCGTGCCACTGACAAAGACCTTGTCACCGGGCTTGGCGCCGGAGCGGCGAAGCGCTCGGCCCTTCTCGACCCTGCCGATCGCCGCCACCGACAGGGTCGCCGGCCCCTCCGTCCCGACCGAGTCGCCGCCCGCCAGTGCGATACCGAACTCACTCTGGTCGGCGGCAAGGCCGCGCACGAAGGCTGCGAGCCATGCCTCGTCGATCGTCGAGGGAAAGATTGTCGCGAGCGTATAGCAGACGGGCTCGGCCCCCATCGCCGCGAGATCGGAAAGGTTCACGCGAAGCGCCTTGCGGGCGATCAGGTCGGGCGGATCATCCTTGCGGAAGTGCACGTCGGCGACCAGCGCATCGGTGGTGACGACGAGCTCCCAGCCCGCGCCCGGATCGATCAGCGCCGCATCATCGGCGAGCCCGAGCGCGCCGGGGAAGCCGCTCGCGAGCGGCGCGAAGAAGCGGGCGATGCGATCGAACTCGCCGAGCGGCCCGGCCATCCGTCTAGCGGGCCTCCTCAGGACGCGCCTCACGACCGATACGGTCGAGCACGCCGTTGACGAAGCCCGGCTCCTTGCCGGCGTAGAAGGCGTGCGCGAGATCGACCCACTCGTTGATGGCGACGCGGAGCGGCACATCGGGACGAGCGACGATCTCGTAGGCGCCGGCGCGCAGGATCGCGCGAAGGACGAGCTCCAGGCGATCGAACGACCAGCCTTCGGCGAGGTGCCCCGCGATCCGGCGGTCGATATCCTCGCGGCGCTCGGCCGTCCCTTCGACAAGGTCCTTCAGCATCGGCTCGTCGACGGCAACGCCTTCTTCGCCGTCGTCGGGCACGGCGCCGGATCGTTGTCGTACATCGGCCAGCGCTGCCGACGCCCCTACACCGGCAACCTCCATCTGGTAGAGCGCCTGCACCGCCGCGAGACGCGCGGCCGACCGCGGCGAGGCGTGCTGTTTCGGCTTGCCGGCCGGTGCGCTCACGGCTTGACCAGACCGAAGCGGCGGCGCACCTCGAACACGGCAAGGCACGCTTCCGCCGCACCGCCGCCTTTGTTCTGCCCGTCCGGGCGAGCGCGCACCATGGCCTGATCCCAGCTTTCGCAGGTAAGGATGCCGTTGCCGAGCGCCAGCCCGAAGGTGACGGCCAGCACCTGCAATCCCCGCGCGCTCTCGCTACACACAGTCTCGTAATGCGTGGTTTCGCCGCGGATCACGCAGCCGAGGGCAATATAGCCGTCATACTTCGGGTTGCCGTGCTGATGGGCGATGCTGATCACGGCCGGGATCTCAAGCGCGCCCGGCACAGCGATCCGGTCGAAGCCGACACCGGCATTCCTCAAGACCTCGGCCGCGCCATTGAAGAGATGATCGGAAATCTCCTCGTAGAAGCGCGCCTCGACGATCAGCATCCGAGGCAGGGCCATGGATCAGGACTCGCGGTGAGGAATGGGGCGCTGCTCGACGATCTCGAGGCCGTAGCCGTCGAGGCCGACGATCGTGCGCTTGGTGTTGGAGAGCAGAACCATGCGGCGCACGCCGAGGTCCAGGAGGATCTGGGCGCCGACGCCGTAGTCGCGAAGGCCGGTTTCCTTCCCCTGCCCCGCCTGGCGCGCGCGGACGCGGTCGGAGAGGCTGGTCGCGTGCGGCTCGCGGAGCAGCACGACGATGCCGCGCCCCTCGCTGCCGATGAGATCCATCGCCGCCTGCAGCTCGCCACCACGGCCGAGACTGGCGTCGCCGAGCACATCGTCGAGGACATTGAGCGCATGCATGCGCACGAAAACCGGCTCGCCGGAGGCGATATCGCCCTTCACCAGGGCCACATGCTCCGCATAGGAGGCCTTGTTGACGTAGACGATCATGCGGAAACGCCCGCCATGCCGGCTTTCCAGCGTGCCTTCCTGCAGGCGCTCGATCACCGACTCAGTTCGGCGTCGATGCGCGATGAGGTCGGCGATGGTGCCGACCCTGATTCCATGCCGCTGGGCGAAGGCCACGAGATCGGGCAGCCGCGCCATGGTGCCGTCATCGTTCATGATCTCGCAGATCACGGCCGACGGGTTGAGCCCGGCCATACGTGCGATGTCGACGCCGGCCTCGGTATGGCCGGCGCGAACCAGCGTGCCGCCGTCGCGTGCGACCAACGGGAAGACATGGCCGGGCGTGGCGATGTCGTCGCGCCCCTTGGTCGGATCGATCGCAACGGCGATGGTGTGGGCGCGATCCGAGGCCGAGATGCCGGTGGTCACACCTTCCTTGGCCTCGATCGACACGGTGAAGGCTGTCTGATGACGGCTCGCATTCTGGCGCGACATCAGCGGCAGGCCCAGCCGCTCGACCCGCTCGCGGGTGAGCGCAAGACAGATCAGGCCGCGGCCGAAGCGCGCCATGAAGTTGATCTGCTCCGGGGTCGCGAACTGGGCGGGGATCACGAGGTCGCCTTCGTTCTCGCGGTCTTCGTCGTCGACCAGGATGAACATCCGGCCGTTGCGTGCCTCTTCCACCACCTCCTCGATCGAGGAGAGCGCCGTGCGATAGAGCGTGGCGAGGGCCACCGCCTTGGTCATCGAGTGGTCTCCGGTTCCATCAGCCGCGCGACGTAGCGGGCGAGGAGATCGATTTCGAGGTTGACGCGGCTTCCCTCGGCGAGGTGCCGGAAGGTCGTCCGCGTCCAGGTATGCGGGATGATGTTGACGCCGAAGCGCCGCCCGTCAACCTCGTTGACGGTAAGGGATACGCCGTCGACGGCGATCGAGCCCTTGGCGGCGATGTAGCGGCCAAGCCCCGCCGGAGCCTCGAAGACGATCCGGCGGCTTGCTCCTTCCTCACGGATCGAGACGACCCGGCCGACGCCGTCGACATGGCCCGAGACCAGATGGCCGCCCAGCTCGTCGCCGAGCCTGAGCGCTCGTTCAAGATTGACCTCGGTGCCCTCGCGCCAGTCGCCGAGCGTGGTGACCGAGAGGGTCTCGCCCGAGGCATCGACGGCGAAACGGCCGGCGGACTTCTCGACCACGGTCAGGCAACAGCCCGAGCAGGCAATCGAGGCGCCGACGGCGATCGTCCCCGTATCGAAGGCGGTGGTAAGCACGAAACGCCGGTCGCCGCGCTCGGCAACCGAGGCGACGCGCCCGACATCGGCGACGATCCCGGTGAACATGAGCTGATACCTACGCCGTTCGAGCGTAGGTTTCCATCACATCGTCGCCGAGCTCGACCTCTCCGATCCGGCGCCAGCGCGGCGCCTGCGACAGCCGGTCGACGCCAAAGGGCGCCGCCGCCGGAATGCCGTCGCCGCCGATGACGACGGGCGCGCGGAACCAAACCAGACGGTCGACCGCACCGATCGAAAGCAGGCTCGCGACCAGCCGTCCGCCTCCCTCGACCAGAAGGCGCGTCAGGCCGCGCTCGCCGAGAAGCTGCAACGCCTTGCCGATGTCAGGCCGCCCGATCTCCTCCGGCGGGACCTCCAAAATCTCGACGCCGAGATCGGCAAAGGCGCGTCGGCGAAGCCGATCGGCCTCCGCCAGCGCCATCACCCAGGTCGGCACCTCGCGGGCAGTCACCACCAGCCTAGACGTCAGCGGCAGGCGAAGACGGCTGTCGACGACGATGCGGATCGGCCGTCGATCCTCGAATCCGGGAAGCCGGCAGGTGAGACTGGGATCGTCGGCCAAGGCGGTGCCGGCGCCGACCATTATCGCGTCGTGGTCGGCGCGCAGCCGATGCCCCTCGAGCCGCGCCGCCTCGCCGGTGATCCACTGGCTTTCGCCGGTGTGTGTTGCGATCCGGCCGTCGAGGCTGGTCGCGAGCTTGACCGTCACCATTGGACGGCCGGCGGTGACGCGTGTGAAGAAGCCGAGATTGATCTCGCGAGCCGCCGCCGCTCCCTCGCCGACCTCGACCGCGACGCCGGCCTCCCGCAGCCTGGCGAGACCCTGGCCGGAGACGCGCGGATCGGGGTCTTCGACCGCTGCGACGACGCGCGCGATCCCGGCAGCGATCACGGCATCGGCGCAGGGCGGCGTCTTCCCATGATGCGCGCAGGGCTCGAGCGTGACATAGAGCGTGGCACCGCGAGCCTCCGCTCCGGCGGCGGCAAGCGCGATGGTCTCGGCATGCGGACGGCCGCCCTTCTGGGTCCATCCTTCGGCAATGGCTTTGCCGTCCCTGACGAGAATCGCGCCGACGGCAGGGTTGGGCCAGACCTGCCCTAAGCCCCGGTGGGCCAGGACCAGGGCCCGCTCCATCCAGGCGCGGTCATCCATGGCCTTGGCACCCCATCCGAGGGCCGGTCAGTCTTCGGCGTCGGAGCCGATCTTGCTGACGAAGTCGCCGAACTCCTTGGCCTCGCGGAAATTCCGGTAGACCGAGGCGAAGCGCACATAGGCGACCTGGTCGAGATTGGCGAGCGACTCCATGACCATCTCGCCGATGACGCTGGAGGGGATCTCGCTCTCGCCCATGCTCTCGAGCCGGCGGACGATCGAGTTGACGACGCGCTCCAAGCGCTCCGCATCGATCGGCCGCTTGCGGAGCGCGAGCTGGAGGGAGCGCGCGAGCTTGTCGCGATCGAAGGGCGCGCGTTTGCCGGTCTTCTTCACGACTACAAGCTCGCGCAGCTGCACGCGCTCGAAGGTGGTGAAGCGCGAGCCGCAAGCCGGGCAGAAGCGCCGACGGCGGATCGCCGAATTGTCCTCGGTCGGACGCGAGTCCTTGACCTGAGTATCCTCGTGGCCGCAGAACGGACACCTCATCTTCCTTCCTCCCCGGCCGCGATCAAAGCGTCTGATAGATCGGGAAACGCTCGCAGAGCCGTTTCACCTCGGCGCGCGCCATGGCCTCGGCCGCGCCGTTGTCGTCTGGATGCCTGGCAAGCCTGTCGAGCACGTCTCCGATCAGCTCGCCGACTTGGCGGAACTCCTGCACGCCGAAGCCGCGCGTGGTCGCCGCCGGCGTTCCAAGGCGGATGCCGGAGGTAATCGTCGGCTTCTCGGTGTCGAACGGAATGCCGTTCTTGTTGCAGGTCATGTAGGCGCGCTCGAGCGAGGCTTCGGCGGCCTTGCCGGTCAGCTTCTTCGGGCGGAGGTCGACCAGCATCAGATGGCTGTCGGTGCCGCCGGTGACGATCGCAAGCCCGCGCTTGACCAGCACCTCCGCCAGCGCCTTGGCGTTGTCGACGACAGCGCGCGCATAGAGCTTGAATTCGGGCCTGAGGGCTTCACCCAGCATCACCGCCTTGGCGGCGATCACATGCATCAACGGCCCGCCCTGGAGACCGGGGAAGACGGCCGAGTTGAGCTTCTTTCCGATCTCCTCGTCATTGGCGAGGATCATGCCGCCGCGCGGCCCGCGCAGCGTCTTGTGCGTTGTCGTGGTCACGACATGCGCGTGCGGCAGCGGGCTCGGATAGGCACCGCCGGCGACGAGGCCGGCGAAATGCGCCATGTCGACCATCAGATGCGCACCGACCGAATCTGCGATCTTGCGGAAGCGCGCGAAGTCGATGATGCGCGGCACGCCCGAGCCGCCGGCGATGATCAGCTTCGGCTTCTCGGCGTGGGCAAGGCGTTCGACTTCGTCGTAGTCGATGTTCAGGTCGTCGCGGCGCACGCCGTAGGAAACGACCTTGAACCACTTGCCCGAGAGGTTAGGCGGGGCGCCATGCGTGAGGTGTCCGCCGGCGGCAAGCGACATGCCGAGAATGGTGTCGCCGGGCTTGAGCAGCGCAAGGAACACCGCCTGGTTGGCCTGGGCGCCGGAATGCGGCTGAACATTGGCGAAGCTGCAGGCGAAAAGGCGCTTGGCCCGCTCGATCGCCAGCGTCTCCGCCTCATCGACGAACTCGCAGCCGCCGTAGTAGCGCCGCCCGGGATAACCCTCCGCGTACTTGTTGGTGAGCACCGTGCCCGCCGCCTCGAGCACGGCGCGGCTGACGATGTTCTCGGACGCGATCAGCTCTATCTGGTCGCGCTGACGGCCGAGCTCGCGGCCAACGGCGGCGGCAAGCTCTGGGTCGCGCTGCGCAAGAGAGGCAGTGAAGAAGGCATCGGGACGGGCGGAAGGCTGTGCTGTCATAGGCTCCTCAAGGCGGGCGTCAGGACAGCTTGGCGACGCGTTGAACATGGCGTCCGCCCTGATACGCGGTGGAAAGAAAGGCTTTCAGGCAGTCCTTGGCGGTCTCGACGCCGATCAGGCGCGCACCAATTGCGATCACGTTGGCGTCGTTGTGCTCACGCGTGAGCCTCGCCGACGTCTCGTCATGGACGACCCCGCACCGGACCCAGGGATACCGGTTCGCTGCAATGCCGATGCCGATCCCCGTGCCGCAGACGAGAATGCCGCGCGCGATCCGCCCGGCCTTCATGGCCTCGGCAAGGGCGCGCGCAAAGTCAGGGTAGTCGACCGAGCGCGCGGCAGACTCCGTGCCGAGGTCGAGCACGCCGTGGCCCAAGGCCTCAAGCTCGGCCCTGAGGGCGGCCTTGAGCTCATAGCCGGCGTGGTCGGATGCAATGCCGATGGTATCCTTGTCAGCCATTCTCGCCAGGTTCTGAGACGGGAAGCGCTATAGAAATCCTACCATATCTCTGGGTTAGCGGACAATTCGACACAAGCTATTGGCGAACCGACTTCGCCATTCCGACGCAGACTGTCGATGAAAGGATTGATTAAAGCCAAATAGCCAGAGACCGAACCTAACTAAATACCGTCCTTTCCTGGGGGATGTCCCTGTTGATGTTGAAATAGGAGGACAGGCGTTGCCCGCCTTGAGCCTTTAGGCTCGGGGTGCTGAATCCACGAAGGAGAGCAACGCCATGA